>SXGS01368399.1_pt1 | contig 16317 bp, 12 predicted proteins | sample 3174681 | NCBI WGS metagenome assembly SXGS01 (sample SAMN11356861, study PRJNA531348) | freshwater metagenome | isolation source: freshwater sample F1-80 | place: China: Fuxian Lake, Yuxi | collected 2017-12-25 | reverse complement strand
TTTGCCATCGGGAGAGAATGCCACCGCCCGTACCGCTTCCTTGGTGGCAGAAGTGCTCAATGGTTTCGCGAGATGACAGCAGCGCCAGAGGTAATGCCATTCAAAGCCACGCAGATCATCTTCGCCATCGCTTGGCACTAGTCCTTCCAGGATTCTTCGAGCATACGCGACGTCACCAATCTCCACCGTGTGTTGCGCTCGGTTGATCTCAGACGCGTAGGCTTTGTGCCGAATGTCTTCTTTCGCACGTCGCTCACTTTCCGCAGCTTGTTTGGCATCGGTAGCAGATTTCTCAGCGTGTTCTGTCGCCTCGACGAGTTCACTCTGCCGTTTCTGCAAATCATTGTTCGCTTGCTTCGCTTGGTTTGCCGCAGTGGCGGCTTGGCCCCAGAGGATGGCTGTGACCGTTGTCCCTGTCAGCGACAAAAGCACGACCGTCGCGATCAGAGTTGCCACGACGGGATTTCGTCGGCACCAGCGGAGCAGTCGTTCGGTCTGACTGACTCGGCGGGCGGTAATCGGTTCGCCGACGAGCCACCGCCGCAAGTCTTCGGCAAACTCTCGGCAAGAGCCGTAGCGGCGTTCCGGTTCCTTCGCCGTCGCTTTCAGGCAGATCGTTTCCAAGTCGGACGGCAGATCGGCACGCAGTGAACGCGGGGCCGGAATCGGTTGGTTCAAAACATTGAAAATGATGATCGCCGGTGGCCCACTAAACGGCGTGTCGCCGGTCAGGAGTTCGTAGAGCACGACACCCAAGCTGTATTGGTCGCTGGCGTGGGTCACGGCACTGGGGTCGTCACACGCCTGTTCGGGAGACATGTAGGCCGGCGTCCCCATAACCGTCCCGTCGTGAGTCAGCTTCTGGGCCGCGTCTCCAATGCGAGCCAAGCCAAAATCCATCAAGTGCGGCTGACCGGCGGAGTCGATCATCACGTTGTCCGGCTTCACGTCGCGATGGATGACCCCTTGCGAATGCGCATAGTCCAAGGCTTCGGCAAGCTGCCGGATCAGCGTGGCAATCCGACGAAAGTCACCCGCAAGCTGCTCGATCATGGCGGCGAGCGGCTGGCCGTCGATGAAAGCCGACGCGATGTAGTTCAGCTTGCCATCGCGACCGGCGTCGTACACCGGGACGATGTGCGGATGGTTCAGCCGAGCGGCCGCCTTCGCCTCTCGGAGAAACCGCTCCACACTTTTGGGGGGGACGCCAGCAACTCGGTCTTGGGCACCTTGACGGCGACTTCTCGCTCCAACTGTGGGTCGAACGCGCGGTACACGGTTCCAAATCCACCTTGGCCGAGTTTCTTCCGGACTTCAAATCGGCCGATGCGCTTTAAGAGAGCAGCATCCTTCACCCACGCGGCCGGAGTGGACATGTCCGTCGACGTGTCTCTCGCTTGCGGCGCGACTGTTTCCTGCGCCACTGGGTGAGCAACGAAATCACGGCCGCAACTTTTGCAGGTGACACTTCGCCCCGCGACGCTCTCGGCAACGCGAAATGTTTTTCCGCAGTCGGGATGCGAACAGGCAATCCGAATCATCACGGCACCTCACGTTTTTCGAAGGCGGCACACTGGCAACGTATGGCAGCCGGCCCGTTCAGATTCGAGGGAATATCAGGCCGAATCAATCTGCCACGTCATCGTCCGACGATCGTTTTCAAGGCTTCGGCCAGACGGTATCCCGCGAGCGTGACTCGGCGGCGGGCGATCTGATGGGACTGCGCGGATTGTTGCTCGGTCAGTGCCGGAACCTGCTCGGCAGAGACCTTGCGAGAGTCAACGTCCTCATAGCGGACGTGTGGGAATTGGCCATCGCGATAGATGTGAGTCTTCGCCAGCAGATAGCTCTCGGCCGCCCAGTCACGGACCTGGGAATGCTCCTTCAATTCCGGAAACTTCTCCGGCGCGAGCGACGGATCGTGAGTCAGCTCGTCGGCCAATTTGCAGACGGAATCGAATCGAGAATCGGAACTCAACATGCCGTCCCAGCAGGCATGCAGACGCATCGGCTTGTCGGATTCGGAACGGCGGATCGCCAGCAGGTTGCCCCCTTGGTCTCCGTGATCCCCTTCGGGAAACAACTTCGGATCGACGAGCGCGACCGAGTGCATCGGCTGGTGCAAGTCGCCGACTAGATGGAACAGCCAGCAGTATCGCACAGCGGCATTGGCTTCGGCCGACAACCCGGGGACCGCTCCGGGATCGTTTTTCGTCTTGCCGCGCAGCACGTCCAGGCTCTGTTCAATCTGCGGGATGATGTTCGTCTCGTTGGGCAGCGCCTCGCGCGGCAATGCTGACTCCTTCTGGCCGGAGTGGTACGGAAAATTGACGTAGTGCCAAACACCTCGATGAAACTTGTACTTCGCGTGTTCGGCCACCTTCTCTTTCGACATCGTCTTCGGCGGCCGGATGTAATCGGACCAAGTGGAGGCTCGCAGAAAAGCCCACTCGGCTTCGGTCGCGTGCTCGGGACGATTGGAAATGAGCGAGGTCTCAAAATGCGGATGAGCCTTCATCCGAGCGAAGACCGCTTCCCGTTGTGACTCGGTCAACCGCAGCCAGGCGATCCGAGCGACCACCATGTGGCCGGCATCGTTCCAAGCTCGTGCGGGTTCCGTGAAAACAATCAGCAATGCGACTCCGGCCGACAACAACACGAACCGTCTTTGCCAAGAACGAAACATCGAAAGCTCCTCGAACAGAAGTCCGGCCGAATGCCGATCGCCCCGCCGCGGCGGGGCGGCTTTCGGCGGACGGCCATCGGCCGGAGAAAACATTCACGGCGGACTCTATACTCCGCCTCTTCACTCAGGAACCAAAATGACTCAGCAATATCCATTCTTTGAAGCACAGGGCGAACCTCGCGAACTCGGCCAGCAACACGGCGAGCAAGCGGCCGAACAAATCCGAGGCTATTTGGATTTCCTAGCGGAGTCGCTGCAACTCTCGCGGGAACAACTGCGGCAACGTGCGCTCCGCTTTCAACCGCTGTTCGAGAAGGTCTGTCCCGACTTGTTGACGGAAGCGGCGGGACTCGCGGAGGGGGCAAAGCTCACCGTGCCTGACGCGCTGGTCGCTCAGATGCGCGGCGAGTTAGCTCAAATCGCGGACGGAGCCTGCACGACGTTTGCCATCGGATCGCGCGGCACAGCCACGCAGAAAACCTTTGTCGGGCAGACCAGCGACAATCCGCCGGAACTGGAACGCTTTGGCTATGTGCTGAAGCTGCGACCGACCAACAAGCCGGCCGTGCTGATGTGGACGTTCGGCGGAATGCTCGGCTATCACGGGATCAACGAGCATGGCGTGTCTCACTTCGCGAATGCACTCGGCGGCGGCCCGGCTTGGAAGTTTGCGCTGTCGCACTATCCGCTCAAGCGATTGATCCTCGAACAAACGTCCTTGCGCGGCGTGCTGCAATTGATGCGTGAGTTTCCGGTCTGCTCGAACGGCAACTACATGTTGGCCGATGGCAGCGGAGCGATCCTCGATGTCGAACTGACCAGCGATGGGCCGTTCGTGCCGGAGTTGCAGGATCGGTTCCTCGTTCACTCGAATCATTACCTCTGTTCTGAGTTCGCATGCGATGCCAACTTCCAGCTCAGCCTGTCGGATTCGTTTCCGCGGCTCGATCGGATGCGGACGTTGATCGACGAGAAGTTCGGGGCCATTGAACTGGCCGACGTGCAACGCTTCCTCGCCGACCACGACGGCCACCCGGTCAGCATCTGCCGCCACTCACACAAGGCGCCACAGGGACCGATGCTCGGCCCATCCGGCAAGACCGTCGCCGCGATCATTGCCGAACCTGAGCAACGTCGCTTGCACGTCACGCTCGGCAATCCGTGTGAGAATCCCTTCGTGACGTACTCGTTGTGAACGCGAGAAGTGAGCGATTTCGATGACCAAGACGAACAGGCGAGCGGGGGGCGTCAGCCCCCCGGTAAGTGAACAGTCGCCAGACTCACGAATGACCGGGGGGCTGACGCCCCCGGCTCGCCAGAGATTTGGTGGCACGCATGGTCGGGTCATCATCGCAATCACATTGATGCTCGCCGTCCAAGCAATCGTGATGACGCTGACGGCCGCTCAACTGACGCTGACGCATGACGAATACTGGCACATCCCGGTCGGCCTGCTGAATTGGAAAACCGGTCGCTTCGATTTCGAACCGAGCAACCCGCCGCTGCTCCGCATGTGGGCGACGTGGCCGTTGCTGTTCACCTCGGCCGAGTCGCCGCGCACGGAGCCGACCACGGACTTGAATCGCTTCGGCGACGATTTTTTGGCGGCGAACAATTCCAACATTGACCGGTATGTCGTGATCGCTCGGCTGCCAATCATCTTGTTGACGATTGCCGCCAGCGTGTTGCTTGCGCGTTGGGCGTGGGAATGGCACGGGCCTTGGGCCGCGTGCTTAGTGACGTATCTGTGGGCGTGCGATCCGACGGCGCTCGCGCACGGGTCGCTCGTGACGACCGATGCCGGAGGCGCGACGTTTTGGATCGCGACGCTTTTCGCCGCGTGGCGATTCGCCCAAAGGCCGACGATGCAAAACGGTGTGGTGACGGGCGTGTTGTTGGGGCTGGCTCAAGCGGCGAAATTCACGAACGTGCTGCTCGTGCCGTTGATCGTCGGCTTGTGGTGTGTCGAACGCTGGCGGAACGAATCGGTTGAGCCGTTGGCTCGTCGCGACCTGCTGAAACGCTGGGGAGTCCTATTGCTGGCGGCCTGGTTGTGCCTCAACACGGCATACTTGTTTCGAGGCATCGGGACGCCGCTCAAAGAGTTCGCGTTCGGAAGCCAGTCGGCTCGCGCGTGGCAGCAACGATTGGGACCGCTCGCCGCGCTCCCTGTGCCGCTGCCTCGCGATTACGTCACTGGCATCGACCGCCAGAAGACGGCGATGGAATCGGACCACGCGGTGTACCTCGACGGCGAATTGAACACGAAAGGCTTCGCGAGCTACTACCTGATGGCCCTGCTCTACAAGTGGCCGCACTGGAGCCAAGTCCTCTTACTGTGGGCGACGATCCGCTGTGTCTGGTCTCGAAACTCAGCCGATTGGCGGCGGCGGGCGTGGTTGCTGACACCTGCCGTGTTGGTGCTTGTCGTGGCCAGTTCGTCCGGGATGCAGCTCGGCATTCGATACATCCTGCCGGCGATCCCGCTGCTGCTGCTGTTTGCCAGCGAGGTCGCGTCCGATTGGTCTTGGCCAAAGACTCGCCAACGAATGCTCGCGACGGGACTCTTGCTGTCGGTCTTTCCGGTGCTCGGCCGATCGCATCCGCAGTACTTGGCGTACTTCAACGAGTTTTCTGGAGGCATCCACGAGGGACGCTTTCACCTGCTCGACTCGAATCTCGACTGGGGGCAAGACCTGCACGAACTCAAGCGATTCCTCGCCGAGCATCCCGAAGTCGAACCGCTGAGCCTCGCGTACTTCGGCACGCTTCCGCCGGAATCGCTCGGCCTGCGTTACGAGAATCCGCCGACCAAGCAACCGCGACCGGGCTGGCACGCGGTCAGCGTCAACTTCGTGATGGGCCGCCCGCATTGGACTCGCGACGGCCACGGCGGCATTCGGGCGGTCTATCCCGGCGAAGACTTTTCGTACTTCCGATTCTTTGAGCCTAAGTATCGCATCGGCGCGTCGATCGACTTGTATCACCTGTCAGACGCGGACCTGCGGCGTTGAGTGCTCGATACCGTACCGCGACCGTTAGGGAGCGGCCCGTGATATCGCAACAGGCCGCTCCCTAACGGTCGCGGTACTGCGATCTCACAGACTCTGGAGGATTGAAAGAGCTTCAAAGAACCTTGCGCACCGCTTGGCTCAGCCGCCGCGTTCCTTCGCGGAGACCTTCGGGGGATTGCACTCCGAAGCTGAGCCGCATGTGGTTGCATTGCCGCTGTTCGCGCGGGCCACCGAAGCAGAGTTCGCCGGGGACGTACATCACTTGCTCGACATCGACCGCGTGGCGGAACAGTGGTGAATCAAACCCGGTGGCGATGTGCGGCGGTAACGTCATCCAGACGTACAAGCCGCCGTGAGGATGAACCCACGAGACGCCCGACAGATCGGCGAAGAACTCATCAGCCGCAGCCAGCATCGTGTCACGCTTGATTCGATACGCCGCGCGAACTTGCTCGGCGTGGATCGCAAAGCGGCCGGAGCCGAGCAACTCCGCCAGCAGATGCTGATTGAAGTTGGCCGAGCCGAAGTCTTGATTCCCTTTCAAGTCGTTGACCGCGTCACGCAGCTCGCGAGGCATCAGGCCGAAACCGACTCGCAAACCCGGAGAGAAACTCTTGGAAAACGTCCCCGCATGAATGACCGTGTCACCAGCCGTGTCGAACGACCAGACGCTGGGCAAAAGGAAATCCGTACCGCGACTGTCAGGGAGCGGCTGCACGGCGTGCGATACCAGGCCGCTCCCTGACAGTCGCGGTACGGCATCAACTGGCGCACCGTAATGCAACTCACGATAGGCGGCGTCTTCAAGCACATAGATCCTTTCGCCGCGCCGCGTTGACCAGCACTTGGCGATCTCGACCAACTGGGCGCGGCGTTCCAGCGAGAGACTGATGCCAGTCGGGTTCTCGAATTCGCTGACGACGTAGATCAGCTTCACACGAGACAACTCGCCGGTGGCGTCGAGCCGATGCAACTCGGCTTCGAGAGCATCCATTCGCATCCCGTGCTCATCGGAAGGCAGCGCGATCGTGCGTGCTCCGACTCCTTCGAGCACTCCCAGAAACACAAAATAGGTTGGCGCGGCGACGAGACAGATGTCGCCAGGATCAAACAGCGCATCGACCAGCAGAGCGAGCAATTGCTGGGAACCGGTCGTGCAGACAATGTCGTCGGCGACGGCAGTGCGATGTGCTGCCGGTGTCGATGTCTGTTCGAGCCGGGTCTGATAGTCGGCCAGATGTTGTCGCAGTCGCAACTCACCCTGCGTCGTGCCGTACTGCAACGTGGACTGTCCGCGTACCTCTTGGGCGAGAATTTCGCGCGCGGCCTCGATCGCTTCGGTCACGGGCAGCGATGCCGCATCGACTAGTCCGGCCCCCAGCGACAAGACGTGCGGGTGCTCAACCCCTTGCTGCATGAGAAAGCTGATGGCTTGATCGGCCGCCCAGCGGCGACGTTGGCTGAAGTTCGTAGGAGAATGGTTCATGGCCGCTTTGTAATCGAGAACGTGTGACTCTCCCATTCGACGGGCACTTCCCAAAACTCTCCGTCAACATTCGACAATGGCTTTCGCTCCTGCGGTTCAAGGCGTTATTTTGTCGATGTTTGGGAGGCAAGGTCTCCCGCAAGATGAGGTGATCCATGCTCCGCTATTTCACGAGTTCCGCTCAAAACGCTCGCTACTGTGACGGCGTGTCGCGCCGCAACTTCTTGCAGATCGGCTCACTGGCCTTCGGCGGTTTGACGCTGCCAAACCTTTTGCGAGCGGAACAATCCGGATCGGCCGCAGCCTCGAACAAGTCTGTCATCGTGGTCTATTTGTCCGGAGGAATTGCGCATCAGGACACAGTGGATTTGAAGCCCGATGCGCCGGACGAGATTCGGGGTGAATTCAAACCGATCGACTCGAAAGTGCCGGGGATTCAACTCAGTGAATTGCTGCCGAAGCTGGCGAACTGCACGGACAAGTTGGCGATCATTCGCAGCGTGGTCGGGCAGGTCGATGAGCACAGCAGCTTTCAAAGCCTGACCGGTCGAACGATGAATACGGCTCAGCGTGAAGGCTGGCCGAACTTCGGCTCGGCGGTCTCGAACATCCTGGGGCCACGGGATGCGATCACTCCGGCGTTCGTGGACTTGTTCCCGACGATGCAGCATCGGCCCTACAACAGCCCGTCGCCCGGAATGCTCGGCCCGTCGTTTCGCGGAGTGCGTGCGGATGGCGAAGATCTCGACAGCATGAAACTGCGGTTCGTCGATGCGTCGCGTTTCGGAACTCGACGCGATCTGCTGGCGTCAATCGACGGCATCAAACGCGACATCGAAAGCACGTCGCTGGCCGGTATGGATTCGAGCTATCAGAAAGCATTCGACGTGCTCACATCGAGCCGGCTGGTCGATGCGCTCGACGTTGAGAAGGAAGCTCCCGCCGTGCGTGAGCGATACGGCAAAGGCTCCGCGAAACATCTCGGCGATGGCGCTCCGATGTGGAACGATCAACTGTTGCAGGCCCGGCGATTAGTCGAAGCGGGCGTCCGCTGTGTCACGGTGGCTTACGGCTTTTGGGACACGCACGGGCAGAACTTCAAACACCTCAAACAGCACCTGCCGCTGTTCGACACCGGCATCTCGGCGTTGATCGAGGACATTTACGCTCGCGGCCTGGATCGTGACGTGACGGTCTGCGTGATCGGTGAGTTCGGCCGGACTCCGAAGATCAACAAAGACGCCGGCCGCGACCATTGGGCGCGGGTCAACAGCGCGATTCTCGCTGGCGGCGGCATGCGCGTCGGCCGAGTGCTCGGTGCGACCGACAAGTTGGGTGACTCAGCGATCGATCGCCCGATTCATTACCAAGATGTGCTCGCCACGCTGTACCACAACCTCGGCATCGGTGAAGACCCCACGATCACGACGATCGCTGGGGCTCGCATCCGCGTGCTACCGACGAGCGCGAGAATCGTCAGCGAATTGACTTAGATTTACGACCGCAGGCGAACTGGAGGGCGTCAGCCCCCGGACACAATAGTTGATCGCCCGGGGGCTAACGCCCTCCGGCTCACCTGCTTCGAAATGAGATGAAAGGACGAAGTGGCGATCATGCGATTCACCAAGATGCACGGTGCCGGCAACGACTACGTTTACGTCAACTGCTTTGAAGAGAAGTTTCCGGCGGACGTTGCGAAGCTGGCGATTGAGATCAGCGATCGGCACTTCGGCGTCGGCGGCGACGGCCTGGTTTTGATCTGTCCGTCGGAAATGGCCGACGCGCGGATGAGGATGTTCAACGCGGACGGCAGCGAGGCAGAGATGTGCGGCAATGCCGTCCGCTGCGTGGCGAAATATCTGTTCGATCACGGTATCGCTCGCCGCGAAACGCTGCGGATCGAGACGGGCAGAGGCGTGCTAACTCTGCAATGCGATGTGGACGGGGGCCGAGTTCGGCAAGTCCGCGTCAACATGGGGCCGCCGATCCTCAAGAGCGAGGACATCCCCACGACGCTGCCAGGCGATCCGCCGATCCGCCAGAAGCTGACGGCGGGGGGCCAGACGTTTGAAGTCACCTGCGTCTCGATGGGCAATCCGCATTGCGTAACGTTTGTGGATGAGATCACCGACGACTGGGTGCTGCGCATCGGCCCGCTGGTCGAGCATCACTCGGCGTTCCCGCGCCGGGTCAACGCCGAGTTCATCCAAGTGATCTCCCCCTCGGAATTCAACATGCGCGTTTGGGAGCGGGGCTCTGGTGAGACGTGGGCCTGTGGAACGGGGGCCTGTGCGTCAGCGGTCGCGGGAGTGATCGCCGGGCTGACCGAACGCAAAGTGACGGCTCACCTGCGTGGTGGCGACCTGCACCTCGAATGGGCCGAGTCCGGCGAGGTCTATATGACCGGGCCAGCCGTTGAGGTTTGCAGCGGCGTGTATGAGCCCACGTAGCCGCGACTTCCTCTTGCTGCACTTGGCCAGACGGGCTATCAACCCGCCCTCTTCTCAGTTCCCCTCGCTGATCCTGCCTGCCTTTCGCGGTCCATTCGCTTCCGAATGAGCCGTCTCCTCCCTTCGCCATCTGATCCCCTCGACCATGAATTGTCCCGTCGATCCGAAATGGATGTCGGTTCGTTGCCGCGCTGGCGCGACGATCGCTTTGTTGGCGATCATCAGCAGCCTGGCCGGCTGTTCGTTGGGAGTCATGGCGGGCCGCGCGATCTTCGGAGATCCCAAACAGGCTTCTGAGTTTCACGCTCGAACCGGCGTTGACCTGACAAAAGTCGAGAAGAAATTGCTGGTTGTGGTGCGGACGCCGCAAGCGATTGAGGGGGATATGCCTTCTCTCGATGTGGACTTGATCGACACGATTTCGCGGCGGCTGAAGCTGCATGGCGTGCAGGTCGTCGACCCGGATCTGGTCGCCAAATGGATCGATCAAAACGGCGGGCGGTTCGATCGTCCCTCGGAACTGGCGAGAGAGTTCGACACTCACTACATCGCGGTCATCGACATCGACACTTTCAGTTTGCACGACCCCAATAGCCCGAATCTGTTTCATGGAACGGCAGCCGGACAGATGCAGGTGTTTGAGGTTCAAGAGGTCGCCGGCTCGAAAGAAGCTCTGCAAGTCTTCGGCGGTAACTTCCGCAATAACTACCCGCCGCATGGTCCCGTGCCGGTGGATACGCTCTCGCCCAAGATGTTTCAGAAGCGTTTCGTCGACAACCTGAGCGACCGGCTCGGCAGCCGCTTCTACGACTTCCGCCTGGGCGACGAAATGTGACGGTCGATATGACACATGACCAAACCCGAATGACGAAAGAATGTCGAATGACGAAGCCCAAAATGCTCACGTCGGTTCGCGTCCGAATTTGTGCGCTGTTGCTGCTCTTGCCGCTCGCACTGACCGGCTGCATCAAGCCACTGATCTTCTGGGGCTACCTGCTGGGCGGCCCACCGTCGATCGAGCCGGACTTCGACATCATGACTAAGAAGTCTATGACGGCGAAGGACGCCTCCGTGGCGGTCGTCTGCTACGCGCCGTTGGAGGTCAAATACGATTTCTCCGCCATCGACCACGAACTGGCCAAGTACCTGACCTTCCGCCTGGTTCAGCACAAAGTGAAGGTCGTCAATCCGGATCGAGTCCGCGCCTGGCTGGATGAGAACGCCGACAACTGGGACGAGCCTTCCGAGATCGGCAAAGCTCTCGGCGTGAAGTACGTCGTCTACATCGACCTCGAAAGTTTCAATCTGTGGGAAGAGAACAGCCACAATCTCTACCGCGGCCATGCCGAAGGGGTCGTCAGCGTATTTGAGATCGACGAGGATGGCGAAGGGGAGAAGATCTACACGAAGGAAATCACGTCACGCTTCCCGACCATCGCCCCGCGAGCTTCCACCGAAGTTCCCTACGCGACGTTCAAGCAGCAATACCTCTCGCGTCTCAGCGAGGAAATCGGCCGCTTGTTCTATGAGCAGTACAACGGCGACGACATCCCGGACGCGACGTAGCCTAAAAGGCGACGAGTCCCTCAGCGGCCGAATTTGATTCGCACTGTCGTTTGAGAATTCCAAGTAGCCGCCGGTCCGCTTCCCAACGGCGATTCCGCGAACGCCGATGTCCAGGGACAGGCGTGGCCGACGCACATTGCGATTTCGCGGCATTTGCCCCGGCGAATCCGCTGATGGCGTTCCATGATGCCAAAACGCAACATCCCTGACTGACCTGAGGGACGAACGACGACTTTGTAAAAGGTTTCTCGCGGGCAAATTGACTCGGCACTGGCATGGTCTAGGTTTCTGGCACAAATCCGGAACGTCGGACGGCAACATCGAACGACGAATCGGTTCGGATTTCTATCAGACGGTTTTAGGGCCACCAGCATGTGCGGCATCGCGGGAATTCGGCGGTTTGACGGGGAACCGGTGCAGCGTGAGCGACTCGAGGCGATGGTTTCGACGCTCGACCATCGCGGCCCGGATGCGAACGGCATTGAGCTGCGCGGAGCGGTCGCGCTTGGGCATACTCGGTTGAGCATCATCGACCTCAGCGGTGGCGTGCAGCCGATGGTTTTGTCGGAAAACGACCGCGAGTTGGTCGTCACCTTCAATGGCGAAATCTTCAACTACCTCGAACTGCGGCAGGAGTTGATCGCTCTCGGCCGACGGTTCGACACCACATCAGACACCGAGGTGCTGCTGCAAGCTTACGCTCAATGGGGCGAAGACTGCGTGCAGCACTTCAACGGATAATGGGCCTTTGCGATTTGGGATGCTCGAAGCAAGAAGCTGTTCCTGTCGCGCGATCGGCTTGGTAAGCGTCCTTTGTTTTATACGGTCACGGGCAAAACATTTTTGTTTGGCTCCGAGGTGAAAGCGATCTTCGCTCATCCGGGGGTGCGCAAGACGATTGATCCGGTCGGCCTCGATCAACTCTGCACGTTCTGGTCGGCTCAGCCGCCGCGAACGATTTTTGCCGGGATCAATCTGCTGCCGCCGGGACACTCGCTGACGGTGCAGGATGGCAAGCTGACGGTCACACAATACTGGGATCTCGATTTCTCCGAGACGCTCGACAACATCCCGGCGCGAGACCTGGAAGAGCAATTGCTCAACCTGCTGACGGAAGCCACGAAGCTGCGGCTCCGCAGTGACGTGCCGGTGGGAGCCTATCTCTCCGGTGGACTCGATTCGTCGATCACGGCGGCACTGGCGAAAGAGTTGAATCGCGAAAAGCTCTGCACGTTCTCGGTCGAGTTCGAGAATCCGGAATTCGACGAGAGCGTCTTTCAACAAGAGGTCGTGCAACGGCTCGGCACCGAGCATCACACGGTTCGCTGCTCGCACGACGACATCGGCCGAATCTTCCCACAAGTCATCCGACACACCGAGACGCCGATCCTGCGAACAGCACCGGCTCCGATGTTTCTGTTGTCGAAACTGGTCCGCGAGACAGGCATCAAGGTCGTGCTGACCGGCGAAGGGGCAGACGAAGCGTTCGGCGGTTATGACATCTTCAAAGAGGCGAAGCTGCGTCGCTTCTGGTCGCGGCAGCCGGATTCGCGCGTGCGGCCGATGTTGCTCAAGCGGCTGTACCCGTACATGAAAAACATCCAATCGCAGCCGCCCGCGTACTTGCGAGCGTTCTTCGGAGTGAAACCACAGACGGTCGGTCATCCGTTCTTCTCGCACCTGCCTCGGTTTGAACTGACCAGCAAATTGAAAGCATTCTTCACGCCGGAGGTGCTGGCCGCGACGTTCGAGCACGATCCACTCACGGGTGCCGAAGGCAATCTGCCGATGGCGTTCGCCGAATGGGACGACTTCTCGCGGTCGCAGTATCTGGAGGCGCGCGGGTTGATGCCGGGCTACATCCTCTCTTCGCAAGGGGACCGGATGACGATGGCCAACAGCATCGAGGGACGCTTCCCGTTCCTCGATCACCGCGTGGTCGAGTTCGCCGCCAAGCTGCCACCGCGATTGAAGATGGCCGGACTCGACGAGAAGCACATCCTGAAGAACGCGACTCGTCATCTCGTGCCGGACTCCATCCGCCAGCGATCCAAGCAACCGTATCGAGCCCCCGACGCTCAGAGTTTCTTTGACTCTGACTCAGGCATGGCACGCTTCGAGTACGTCGATGCGCTGCTCTCGCCGAGCGCGATCGCGAACGCCGGGCTGTTTGATCCCGACTCGGTCAGCAAGCTGGTGGAGAAGGCTCGCACCGGAGCGGCGATCGGAACGAAAGACAACATGGCGCTGGTCGGCATCCTGTCGGCCCAGCTTGTGGTCGAGCAATTCGTGAATGGCCGCCCGGTCGATGTGCCGGAAGCGGCGTGTGTGTGATGTCATCTGTAGGGTGGGTCGAGTCATCGAGACCCACCATCCTGCGTATCAATATAGTGGGTCTCGATGACTCGACCCACCCTACGTCTGAAGGTTCAACATGCCGACGATTGAAGCTGATGTGCGTGGATTCGTGACCGACAACTTTCTCTTTGGCCGCAAAAACGTGTCGCTCGCAGGGGACGACTCGCTGCTGGAGCAAGGGCTGATCGACTCGACCGGCGTGCTCGAACTGGTCTCGTTCATTGAGAACAAGTTCGAAATCAAAGTCGAAGACGACGACCTCGTGCCGGACAACCTCGACTCGATCAACCGCTTGATCGCGTTCATCGAGACCAAGCTGGAAGAAGCGAAGTAAATCCTGGAGTGCGGTGGCTCGACACCACCGGCATTCAAAGCGGCATCAAGTTCCCGACCTTGCTGCATTATGGTCGTGAAGAAAGATGCTGGTTTCTCGTCACGAGAATGCGCCATCAACTTCGTTTGTCTTTCTCCGCTTTCAGTGGAGGGCTCCGTCATGCCGGAGCACTTCAGGGGGATGCCATGCAACTCGAACAGTTTCTCGAACAAACCGCCGCGCGGATGCCGGACAAAGTCGCGCTCATTTGCGATAACCGTCGTGTCACTTATCGCGAGATCGAGACCGAGGCGAATCAAATCGCTCACGGGTTGATCGCGAAAGGCGTGCAGCGCGGTGATCGGGTCGTTCTGTTTCTCGACAACAGCGTCGAGGCAGCGATCAGTGTGTGGGCAGTGCTCAAGGCCGGGGCCGTATTCGTCATGGCGAACCCGACCACGAAGCCGGACAAGCTGACTTATCTGCTCAACAATTCGCGGGCGTCTTGCCTCATCGCGCAGAGTAAACGGCTGCGTGGCTACGAAGCGATTTGGTCCGAGACTCCGCATCTGCAAAACGTGATCGTCGTCGGCGAGACCGACGAGGTCGCCGACTGCACGCAGCGGTTGTCGAGCTGGGCTGATCTCGTCGCCGAGAACAAAGAGAACACGCTGCCGCCGAAGAAGCGTTGCATCGACGTCGATCTGGCTGCGCTCGTTTATACGTCCGGCTCAACGGGCAATCCGAAGGGGGTGATGCTGACGCACGCGAACATGGTCGCGGCGAACAAGTCGATCACGACGTACCTGCGGAACACGCCTGATGACATTGTCTTGAACGTGCTCCCGCTGAGCTTTGATTACGGGCTTTATCAATGGCTGATGTGCTGCAATTACGGCGGCACTCTGGTGCTCGAAAAGTCGTTTACCTACCCGCACGCGATCCTCGACAAGATCGTGAAGCTGGGGGTTACTGGATTCCCGATCGTGCCGACGGTCGTGGCAATCCTGCTGCAAATGGATCTGACGAAGTACGACCTGTCGAAGCTGCGGTACTTCAGCAACACCGGAGCCGCGTTTCCGGTCGAATACATTTTGAAATTACGAAAACTGCTGCCCGATGTGACGATCTTCTCGATGTTCGGTCTCACCGAGTGCAAACGAGTCAGCTACTTGCCTCCCGAAGAGATTGACCGCCGAACCAGCTCAGTCGGCAAGGCGATGCCGAACTGCGAGACGATGATCCTTGACGATGAGGGGAACGAACTCGGTCCGAATGAAGTGGGCGAACTTGTTGTCCGTGGCTCGAACGTGATGAAGGGTTATTGGGAAGCTCCGGAACTGACCGCGATCCGTTTGAAGCCTGGCAAGATTCCGCACGAGATGTGGCTCTACACGGGCGACCTGTTCCGTTCCGACGAAGAAGGTTTTCTGTACTGGGTCGGCCGCAAGGACGACATCATCAAGAGCCGTGGCGAGAAGGTCAGCCCGCGCGAAGTTGAAGACGTCCTCCATCAGCATCCGCAGATCGCCGAAGCGGCGGTCGTCGGAGTCGATGACCCGGTGCTCGGCCAAGCCGTGCGAGCAGTCGTGCGACTGCAACCCGGTGCCGAGTTGACCGTCCGCGACGTGCAGTCTCACTGCCGCAGCTTCCTCGAAGATTTCATGGTGCCTCAACAAGTCGAGTTCCGTGACGCTCTGCCGAAGACGCCGAACGGGAAGATCGACAAGAAAGTTTTGGTCTCGTAGCTGAAGGCTGATGGCTGTCATCACAACATCTTCGCGAATCGGACAGGTGGCTGGGATAACGGGCATCAGCTTTCGGCCTACAGCCAACAGCCGGACATCCATCTCAAATTTCAAAGGACTTTCAATGACGACGTTGACTCAGACTTTCTCGCGTAACCTTTTGAAACTCGATGCCGCCGCTGAGGTCGCTCGCATTTGCGACTGGATGCGTGAGACCGTCGCTGCTGACTTCAAACGCAAAGGGATCGTACTGGGCCTCTCCGGCGGGATTGATTCCACGGTCTGTGCCGCACTGGCCGTGAAGGCGTTTGGGCCGAAGCGGGTCTTCGGAATCATGATGCCGGAACGGGACTCTGAAGCCGACAGCCTCGCGCTGGGAGAACTGTTGGCGGAATCGTTGGGCCTGGAATCGACGATCGAGAACATCACACCGATGCTCGATGGAGCCGGCTGCTATCAACGCCGCGATGCCGCGATTCAGAGCGTGATCCCGGAGTATCGACCGGATTGGAAGAACAAACTCGTGCTACCGCCGCTACTGGCCGGGGCGCGCTTCAGCTTGTCGAGCATCGTTGTGCAATCGCCGAGCGGCGAGCGGAAACAAGCGAGACTGACGCTTGATGCTTACCAAACAATCGTCGCCGCGACGAACTTCAAACAACGCTGTCGCAAGATGATGGAGTACTACCACGCCGA
>SXGS01760157.1_pt1 | contig 16318 bp, 10 predicted proteins | sample 3174681 | NCBI WGS metagenome assembly SXGS01 (sample SAMN11356861, study PRJNA531348) | freshwater metagenome | isolation source: freshwater sample F1-80 | place: China: Fuxian Lake, Yuxi | collected 2017-12-25 | reverse complement strand
GCAGCGCCTCCAGGATGACGGTGAACAGGCCGCGGAGGTCGTCCGCCTCGAGGGTGCCGGCTTCGAGCCGTTGCACGCAGGCTTCCATTTGCTCCCGCAGGGGACGCAGCATCTCCGATTTCTCCTGCCTCGCACACATCCCCGGCGGTTCAGACTGCAGGGAGATGGAACCGCCAGGCGCCCCTCTCTCTGCCGCCAACTCTACCCCAGTTCGCGAATCGGTTCTCCCTCGTCCAGGATGCGGATCGGGCGGTTCTGCGGGGAGATGTACTGCCGGTTGTAGTCTACCCCCAGGCGACCGTAGAGGGTGGCGCAGACATCCATCGGGCTGGTCTTCCAGTCCAGCGGCGAGCCGCCCTGCGCGTCCGTCTTCCCGAGGACCTGGCCCGCGGGCACTCCGGCGCCGGCGAACACCGCGCATGCCGTCTGCGGCCAGTGGTCCCTTCCGGCCAGCGCGTTGATCTTCGGGGTGCGGCCGAACTCCCCCATCCAGACCACCAGCGTGGTGTCGAGCAGGCCGCGCTCCTTCAGGTCCTCGATCAGGGTGGCGAGGCCCATGTCGGACGGGGGCACCAGGCGGTCCTTGCAGGACTTGAAGTTGTCGGAATGGGTATCCCAGCCGCCGAACGCGACGGTGACGAAGCGCACGCCCGCCTCCACCATCCGGCGCGCCAGGAGGCAGCCCTGGCCGAAGCTGGTCCGTCCGTAGCGATCGCGCAGCGCCGCCGGCTCGGTCTTGATGTCGAATGCCTTTTTGGCCTCCGGGCTGCTGATGATGTCGTAGGCGCGGGTGAGGAACTCGCTGCGGGCAGAGGCTTCCTGGGTCTTCTCAAACCGGCGGAAGAGGCCATCCATCGCGGTCAGGAGCTCGCGCCGCCGTCCGACCCGATCCAACTGCATCCCCTTCGGGAGGGTGACGTCGCGCACGGAGAAGGTGTCGCTGTTCGGGTCGCTGCCGACCGAGAAGGGGTTGTTGCTCGCCTCCAGGTAACCGGCCTGCGCGTAACCGGACGCGAAGTCACCGCGCGGGATCGCCACGTAGGGGGGAAGGGCGCCCTTGGGTCCGATTTCCCGGGAGACCACCGAGCCCATCGCGGGGTAGACGATGGCCGGATTCGGAGTCCAGCCGGTCAGGACCTTGTGGTTGGCTCGTTCATGCGCGCCCTCATTGTGCTGCATGGTTTTGACCAGGGTGACGTGATGCATCACCTTTGCCATGCGCGGCATGAGTTCCGATACCTGGAGCCCGGAGAGACTGGAGGGGATGGCGCCGAATTCCCCCCGCATATCGGCGGGCGCGTCCGGCTTCGGGTCAAATGTCTCGTGCTGCGGCGGGCCGCCATCCATCCAGAGGAGGATCACGGAATGGGCCCGCGGCTCCTTCGCGTCTTTCGCCGCCGCTGCTGCCGCCCGGGCCTCAAGAAGCTGCGGCAGGCTGAGGCCGAAGGCGGACAGCCCGCCGACCCGGACGAAGTCCCGGCGCGATACGCCCTCGCAGTTGCGCGCAGGTGTGCGATGCATCAGATCCAGCATAGTTCGATCCCCCGGTCGTAGGTCGGCTTGCCCCCCGGCGGTCCCGGGTAAGACTGAGCGTATCTCAATGATTGAACAGGAATTCCTGCGAGTTCACCAGCGCCCAGAGGAGATCCTCCAGCGCGGACTTCCGGTCGTTCGCCTGGCGCACTGCGCCGGCGGTGAGGCGCAACTCCTCAGGACGCGGATACCGGCAGAGTGTGGCGAGGTAGAGTTCGGTTACCACGGGTTCATCGGTGGCGTGCTGCGGGAGCAACTTCGCCAGCCGCCCATCCGGCGCTGCGATGCGGTCGTTCAGATCGGAGCCATTCACCAGGTTCAGCATCTGGCTGAGGTTCGGCTGCGGATCGCGCTCGCAGGCACACACGATCTCCCGCTTCGGGCGGCCGAACACCTGGAGCAGGTAGGACCCCACCCGCGCATCGGGGAGTTGCAGGGCGCGTGTGCCGAGCGGCATGTTGCCGTAGCGGGTCGGCTTTCCCGTCACACTGTCCAGCGCGTCGGCCAGAATCTCGGCGGGCAGGCGCCGGGGATACGCCCGGGCGAAGTGTTTCCAGTCCTGCGCGTTGGTGGCGGTCATCGTGCTGGAAAGCTGGTAGGTGCGGGAGTTCAGGATGATCCGGAGAATCTCCCGGGTGTCGAAGTGACGGGCAATGTACTCGCGGGCGAGGGCGTCCAGCAGTTCCGGGTTCGAGGGCGGATTGCTCACCCGGAAGTCATCCACCGCGTCTACGATGCCGCGGCCGAACAGCTCGCTCCAGAGCCGGTTCACGGCCACCCGGGCAAACAGCAGGTTGTCCTTGCCCGTCAACCAGTTCGCCAGCGGGACGCGGCGGTCTTCCTCCGGCCCGAGCGTGGGCGCGTCGCCGCCGAGGAAGCGGGGAACGAGCACCGCCCCCGTCTTCGGGTGCTTTGCCTCGCCGTCGCGGCGCAGGATGAGCTGGTTCTCGCCGAATTCCGGCCCGCCCTTGCGGCCGACGCGCGCAAAGAACGCGGCGAGGCTGTAGTAGTCCTTCTGCTGCCACTTCTCGAACGGGTGGTTGTGGCACTTCGCGCAGGTCAGACGCACGCCGAGAAAGGTCTGGCTCGTGGTTTCCGCCAGTTTCTCCATGTCATCTGCGATCCGGAAGTAGTTCGCCGGCCCGACATGGTAGCCGCTCCCGCGGGCGGTGAGCAGTTCCCGGACGAAGGCGTCGTACCCCACGTTCTCCCGCACCCGGTTGCGGATCCACCGGTGAAAGGTGTCCGCCCCTTCCTGCGAAGTGTAGAGCGAGTTGACCCGCAGCATGTCCGCCAGCCGGGTGGTGCGCAGGTCCACGAATTCGGGTCGTTCCAGGAGCCGATCAATCAGGCGTTTCCGGGCGATGTCCGAGGCGGTGGGACCCGGTCGCGTCGTCGCCGAACTCGGGGAGTTCCCCGTTCCCGCACCGGTCCTGGTTGACCGCCGGGTCTGACCCGGCCGATCGGTCCTCTGTGGCCCCGGTACGACTCCCGTTGAGCTCGAAGTCCGCTGCGCGGCCGCCGACCCGGCCGGCGCCCCTCCGCCGGCTTCGGTGAGGAATGCGCGGGTCTCCTCGGGTGTCGGGAGCGTGCCGATGACGTCGAGATAGACGCGGCGCAGGAACTCGTCGTCGGTGGCGGCGGGCGATGGTTCCAGGCGAAGTTGGGCGAGCCGGCGGTACACCAGATCGTCCACGAAATTGGCGCGCGGGAGCCGCGCATAATCCACCGGGGCGCGCTCCTGGAACGGGACGATCAGGCGCGCGGTCTGGACGAAACCCCCGTAGGTCACCATGATGGCGGAGGCGCCGGGGCGCTCCGCCTTCGTCAGGCCGGTGGTGTCGTCCACGGTGGCGACGGCGTCGTCGTTGCTGGAGAAGCGGGCCAGGTGGGTGACATCCTCCGCCGAGCCGTCGGCGTAGCGTGCCTCTACGCGAAGTTGCTGCGTGGCTCCGGGACGCTCCAGGACCTGTTCGCGGGGCTCGACGACCACCCCGGCCAGCCCGAACACCGCGTCGGGGCCGGGCGTCCCCGCCTGGAGCCAGCGAAGCAGCGTCCGGTATTCGGGGCTGTCCTGCTTGAAGCGGGGCCCTCCGCCGTGCGGAACGCGGGCGAGAGCCTTGTCAAGCAGCAGGCTCGTTTCCGGCGCGGCAGGCCGAATCCGGGCTCCGCCCTTCTCCTTCACGATCTGCTCGTAATCCAGTTCCGGATCGAACCCGCGCAGCGACAGGCGGAACCCGCCCTTGCCGGCAGCCGCGCCGTGGCAGGCGCCCTGGTTACACCCATTCTTGGTGAGGACGGGAATCACATCCGTCACGAGCCGGGCCGGGGGCGGGGCCCCGACGCCACTGATCCGGACGGGGACCTCCGCGCGCCGGGCTCCGAGCGTGACGACCAGGCGCGTCGTGCCGCTGTGCAGGGGTGTGGCGACTCCCTGTGCGTTCACGGCCGCGAGGGGTGCGACCAGTTGGTACCGGGCCGTGCGGGTGAGGTCGCGTTCGGCGCCATCCGCGTAGCGGCCCGTTACCAGCAACTGCTGCCGTCCATCCGCTCGCGCCAGCGAGAGCACCGGCGGTTCCACCCGGAGGCTCACCGGCTGGGGCGGGCGGGCGGGCTGTGCGCGCGCGTCACGCCGAGCCGGCGCCGCTCCAGCGGCCGAGCTCAGCAGCACGCCTCCCACGCAGAGAACTCCCCAGGTCCGTCGCCTGGCCAATCTCGTCATCGTTGCTCTCATTTCCGCCCGCCGAACTCCGTGCGCAAGAGAGGAATCGCGTGGTGGGGAACCCCTGCTCGCTGTTCCCTGCCTGTCATTCCGCACACCTGCCCCTGATGTCTGCTGGGTGGGGTCGCCGGGACGGCGGCGTTCCCGGGCATTCGCCCCCACTGTTTGCTGGGGGGCCGGGGCCGCCGGGACGGCGGCGTTCCCGGGGCGCCCGACCTACTGTCTGCTGGTGGGGCCGCTGGGCCGCCGGGACGGCGGCGTTCCCGGGCATCCGCTCCCGCTGTCTGTGGAGTTGGACACCACAGGGAATTTGTTGTTTCGACGGATTGGCGGCGCCCCGCCGGTCCCGAACGTTCACGCCCTGTTCATCCAGGCTTTCCCCGTGAGAAACAGGGGGTTAACCCGGAGAGCCTAAGCTGGGGGTGCGAGGGTCGTGGAGCCGCACGGGGGCCGCAGCACTCTGTCGCTCCGGCGTCGCGCCTCCCTGAGCCGGAGATCCCGGCAGCCTGTCACCCTGCCCGGCCCTCGCTCTTCGAACAGCTCAAGGAAGGATCAGATGGCAGAACTAGACTGTATCCCCCTGTACCCGGGCGGACGCCGCCGGCTCCTCAGGCCGCTCGGGTTGATGATCGTGGGAGCAATTGTGACGGCGGCGGCGCTCGGTGCGCCGTTTCGCCCCGGGGTGGTGTGTGGGTGCTCGATGGAGCCCGGTTTCTCCCCGGGGCAACTGTTTCTGTGGGCCCCGCTTTCGCAGCCGGAAAGAATGCTGCGCCGGGGGGACGTGATCTTGCTGCGCCTCAAGGGAGCGCTGTCCATCAGACGGGTCTATGCCCTCGGCGGGGACGAATACTGGACCATCGGTTCCCCACACCCGAACGTGCCGGACCGGTTTCTGATCGCTGTGGGGGAGGCGATCCCACGGTGGCGCCGGCGGTTCTGGAAGCTGCGCTTTCTGCGCCACCGCGTGCCTCCCGGCCACGTATTTGTGGTGGGGGACACTCAGATGTCCTTCGACAGCCGCATCGCCGGTCCCGTCCGCACCAGCGAGGTGGTGGGTCGGGTGATGGCGCCTGCCGGCTCCCGTGTCGTATGCACCACGGTGCTGACGTTTCCCGATCGCCGCGGCGGCCCTCCGGCATGGGCCCCCGGACCGGCGCAACCGGCCCCGTCGAGCATCAGTGTCGCCGCCGCGATTCCGTTCTATGTCGGGAACCGCCAGATGCTGCTCCGCGGTCGCCCCCACTGATTGCCGCCTCGCCGGTGGACTCCAGGGCATCGCCTTGGGTGGTCAAAGGACACCCTTTTGGAGCGCCGAGGAGCGCGGTGACGATCCCGAAAGCCCTGGATGGTGGCAGAAAACGGCTTCCACACTCCTGCGCTGCCCGGGCTTCTAGCCAACGATGCGCAGCTTGGACCGTACGCCGGTGCAGTGCTCCAGGACCCGGAGAGCGAGCCGGTGCTCCCAGCGATCGTCCTCGCCGAGGCCTGCGGGATCGTCCGACGCGGGGGTGTAGCATTGTCGGCACCCAATCTGCTTGCCGTCATTGACGCCGCTCCGCGGATGGAGGGAGCCGCGCTGAATCGGACTATGATTGCGCCAAGTGTGGGGTTGACTGCGATCGGGATGATGCACGATTGTCAGATTGTTGCTACCTTGCTTGTGCGGAGGAACGGCCTCGCCTGGCCGCCCACGTGCAGGTTGCGCAGGCGGAGTTGGCAAGGCCGGTCGTACGCCTGCAGTTCCTGGACTCGCCGCAATACCTGCCGACGCAGCAGGGTGGCCAGGCCCGCCGCCCCGGAGCCCCCCCGAACTCCTGACGACGGGTTGCCCCGGCCGTTTCGAGAATACACGCCTTCCCGTTCCAGAATCGTTCCATCGGTTGGATGGGGGTGTGCCAGCGGTCTGTCAAGCCGGGCAGGATGTGTTTGGGTGGGCACTCGGGGCCACCTTTGAACCACTCGTTATGGACTTGACAGACCACTAGGGTGCGTTCTCCTGCTCAACCCCCAGTTCCGCAGGTCCGTGGAGCCGTTGCATCCGCGTGGACACATCTTGGGGGACCTGCTGCCCAGTGGCGCAACTTACCAGGAGGGTGACCCCCAGGGAAAACGGAACTCCCACCAGAGCGGGCTGGTCCAGCAGCGTACGCACCACCGGATGCGGGGTCCACGGGAGGTACCGCGCATCCAGCAACATCGTCAGTACCACGGCAGCCAAGCTCATAGCTCCCCCAAGCACCATCCCGGCTGCCGCACCAGGCGTCGTCAGGCCCTTCCACCGGATGCCGAGCAGCAGCACCGGGAAGGTGCTGCACGCCGCGAGCGACAACGCCCAGCCCATCAACGTGGTCATGTCCCACGCTTCCGCAGCCACCCCGAGAAGGGTGGCTGCGGTGCCGACGCTGATCACCGCGAGGCGGGGCGCTCCGGTCCGGTCTGACGAAGTAGTGGCTGCTCGCCCGGGTTCGCCGCAAATGCCGCGGGCAATTGCACCTGATGCGGAGGTGAGCAGACGCCTCAGGGTAGAAAAGCAGGCGCTGAAAGCGGCCGCCCCAGCAACGCTGCACCAGAAGTCTCCCCACAACCCTCCCATCAGGCGCGGAAGCTCAAGAATCAGTGCATCGGTTTTCCCCGCCGCGTAGAGGTCCGGCATCAAGAACCGGCCCGCTGTACCCCACATGGCGGACACCGTGGCGAACACCCCGAGGAGCCCCAGCACCCAGGGGAGGGCGCGCAGGGGTACTCCTCCGTCCGAATGGGTGGAGGAGCAGCCGAGGAGTTGCGGCAACCCCACCGATCCGCAGATGAGTCCGGCCAGCAGCGATAGGGTGTACAGCAACGGGTATCCATGGCGGCCTGTGAGGGTGCCGAAAGGGTGTTGCCACTCCCGGTTCGGGATCGTTCCCACCGCCCACTGCCCGCTCAGAAACCGCACCGCCGCCGGACCGGCGAACTCCACGCGAGCCGGCGTGCGTACCGGCAGTCCCTGATCCATGAGCGGTTGACCGTGGCGAACCACCGTGGCGAGGTGGAAGTTCACGAGAGTCCCTGCCGGCCATCGAAGTGCGCCGGAAGGAGTCGTTCCGGCGCCCAGTGGACGTTGTATCAGTTGGGTGAAGTGTTCTCCTGTCAGCGGCGCATCGCCCGGCTGGGGAGGGCGTGCCGGACCGATCGAGTGCATTATCACGTCGGTCTCGAAGAGGAGCGGGTAACCATCCACCGGCGGCAGCACCAACGTGTCCCCTGCTCGAAAGGTGCGGACCACCTCCTCCTGATAGCTGGGGTAGCCCAGTTGGTCCTCCCTGAAGTCCGACAGGATCTTATGGTAGCCCCCGGAACGCGCCAGGAGGACCAGCACTGGGACGGAAATGGCAACCGCGTGAAGCCAGAACTGGACCGCCTGCACCCACGTGTTCCGTTGACTGCCACCGAGTGCGGCGTGTAGGGTGACCACCCCCCCCAGCAGGCCCACTCCCACTGCATAAGGAATTTGCAGCAGAGTTTGCAGGATGATCCCAACTCCTTTCCAATGCGGCAGGCTGGAAAAGATCCCCAGGCAGAGCACAACCGCCGCCGCCAGTCTTCGGAGTCCGGGGGCGCCGAGGCGATTCTCAACAAATCCATCGAAGTTGGAAGTTCCGCACCGTCGCAGGGGTCCCGCAAAGAAGAGCATGCCAAGCAGGAACCCGCCCGCGTAGCCCACCGGATGCCAGAGTGCCTCACACCCGTACCGCATCGTGAACCCGGCCACGCCCATGAAGGCGAGCGCGGACAGGTACTTGCCTGACAGGGCGGAAGTGGCCCAGAGGAAACCAGCCCGCCGGCTAGTGATTGAGGGATCCGGAGCGGCCCGTCGACAGCTCGTTGCGTAGAACTCGATGCCAAAGGTTCCAATCACGATAAACGCGATTAGAGCGCCCGAAAGCCAGGCCATGCAGCAATCCCTCCCGGAATCACGGGTTCCTTGCACCCCCGCGAAGTTCCTCCTGCAATTTCTGTCGGCAAGGAGGAATCCATACTTCCGGGGTGCAACTTACCAACCGAGATCTGGTCCAACAAGGCAAACGTTCCGTTCCAGCCTTCCTCCCCGGGCGGTCCACTCACAGGCAAGGCGTGCATTTGCCCGCCGTGGGTAGTCACGCGCGTCCAAAACAGCGGAGGAAATCCATGCAACCTTCCCCGTACCGGCCCAAACGGTTCGTCGGGGTGCTACTGCTCCTTGTGTTCGGTACTCTTGCCGTGCGCCCCGTGGCTGCATTCAAGCCAGACGAAAGGGGTCACAGCGTCATCACCGGCGATGCGCTTCGCACGTTTGAGGTGGACGTGGCAGGCACGATCCTCAAGTTCTCCCAACGGGCCACGCAGCAGGTGATCGCCGCCAACCGGTCGGTAGACCTGGGTGACAATTCGCTGCTGCCGGGCGGCGAGTTCTTCGACGCGGCGGCACACTGCGATGGTGAGGAGTTCGCCGGGGCCACCGCCCGGCTCCGCGCCTTTAAGGAGCGAGTGATCCAATTCTCTCTGGCTGGGCCCGGTGGCGTACCCGATGGAGACGGCGCCCGACGGTTTCTGGGGAGGGCGTTCCACACCCTTCAGGACTTTTATTCCCACTCCAACTGGATCGAACTCGGGAACACCAGAACGATCGAAACACGGTTGGGTCGAACTACCTTCGCAGCGAGCCGGACCGCCGTAGTCAACGGAGCGACGGGCGACATCAGCGACATTGAGGTGTTGGGGCCAGGAGGTAGGGGCCCGCGAGGCACCCTCAGCAGTGGTTTCTTCGTCGGCCTCGAGGGGTGTCCGGCCAACCGGCCAGAAGCGTTCAAGTTCGCGAGCGACCACCCCGGCAAAGTACTGCACGGCTCGGAACGCTGCAATGGCATTCACAAAGATGCACCAGGGAGGGCGGGCCACGAGGATGCCCGGTTTGTCGCGACACTGGCGACCCTCGACTTCCTACAACAAATCGTCCAGGATCCTCGGATGGCCGGCAATGCCGAAGCCATTCGCGAGTTGCTGGACGTAAGATCCGTCTGCTTCGTGATCGACGACACGGGCAGCATGGGTGACGAGATCGCGGGGGTCAGGAACGCCGCGCGCGAGATCAGCCGGAACGCCGTCGAGGAGGGGATCAACGAGTTCATTCTGGTGCGGTACGGTGACCCGGATGTGGGTCCGGCTTTCCGGACCTCGAATATCGAACAGTTCATCGCCCGCCTCGATACACTCCGCGCTGGTGGTGGCGGGGACTGTCCCGAGTTGACCAACACGGGCCTTCTACAGGCGCTCGCGTTCGCCAGCGATGACTCCCAGATCTTCGTCTTCACCGACGCCGACGCGAAGGACCGAAACCTTGCCGCAGCGGTGCAGAGCGAAGCCACCCTGCGCAACATCAAGATCATCTATGCCCTTACGGGCACGTGTGGCGGGCGGTCTCCCATCCATGTGGATCACCGGCAGGAGGAGGGGAAACATGCCATCGGACCGCGGGCGATCGCCGGAGTGGATCCCACTTACGATCGCATCTCCCGAGCCACTGGGGGCGCGGTACTCTTCTTTCGCAATGGCGCCGAACTCCAGGGCGCCCTGGACGACCTCGTGTTGCCCACGCTGGCCGAGGACTTCGTCCCGCTGGCCCAGGCTCAGGGAGTGGTCAGTGGAACGCGCGCCCTGGAACTGCCCGTCGACTCTACCGTGCGCACGCTCCAGGTGTCCTCGACGGTGGATGCCGGCATCACGGTGCGGCTCCTGCGTCCCTCGGGCGCGCCCGTCACCGGGGCTGACCCTGGGGTGACCCTGGTGCAACTGATCTCCGGGAATATCATCACGGTGAACTCACCGGAAGCGGGAGCCTGGCGCCTCGAGATGACCGGGAACGGAGACTTCTCCGTACAGGTGGGCGTCACATCACCGATTCAGATCATCGAGTTCGAGTTCGTGACCCAGGCCGGGAGGGCGGAGCACGAGGGGCTGTTCCGCATCCAGGGGCAACCGCTGGCCGGGGCCTTGCAGGGGTTACAGGCGGTGCTGCTCGGTCCGGCCACCAACGCGGAGTTTCGGCTGGTTAACGAGGCCGGCGAAACGCTCAACCCGGTACCGCTGAAACAGACCTCCGCCGAGGTGGACACCCAGACCTTCGCAGGGACCACCATGCTTCCGGGTGAGCCGTTCCGGGTGGTCGTGCGAGGCCGAGATAGTGTGGGGCAGGCCTTCGAGCGGATCTTCGCTCCGCTGGTGCGCGTCCAGACGATCGCCATTGCTCCCGCCGGGCCGTTGTTCCGCCTGCGGGACGGCGCGAATCTGGTCGAGTTCCTCGTCCGCAACCTGGGGCCGGCCGGTCCTTTCGCTGTGAACATCACGGATAGCCGTGGCTTCCTGACCGCCGTCACGCCGGCGATCGTGAAATTGGACACCAACGGGCAGGCACTCGTGCGCGCCACCCTCACGGTGCCCCCGAATACGGAGATCGGCACGGATACCGAGGTGCAGGCGTTGGTCACCTCCACCACCAATCCCGACATCTCCAATGAGGCCGTGACGGAACTTGCAGTCGGTCCGCGCATTCAGGATGTGTCCGCCGACATTCAGGTCACCCGCCGCCAGTTTGGACTGCGGCGGGAGGGGAACCGCGTGCTGCTCCGCTTCCTCTTCCTGCTCCGGAACCGAAGCGGAAAGGCGATTGAAGGCCCCGTCAGCCTGGTATTCGACAACCCTGGCAACGCCATCAATCTCATCAATCCGGATGGCCAGACGGCGGAGACCGATCCGGCGGGGAGGCCCTTTTACCGCGTGAACGTAGGAGCGGATGAGGTCCTCGCGCCCGGGGAACTGGTGCGCCGCGAGGTGGTGTTCGTCACCCTGCGCAAGCCGCCGGTGCCCGCGTTCCGGACGCGCGTGCTCGCGGGGCCCGGGAATCCCTGACCCGGCCCGCGACACGCCGAACTGAGCGAGTCGAGAAGTGCTCTCGCCGGGGATCTTACCAACCCGGCGGGGCCACTTCCGTGTCCGTGCCGCAGCGACGATCCCCACGCTCCGCCTCGCCGGGGCGCGCCCAGGTGCATCGCCTGCCGGCGGGCCGAAGCCTCCCTGGTTCGGACCCATCAATGCGGTTGTGTTTGAGCGACGACCGCTCCAGCACCTGCCGCAACTCATTCATCGTGATGCTCTACTGTGACCGGTCGCTCTTCGTGGGTGAGACTCAACCCCAGGGGCGCCTGCCATCCTCTTGACACAGGTCGTTTGGGCTGCCAACCAGTGGGGCACCAGCCAGCCCATCCACTCCGCCGCGTCCGACACCCCGGCGAACTCGCGGGGCGTATTCCAGGCCGCCAAGGCGCCCAGGGGAACCGGCACCGGTGGTGGACGCCGGGATGAGGCGCATGTGAGGTTGTGGGCGCCTACGGCAGGTCCACGCCGGAGCGCTCCGTCCTTCCGTGCGGATTCTGCGCGGTTCGCCGGCAGGGAGGGAAAGACGGATTGCCAGTCAGCGTCGTTGCCCGTACGTGCATTCGTGTTTCGTCGAGGCGGCTACCATCGCCACAGGATACATGTGAGTGGGTACGCTTGCGGAGATGCTGTGGGCTGTGATTGGTCCGGGCCGATGGCCCTCCGGAAGGTGGTCCGCGCGCACACACGGGGGATGGGTCGGTGGCGGGGCGGACCCCAGGGCGATGCCCTGGGCTATGATGGGCCGGGCCGATGGCCCTCCGGAGGGTGATCCGCGCGCGTCCACGGGGGATGGGTCGGCGGTCCAGGGCGCGGCGGAATCGTTGGCGGCGGCAGAATCACCCACCGGAAGGCTGAAAGCCTGGCCTAATCCAGCCCAGGGCATCGCCCTGGAGCCCTCCCCATCCAGCCCAGGGCATCGTCCTGGAGCCCTCCCCATCCAGCCCAGGACATCGTCCTGGAGCCCTCTCCATCCAGCCCAGGGTATCGCCCTGGGGACTCCTGCGTATGGTGTCCGGGATGTCCGGTGGAAGGAGTTTTCTATCGGGCGCGGAATCTAGCCGTCCGGCGTGTCGGGGACCGCCTCAACAGAACATCAGCCCGGCAGACATCAGGGGGTGCCATGATTCGGGTTCGAACGTCACGCGGGGCCGCCGCCGGCCTGTGGGTTTTCGCTGCGGCTGCGGCGCTGCTGTTGACGCCCAGCGCGGCCCGGGCGGAACAGTTCGTCTTGTTCGACGTCACTTTCCCGTTCACCAAAATGGACGCGGACAACTCGACCCCGAGCAAGTCCCATTATTATGTCAGGGGCGCGGCGCTCAATCCGCAGCGGCCGCGTGACTGGACCAGCCCGGTGGACTATCGCAACGGCACGGTCCACATCCGGATCGAGGTGCTGGATCGGCCGGAAGGCGGTGAGCCGGCGCAGTGGAGCCTCTGCTACATTCCGAATCGCGGCCAGGGCAACGGGTACGGCTGCACCGGCACTCCGCTCTACGCTGCGAAGGGCGTCTACGAGAAGGATGTCTCGATGCGGTCCTTCTGGCAGAACGACGCCATCGTCTGGACCGAGGGCATCAAGCAGATGGACCTGGTGATGAAGGACCAGCAGGGGTTCCACGCGCACAAACGGTCCGATCCCGAGAAGTTCTTCCCGACCCGGGTGCGCATTACCATGATTCAGGTCTCCGCGGGCTCGAAGTACGATCCGAGTCTCGTGCCGAACCTCCCCCACGACAAACCTGCCGGCAGGTGAGCCGGGCTACTTCCGCACCCCCTTCGCCACGAATGCAAACAGTGCCTGTGTCGCCGGGTCGTCCGGCACACCGAGGTTGGCATCGAGCTTGACGTGATCGGTGGCCGGGGCGGCGAAGTTCTCGGCCGGAAGTCCCGCGGCGCGCAGGACATCCCGCAGGCGCAGCGCCTGGGCGGTAGTATCCACGTGGTCGGCGACGTGCAGGAACAGGAAGGGGGGGATCTGCTTCCCCTTCGCGACGTGGTTCACGGCGGAGAAGTCGCGGTGCTTCACCGGGTCGCTGCCGAACTTCTGGTAGTGGCCGAACTTCGGGTCGGGCTGACCGAGCGCTTTGCGCCGTACCGCCGCGGTCTCGATCATCAACGGGACGTCGTAGGTGTCGCCATCCACGGGGACGCAGCCCCGGACGACCGAGAGGGAAACCCCTTCGGCCTTCAGATAGCGGTCGTCCGTGCAGAGCAGGGCGGCGAGTTGGGCTCCGGCGGAGTGGCCCATGATGAAGAGTTGCTCCGGGTCTCCGCCGTACTCGGCGATGTGCCGGTGCACCCAGCCGACCGCTGTCGCGACATCACGGACAATGGTTCCCATGTCCACGGTGGGCAGCAGGCGGTAGTTGGTCGAAACGAAAACGAAGCCCCGTTCCACGAACGCCCGGGGTTTGCTGTTCATTTCGGACTTGTCGCCCGTCTGCCAGCCGCCGCCGTGAATCCAGAAGATGACCGGCAGCTTCTTTGCTCCGGCCGGCGCATAGACGTCCAGCGCCTGCCGCGGCAGCGCCGGTTCGGCGTAGGGGAGGTTACTTGTCACCATGAGCTTTGCTGGGGTGGCTGTGCCGTTGTGGGCGGCTGCGGGCGCCGCCAGAAGCAGCGCGAGGAACAGGGGGTAGGCCGATTTCAAGGGAGACGCTCTTCAGTTGGACGATGTGCTGTGAATCGAGCGGTGAGGGAAGGGTGGGCGCGCGGAAACTCTCCACTCTGTTCCTCGTTGCGCGGGCTCGCGGGTCACGCTCCGGGGCGCAGCTTGCGGAAGTTCGCCAGGCATTGCGTCGCGGTTTCGAGCGACGGGAGCCGGCTGCCCTCCTGCTCGATCAGATAGTGCTCCACGCCGCCCTGATCCTCTGCGGCATCGAGCAGCGCCTTCCACGGAGTGTCGCCCTCGCCGAACAGGACACGGTAGCCTCGCCCGGCACCCGCGCCCCAGTCCTTCAGGTGGAGCGAACGAATTCTGCCCGGGTGCGCCTTGATCCAGGCGACCGGATCGTAACCCGCCTCCATGCAGGTGCCGACGTCGAGTTGCAGCGTCACGTTCTTGGGCGTATTGGCGGCGAGAAGCGGCATCGGCCGCAAGCCCTCGCGCTCGGTGAACTCGAGCTGGTGGTTGTGGTAACCGGCGCGCATCTCCAGCGGCTCAAGGGTGCTCGCGGCGCTGGTCAGGATCTCGGCGACGCGCTTCCAGTCGTCCTGAGTCGCCACCCTCCCCGGGCTGGCCATCACAATGGTCCTGGACCCCAGGATCCGGTTGAGTTCGATCGCTTTCTTGAGACCCTCCCCTTCCAATGCGCCGCGGCTGTTGTGCGTGGAGGGGCAGCGGAGGTTCAGCTCGTCGAGCAGCTTGCGTACCTGGCGCGCGTACTCCGGAGACCACTGGAGATAGGGGGAATAGAATTCCACCACCTCGTACCCCATCTTCGCCACCGCCCGCACGGTGCCCATCAGGTCCTTCGCCAGTTCATCGCGCACCGAGTAGAGTTCGAGCCCCACGGGCACGCGGCGGGCGGCTCTCGCCGCGGGTTCCGGCAGCGCGCCGCACACCGCCCTGGCGCCGGACGCGATCAGGAAGGACCGCCTGGTAAGATGAGTGCGAGACATGGTGTTTCTCCCTGACCGCCGGTGCGGTTCACAGCGAAGGCGGGCATGCATGCCGGAGAGAGCAAGGCCGTCGGATGGGGATCGTGGGCCGGGGGAACCGCATTGAGAATATCGTACGGAGCAACGGGAGCGTGCTGGTTCAAGGTTCAACCGAACGCGGCCCACGGCTGATCTCCGGGAGCGGTCATTCGAGGAAAGAGTGGAGAAGAGTGAGGAAAGAGCTTCGACGCGAGCGCTCTTCCCACATGCCGGGCGGCACAGAGAATGCGGCAGCCGTCCTTCCGGATCGCACACCTCATTTCGTGTGTGCGGGTACTGACGGGCAGCTATGATGACACGGCGAAATTGTGGGATGCCACGACAGGGCGGGAAGCACTGACTTTGAAGGGACACACCGACGACGTCACCAGTGTGGCTTTTGCGCCGGACGGAAAACGGGTGCTGACGGGGAGCAAGGACGGGACCGCCAGACTGTGGGACGCTACGACGGGGAGAGAAGGGCTCACGTTCAGGGGACACACCGAACCCGTGTGTGCTGTGGCGTTCGCTCCGGGGGGGGAGCAGATGCTGACCGGCAGCTTTGACGACTCGGCGAAACTGTGGGATGCCACCACGGGTCAGGTGGTGGTCACGCTGAAGGGACACACTGACGACGTGAAAGCCGTGGCGTTCGCGCCGGACGGGCAGCGGGTGCTGACGGGGAGCGGGGACCGGACCGCGAAGCTGTGGGACGCGGCGACGGGGCGGGAAGTGCTCACCCTGAAGGGTCACCGGAGAGGCGTGAGTGGCGTGGCGTTTGCGCCGGACGGACAGCAGGTGCTGACGGGGAGCTTCGATGGCACCGCGAGACTGTGGCGCTCGCACCCGGAGGCGGGGGCGGTCCCGGAAGCGCGGGCGGCGCAGGCGAAGTAGCGGGCCGGGGCACCGGGCGTCGGGCGCGGGGAGCACCGTCGCGGCGGCGGAGGCGCGGCCCGTAGTTCGCGGGCGCGCGGGGTCGCCCGGAACTCCCCGCCGTGCCCGTGTGGAAGCGGGCAGCTTCGTTGCTCAGGCCGGCACAGCGACAGCGTGCGCCTGCCGGGAGGATGCCGGAGCGGCGTGGGGGAGGTTCCGGTCACCGTGCGCCTTGCCGGCGGGGGCTCTGTCGTTCCGGGGAGCGGCGGAAGGCGTTTCGGCGCGAGCCCTGTTCCCGCATGCCGGGTGGCCCCAGAGAATGCGGCAACAATTCGAGGGCCGCGGTGTCACGGAGGCACAGAACCTTTCCCCAACCAACCGGTACCCTCGTGAACGTTCCGCGTCCCCTGCTGCTGGCGATTGTCCTGTTCGCGGCCCTGTCCCCGGCTGCGGCTGCTCCCGGCGCCGGAGAGGCCGCCGCGCTGACGCTGTTTGAACGGGAAGTCCGCCCGCTCCTGGCTGCGAAGTGCCGCTCGTGCCACGGGGAGACCCGGGCGCTGGGCGGGCTGCGGCTGACGGGACGCGCCGCGTTGCTCCGGG
>SXGS01565630.1_pt1 | contig 16318 bp, 14 predicted proteins | sample 3174681 | NCBI WGS metagenome assembly SXGS01 (sample SAMN11356861, study PRJNA531348) | freshwater metagenome | isolation source: freshwater sample F1-80 | place: China: Fuxian Lake, Yuxi | collected 2017-12-25 | reverse complement strand
GTGCGTTTGAGCTCCTCGCAGCTCAGCCAAACATCTTCTCCATCCGGCGTGGCGCCCGTGAGGCAGCGGCGGTGCTGCGGGAAAGACTGGGAGACTACCCGGGAGCGCTGATCCACTACTTTGCACTCCACTACGAACTGGACGCCGCCTATGTCCTGGACTGCCTCGCCTCCCCCGTGCAGCTCAAGGAATTCTTGAGGCGCTATCCAGGGCATTCTCAGGCCAGGCTGGTGCGATACTCCATCGGCGTCCGTTTGCTACGAGTGGGCGACTATGCCGGCGCCATCACCCAGTTGGCGCCATTGGGAACCTGGCTGGATACAAGGGATGTCGGTCGGTTTGCCCAATACTCCGATCTCCCATCTCGGAGGCGCACCCTCGATCTTGCTCGATCTCTGCTCCGGTTCTCGCGTCTTGAGCAGCAAGCTCAGACACGAGAGGATAAGGCGAGATGGGCCTACGAGTCAGCCCGACGGGTCTTCCAGGAGAGGCATCTGGTGTTCTACAATCCGGCGGCTTGGAGAGGGGAGAGAACGACCGTTTTCGAACGCTTGGAGTCCGATGATTCGCACTGGCTTTGTCCCACCTATGCCAGGTCGGAAGACGAGAAGCGGGCTCGGTACCAGCAGGAGCACGCGGCCATTCATCAGGCGCTCCGGGGCTTTGACCGAGTTGCATCCGAGTATTCGGGGACGACCTGGGCGCCGCGGGCGCTCTACTTGTCAGCGCTCTGCTGCACGCTTCTGACTTCGGTGGAGAGCTACTGGCGGCAACAGGAGTCGCGACTCTATCGCCGTTCTGTCGGCTATTATCGCCGACTGATTCGCGAATACCCGAACGACCCTCTCGTGCCGGCAGCTCGACGATTTGGCGGTCTGAGTGAGTGAACGGTCTTCAGGGAACTCCCTCGGGGACATTTGGGGGGTGACGCTTGAATGAGTAGCCGTCGAGTCTGGATTCTACCCGCGCTTCTTGCGGTGGCCGCCGCGGCGCCTCTGGTCGCCTGTTGGGAGGGAGAGTATCGCTCCGTTCACTTCAATTCCGCCCGACCGGACTTCTTTCGATTGCCGTCGCAGTGGCGCGTCCGGACCGCTCCGCCGAGGGCGCTCCCCCCAGGTGAGGGGGACACCAATGACTTTTACGACCGGGAAGTGGAGAGAATTCTGGCAGTGAAGGGACTGATCCGGCACGCACGCGGGCTGGAGAACGCAGGTCAGTACCGTCAGGCAGCCGCGCTGTGGGGCATCGTGCAGCAGCGAGTGAATCGCGGACCGGATGGATCTCGCCCTGAAGACCAGACGAACGCCCTCAAGGGCGATGCAGAGGCGTGGGAATTGCCGTCTCTGACGGGCTTGTCGGAGCGGATCGAGGCGCTTAGGACTGGCGTCGGTCTGGAACTCAAGCGCTACTTGCGGCTGCGAGATCAGGTGAGCTCGGGAGGAGCCGGTGCGGTGGCCGCACTGCAGACGCTCCAGGCCACTCGGTGGGCCGAGCCACTCGAGCGAAACCGGCAGTACCTGATCGCTGCGGCCCACTTTCAGCGCCGCCCCAACCCGGAGGAGTTCGACGCGATCTTGCGTGGCTATCCCACGTTTGGACCGGCCGCATTCATGGCGGCCCGGGCGCGCTATCGGATTGCACTCTCCAGGAAGCCGCCCGCCCCGGCGGATCTGGAAGCTGCGGCTGCGGCCTATCGAGGCGTGGCTGGCCGGGTAAGAGGCAGCCTGAAAACGGAGTCCATTCGGATGATGGGTGGCTGCTGGTACCGGCTGAAGCGCTATCCCGAGGCGCTGGAGGCTTACGCAGAGTGTCTTGCCGAGGTCCCCCCGGGTGAGAGGGACACTCCTTCGTGGCTTTCCGCCCGATGGACGTTACGGGAAATGACCCTGGCGGACCACCGTGCGTTTCGAACGCGCACCGAGGGTCGCCACGCCGTCGCCCGAGCTTACCTGGATCTGCTTCTGGATTACGGACTGCAGGCCAGAGCAACCCTGGTGGAACTGGGCGGCTATGCAGTAAAGGTGCTCGCGAGACAGGCGCCGAGCAAACGGGACCTGGGTGTTTACGTGAGATTGGGCGCCCTCCTGGAACGAGCCGGCGAGCCGGAGCGGGCGATCCGTGTCCTGGATCGGGTGCTCCCACGGATGCCGTCGGGCGCCACACGAGATCGCGGACTCTGGGCTCGAGCGACGGCGCTTAGGAGGCTGGGTCGTACCCGGGAGTCTCTTTCCGGCTTCGAGCAACTCGCCGTCGAGGGCCTGACTCCCGTCAACCGCCGGGGCGCCAGAGAGGCGGCGGCAATTCTCAGGGAACGGGCCGGAGACTATGCGGTCGCCCTGAATCACTACTTTGCGCTCGATTACACGCTCGACGCCGCCTATCTGCTCGATTGCCTGGCGTCGCCCGACCAACTACGGGACTTCTTGAGACGTTTCCCGCAGCATCCGAAAGTGAGGCTCGTCCGGTACTCCATCGGAATTCGCTTGCTGCGCTCCGGCGATTACTCGGGAGCGATCCGAGAGCTTGAACCGCTGGGCAATTGGCTGGATGTGGCGGAGGCGGCGCACCCCTCCATGCGGAGCCGTGGGGGCAAACGGATGCCGCCGCTCGTTCTGGCTCGAAAACTGCTCGACTGCGATCGCCGAGAGAAGTCAGCTGCGACGCGGGACGAGAAGGCGAACTGGGCCTACGAGGCTGCCCGGACGGTCTTTCACCAGCGACATCTCGCCTTTTACAACCCGGTGGCCTGGAAAGGGTGGCGAACCTTCGTGTTTGATCGACTGGAGCCGGACAGCCACTTCCAGGAGTCGCCTACCTACGTGGAGTCGGAAGCGGCGAAACGCGACCGCTACCAGCGAGAACATGCTGCGCTTCATCAGGCGCTCACCCGGTTCGACCGAATCGCTTCCCAATACGCCGGAACAAAGCAGGCTCCTCGCGCACTCTATTCTGCGGCGCTGTGCTGCACCCTGCTGCAGTCGCTTGAGGCCTACTGGTCTGATCGGCAGGGCGAACTCTACCCGCGGGCGATCGCTTACTACCGGCGGTTGGTGCGGGAGTACCCGAACGACTCCCTCGTGCCGGCAGCCCGGCGGTACGGTGGACCCACCGAGTAGGCTCGCGCCTGTAAGATACCGTGGCGTGCCACGGCGCGACATAATATGCGGGGTCGTACCGCAGACATTCCGGCAGTAAGGGCTGGCAACCGATGGATCGAGACACCGTTATCACCATACCTTTTCTGGACTCGCTGGAGAGTCTGCTCACCATCCTGTGGCGAGTTGCCGGGCTGGTCATTCTGATTGTGGTGGGCTACTACGGCTACGCCGCAGTCGCACATCCGAATGAACTGTTCCGCGGCGCAGGCCCCACGGGCGGATCCATGTCGACGGCCGACTTTCAGCGGCACCTCTCGAACATGCAGATGCTGACTCAGGGGATGGGCATCGCGACGATGGTCTTCGTGGTGTGCCTGATCCTGAGGTATTACGCCTACCCGGAAGCGGGTGGCGGCCTGCTGGTGGGGGGAGCGCTGTTCTTCTTTGCGGCGCCGATGCTGATCGACGCGGTCGCGGGGAATGGACAGATGCCGGCTGCGCTGGCCCGGCTCGGCAATCCGAGGCTCTATCTGAAGAGCCAGTTTGGGATGTCGGGCCTGGTGATGTGCGGCGCCGGAGTGATCGATTTGATCGCCCACGCAATCTTGATGTTTGCTTCCGCAAGTTCACGGCGACCTCGGGCGAACGCCGAGTCCGCCGAAACGGCGGCGCAGGTCAGGAAACCCAACGACCGATTTCTGGGGTACTGTTGGGAATTGCCCTTCTGTCGCGACACCGAGAAGAAGCTGTGTCCGGTCCGGGCTCGGAAGCAACCGTGCTGGCGGAGCGGTCGGGGCTGCTACTGCGACCAGAACATCATCCTGCAGCTCAGCGGTGGCTCATATGCCGCGTCGCGAGGCACCGCCGGCTACCTTTCTCGAACGGCGACTGTGGTCAGGCCCAAAACCTGGGCCGAGAAGCGGGAGCAGTGCCTGAGCTGCCCGGTCTACCTCCACCGGCAGGGGCAGAAGTACAAGGTGTTGGCCCCCGCTTCGATCATCGCGTGCATCACCGCCGCCGTTTTGTTCTGGCCGCAGATCAGCAAGGCCTACCCAACGACGGTTCTCGCTGCCGGCCGCGCCATGTCCGGATTCAGTTTCGGCCAATCGCAGGGCGGCGTACCGGCTTGGGCTACGGATCTTGCCACCAATCCAACTCTGATGTGGCTGCTGTTGGGCACGAGTCTCTTCCTCGCCGTGAGCTACGTGCTGCATGGATTCGAGTGGCTGCTCTACAAACTTGGGGTTTAGGGAGCGGCGCCCACCGGCAGTAGTGAGATGATGCGAGACATGCCCGTCTCTCGGAACCGTCGAATTCGGGCGACCGTCCTGGCTCTTCTGAGCGTGGTGTTGGTGGGTGCGGAGTGCGTTCGTCGCTCGCCTCCCGCCTGGGGTGGGAAGCACCGTCTGTTACAGGATGCTCGGGTGTTTCGCCTCGGGGCAAACCGGGGCATCTTGCCGCATTTGAAGGAATCACCAGCCGGCTCCCGCTGGCTGGTGACGTGGAATCGCTCTGACGAGTTCAACGACGAGTCGACCCCGGAAACGGGCGGTTCCCAGCGCGAGTCTAGCCTGCCGGCGGCACTCCTCAGCACGATGCCGGGCCTCTTAAAGGAGGTGCGTGGGCTGGAGCGCTCGTCCCGGGCTATGACCTGGGACCCGCTGCGTGCCGTCTGGTGGTTGCGCGGTGAAACACTGGTTCGGGCATGTCGCGCAGCGGACGCCGACTGGTTTAACGACCGGTATCTGGAGGCCTGGGTCGGCGAAACTCCCGACCCCGTGATGCACTTCCTCGACACCCGCACGCAACGGTGGTTGGATGATGGGATTGCCGATCAGGTCATCCGACCGGCCGATCGGACGGGTCCGGAAGAGTACTCCATTGAACGCCAGTCCGGTGGCATCAGCGATGACGATCTGTCTGCCGCGGTGGAGGGGCTCGGATACCAGATCATCGAGGGGGACGAAGCGCCGTACTGGTCGGGAAGGTACCGAGACAGCGTGTCGATCTACCGCATCCGGTTGCCGATGGCAGGACTGGTCGGCGCCACGCACGAGGAGCCGCCCATCGTGGCGCGGTTCGTCGACGGTGACTCCGTCCTCGTGGCCGTGTCTCAGGATCTGCGGCGGGTCTATTACGCTCGGGGGGCGGCGCTGCACCGCCTGGATCTGACGCGACCTCTTCCCGAGGTCCTCCGACTCTTGTCGTCGGGCCCCGGGGAGATCCCAGAGCCGCCGGCTCCCTGACCAACTCAGGGGCTGTGCGGACCGCCGACTGTCTGGATGTCGGATTGAGCGCTGCCGGCGCCGAGCATAGGGCTGGGGGAGGTTGACGGTGACCTGGACAGACTCGGATCGGTGTCGGCTTCGCGCCGGGCTGTTCTTCGTCGTCGCACTCACGTCGGCCGTTACGGGCTCTCGGGGAGGATCGTCGAGCCCCACTTCGACGACAAACGGGCACGAGACCCCCATCTTCAAGCTAGACCGAGCACGCCCGGCAACTCTTGTGATGAAGCCATCGCCGGATGGCGCTCGTTGGCTGGCAACGTGGCGTCGGACTGAACCATTGGGGTTTGTCTACACCTATGGGGTCATGGCCCCCGGGACCCCTCCTATCACGAACTCTCTTCACTTCGGCGGATTTGAACGAGCTCTTCTCGGGCTCGCTTCCGGCCTTTCGCCTTCGGCGCGACCGTTGTGTCTCAACCCGGCGGACACGACCTGGTGGCTCCAGGGAGATCGACTGACGCCCGCGTGGCGGGCTGAGTTTACCGAATGGCTCAACAACCGTTACCTGCGGGGGGCCGTCCACCAAGGCCGGCGTCTCTACCGTGCGGTGTTCGACATCGCGCGGCGAAAGGCACTGGTTGGGAGCGCTGCGGAGGTCGTGCTCAACTCCGAAGTTTCCTGGCCCATCCCAATGGAGATGGACTATGAGCACGTTGTCATCCCGATCGAGGACGACGTCGAGACGGTCGTGGAGGGCATGGGCTATCAGGTGGGCAGCGACTTCACCCGGTTCTGGGAAGACCGGTCCCCACGAGGACTCTCCTTATTCAAGATCGTCAAGCCGACGCCGGCGCTGGTGGCCGTAGCGCAATCAGAGCCAATCCAGGTGGTTCCAATCGTGTCCGGCGAGGTGGAGCCGATCGCGATGTCACGAGATCTGGGGCGGCTGTCCTTCTTTCGAGGGAACACCCTCTACCGCGCCGACTTCACCGAGCCGCTGCCTGAGCTTCTGCAGCACGCCCGGAAGCCGTCCGGCATCCCGGACCCGCCCGACCCCTGAAACCTCGTCCCGGCGGTCTTCGGCGCTGAGGAGCACCCGTCGCTCCATGGGTCGGCTCCGCGCTACCGCTCGCCGGGCAGTTTCCAGCGGTCGGAGGGGGTGTGCTCGCGATCCATCAGCATCGTGAGGCGTCGCACCACGTCGGGATGGCCGGCGGCGACGTCCTTCGTTTCGGAGAGATCGGTGGCGAGGTCGAAGAGCTGAACCGGTCCGTTGGCCGGCGTGCAGACGGCTTTCCAGTTGCCGGAGCGGATGGCTCGCGAGCTGCGTCCCTCGTAGAACTCCCCGTACAGGAACTCGTGCGGCTTCTGCTCGGAGGGCTTGCCGGTAAGGGAGGGCAGAAAGCTGATGCCGTCCGACTGCGGTTTCGGCGCCCCGGCAACTTCGGCCAGGGTCGGCATCACATCCCAGAAGGCCCCCTGGTGGTCGCTCTGGGATCCCGTCGGAATCTTGCCGGGCCACACGGCGAGCATCGGAACCCGGATACCGCCTTCGTAGAGATCGCGCTTGATGCCTCGGAGCGGTCCGTTGGAGTCGAAGAAGTCGGGATTGTGACCGCCCTCGCGGTGAGGGCCGTTGTCGGATGTGAAGAGGATCAGCGTGTTCGAATCAAGATTCAGGGCCCGAAGACGCTCTCGCACTCGGCCGATGTCGCGGTCCAATCGGGCTACCGAAGAGGCGAAGAGCTTTTCATTTTCCGGCCAGTCTCGACTCCCGTACTGATCGAGGTCCGGGACTTCGATGCCTCGATCTCGACCCTCGTTGTTGGCATGGGGCAGGGTGACGGCCAGATAGAGGAAGAACGGGCGATCCTTGTTGGACTCCACGAACTTGAGCGCCTCGCCGGCAATGAGGTCGTGGCTGTAGTCGACCTTGACGGTAGCGACGCCCTGGCCGACCGGCCCCTCGTTCGGCACAACGTTTCTAAGCGGCACGCGGGTTTCGTTGCGGTGGAGAAAGGTGGGCCAGTAGTTGTGCGCGTGGGTCTGGTCCAGATAGCCGAAGAATTCATCGAATCCCTTTCGGTTCGGCGTTCCGGTGGACCCCTCGTGCCCCAATCCCCACTTGCCGAACAGGCCGGTGCGATACCCGGAGCCCTTCAGGATCTCGGCGATCGTGAGGTCGGCCGGCCCGAGATTTTGCTTTGCATTTCCGCGGATGAGGGCATGGCCGATGTGTCGACCGGTCATCAGGGCGCAGCGGCTCGGGGCGCAGACCGTGGAACCGGCATAGAACTGAGTGAAGCGCCGGCCCTCCTTCGCCATGCGGTCAAGGTTCGGAGTCTGGATTTGCTTCTGGCCATAGCAACCGAGATCGCCGTAACCGAGGTCGTCCGCGAGGATGAAGATGATGTTCGGTTTTCGGGCCTGGGCGGCGGCGGCCGTCGTCATCAAGGCAATCCCCGCGAACAACAGTCCCAGCAAGAGGCGGCGCAACATGGGTGACCTCCGAAACGTGGCGTCTGAACTCAGCCCAATTGGCGGAGCGGTGCGGTCGTCCCCCTCACCACGAGTTCGTCAGGAAGCTCCCGGCAGAGCAACTCCGAGTGAGGCGAGGCGATGAGTTCCAGGGCCATGTCCGCCACTTCGCGACCAAGTGCCTCCGCCGGTTGAAACACCGTGGTGAGCGGCGGATCGAGAAGCTCCCCCATGGGATCGCCGCTGTAGCCGATGACGGACACGTCCTCGGGGATCCGGAGGCCTACTGAGCGGAGCCCCCGAATCAGTCCCATTGCGCACCGGTCATTGACCGTGAGCACGGCGGTGGGTCGCTCTGGGAGACGCAGCAGCCATTCGGCGCCGGACAGGCCGTCTCGCACGTCCCAACCGCCGTACCGCACGAGGCGGGGGTCGAATGGCTCCCGCCGTGCCGCCAGGGCTTCCCGGTATCCCCGAACCCGAGATTCGGCCGCATAGTTGCTTCTGGGTCCCGCAACACAGGCGATCCTGCGGTGCCCGAGGGAGAGCAGGTGTTCGCACGCATCTCGTGAGCCGGCTCGGCTGTCGGTCCCCACAAAATGGGATTCCAGGTCTGGGAGGCGGTTGTCCAACACGACCGTCGGTGTTGCGCCGGAAAGCACCGTGCGGATGAACTCGATGTTCTCACCACCGTTGAACGGCTGGAACACCAGCGCCTCAACCTGGCGCTGGAGGAGAAACTCGATCTCCTCGCGGCTCGGGGTGTCGGCGCTGCGGTGACAGATCACGACGTGGTAACCGGTCTCCCGAGCACGGCGCTCCATGCCGGAAAGAATGCCGGCCCAGAAGGCATCGGGCGTATTCGGGTGGACCAGCCCGATCGCAAACGAGCGCTTCATCCGAAGCGCCCGGGCCAGGGGGTTTCCCTTGTAGCCCAGGCGCTTCGCTCCGGCGAGAACGCTAGCACGAGTGCTGGCTTGAACTCTTGGATCGCCGTTGAAGACCCGGCTCACCGTTGCGTAACTGAGACCGAGCTCTTCGGCCAGTTCGCGCTGCGTCATACAAAGGCCCCGATCAGTTCCGGGCGGCGTCCCACATATTGTTCTGGGGCTGTCGCACGGGATCAGGGTTCGTCTGAGACGGTCGCATCGCCTTCACGTGTCCATCCACGAAGGCGAAATGTGCCAATTCGTTGTGTCGTGCGGTCACGCCGCCGTCCGGTCCGTTGGGGTAGGCTGCGGCGCGCCGGCTGCCGTCCGGCTGGAGGCCGGGCGAGAATGAGTCCCACCAGTTCACGCCGGAGATGAGGACGCCCGGACCCCAATCGAACAGGTTGGACTTCTCATGCTTCTCGCAGACCAGAATGGTGTCCGCCGGGCGGCCGATCGCCGCAAGGCCGCGGACGGGCTTTCCCTGCCAGTCCTGGCACATTCCCATCGCGCCCTGCACGCCCCAGTTCGAGCCATTCCAGAGCAATAGACCGTTGCTGGCGTAAGAGATTCGAGGCCCGGCCCAGGGCGTCCAGCGAGGATCAGGCGCCACGCCGTCGCTTGGGCAGCGAAAGACCTGGAGGTTCTTTACATAGGGCTGAACGTTTCGCGCCCAGGTGCCCCACCAGTCGTTCTGGATGCCCATCGGAAGCATCTCGTCGTAGTCCTGAAGGTACATCGACACGCTGGTGGCGATTTGCTTGAGGTTCGACTGACAGGACGCTCCCCGCGCCTTCTCTCTCGCCTGGGCAAAGACTGGGAACAGGATAGAGGCGAGAATCGCGATGATTGCGATAACTACGAGGAGTTCGATCAGAGTGAAGCCGCGTTGCTTACGTTGCATGGGACCTTTCCCTTACTGGAAGAACGATGGGTGAGTGGGGCGTCGTGAACACAGGAACGATGGATGATCGGACTGAGGTGTGAGCGGCGGAGCCGTTCGAGACGGGCGTCTCGAGACTGAGCGGCTAGCCGCCCGGCGCGCCGGGTGCTCGGCCGATCTTCGACTTGGAATCCCGCATGGCTGCGTCAAACGCCTCGCGGGCGCTCGCCGGAATCTGGCGGGTTGGTGGGTTACGCATCTGCTCCTCTTCGGCTTTGGTGATCGCTGCGCCGCCGCTGCTGCAGCCAGAGGTGGATGCGAGGATGAGTGCGAGTAACAGGGCTGCGGCGCCCGTTTCCGTGACGCTGGGTGTGCTGGTCATTGCTGGAGAGCCTCCTATCCCATTGAAGAGGTGGCTTGGAGCGGATCTCAAATGCTACTCGAATAGCATTCGGCGTAATTGTAGCCACAGTGCTGCACGAATGTCAAAGGCGAATTTGGGGATCGAACCTCTTTCTGCAAGGAAATCGCCGCGTGGGGAGGTGAAGAGGTGCTTGAACAGATCGGAGGCGTTCACGTCTATAGAGTTGGTCTGTGACTTGGCGGGGCCTAGCCATCGGGACCACGGCGGAAATAGATGACCAACGGTGTCGCACAGGTACTGCTCCGATCCGGCAAGCTCTCCAGTGAGCGCTTGGCGCGAGCTATTCAGGAACAGGAGCGGTCGGGTCGACCCTTACCGGAGATGCTGCTCCGATTGGGCTACTGCTCGGAGGTAGATCTCCAGCGAGCGTTCGCGGAGAGCTCCGGCATGCCGCTGCTGGACGGGTCGGCGCGCCCGGATCCTGAGGTCGCGGCGCTGGTTCCGGCGGCTCTCGCGCAGAAGCACTTTGCCGTACCCATCTCGAGGCAGAACGGCACACTGCTTGTGGCGCTGGCCGACCCGACCAATCTCACGGCGCTTGATGACCTGCGTCTGGCGACCGGCCTCTCCATTCGGCCGGCGTACGCCGAGCGGGAAGTGGTTCAGCGCTGGCTGGTAGACTCTTACGCCGCTGCGGAAGAAGAGCAGATCGAGGTCATTCACGAGGAGGGCGACAACGTCGCCGAGCTCCAGAGGCTGGCTCGAGAAGCCCTCGTCGTGCGCCTGGTGAACAACATCATCCGTGAGTCGGTGCGGATGCGTGCGAGTGACATTCACCTCGAACCGTTCGAAGGGCGCGGACAGGTGCGCTACCGAATCGACGGCGTGCTGCACGAACAGTCGCCACCACCGCAGCGACTCCTCCCGGCGATTGTCTCCCGCATCAAGATTCTGGCCGACCTGGATATTGCCGAGCGACGCCTCCCGCAGGATGGTCGCATCAAAACCCACATTCTGGGCCACGAGATCGACATCCGCGTCTCGGTCTTGCCGACGCTCCACGGCGAGTCGGTTGTGATGCGACTTCTCGATCAGAGCAGCATCCAGCACTCCCTGGAGGAACTTGGCTTCACCAAGGATCAGCTCGATGTCTACGGGAAGTCGATCAGTCGACCGCACGGAATGGTGCTCGTGACGGGACCCACGGGGTCTGGTAAGACGACGACGCTCTACGCCTCGCTCAAGCGGATCTTTACGCCGGAGAAGAAGATCATCACGGTGGAGGATCCCGTCGAATACCAGATGCAGGGCGTCAACCAGATGCAGGTGCGCGAACGGATTGGCCTGACCTTTGCGCGGGGACTTCGATCCATCGTCCGCCAGGACCCGGACATCATCATGGTGGGTGAGATCCGGGACCGGGAGACGGTCGAAATCGCCGTGCATGCGGCGCTCACCGGTCACCTCCTCCTCTCCACGCTGCATACGAACGACTCCGCGGGCGCTGTCTCCCGCCTCGTCGACATGGGGCTGGAGCCGTTCCTTGCCGCGAGTTCGCTGGAGTGCGTGATGGCTCAGCGCCTCGCGCGACGCGTCTGTCCGGACTGCAGGGAACAGCAGGAGCCGCCCCACGAGATGCTCATTCTCATGGAGCGGGAGATGGGCCGAGGGAATGTGCCGACCAAACACTGGCGCGGCGCCGGCTGCAGTACCTGCCGTTTTACGGGGTATTCGGGGCGGCTCGGGCTCTTCGAAATCCTGGCCATCAGCGATGAAATTCGGGAGATGATCCTGGACCACAAGTCCGCCGGCCAGATCAAGAACAGCGCCGTCGCGGATGGTATGTTGACTCTGCGTCAGGACGGCTGGCGCAAGGTGCTTGAGGGTGGCACCACCATTGAGGAAGTCATCCGGGTAACGACCGAAGATGACTGAGTTTCGCTACACGGCGTTGGATCCGCAAGGACGCGAGGTATCCGGCACGCTTCAAGCCGAGGACCGCGGCGGGGCAGTCGCACGACTCAAGGCTCAGGGGATGTACCCGATGGGGCTGGAAATGGCCCTGGCGTCAGCCCCCGTCGGCGACGCCGTGGCCTCCCCGGGCCGGTCGGCATCCATGTCGCTCTTCCCGAAGCGGGTTTCCGGCGCGGACCTCTCCCTGTTTACCCGCCAGTTGGCGTCCCTCTTCAACGCCGGTTTGAACATGGCGAGGAGCCTGGACACTCTCATTGACCATTGCGAGAACCCGACGCTCAAGTCGGTGCTCAGCAGTGTTCGACAGGGAGTACAGGGGGGGAGCACACTCTGGGAGTCGATGGGAGAGCATCCCCACGTCTTTGATGAGTTGTATGTGAGTCTGGTGCGGGCCGGAGAGGCATCCGGTCAGTTGGGCACGGTTCTCGAGCGGCTCGCAGACACGCTGGAGGTTCAGGAAGAGCAGAAGAGTCGGATCAAGTCCGCGCTGGCTTACCCGACCCTCTTGATCGTGGCCGGCTTCTCGGCCGTGATCTTTATCCTCGTGTTCCTGGTGCCTCGTTTTTCCAAGATCTTCAAGAGCTTGAACAGGCCGTTGCCCGTTCCCACGCGCATCCTTTTGAACGTTCAGTCCTTCGTCTCGCAGAACGGTCTCTGGCTGCTGGTGGGTATCGTTGCGGTCGTGGCATTGATCCGGATGTGGGGAAAGACTGAAACCGGAGGGTTCTTCATCGACCGGATGCGGATGAAGGTTCCACTGCTCGGCAGTCTGATCCACAAAGATGCAATCTCTCGATTTTGTCGGACCCTCGCGACACTCGTCAAAGGTGGTGTACCCATCCTCACGAGCTTCGAGGTCGCTGAGAGAGCCGTCGGCAACAAGGTGATCGAACGGGCGATCGTTCAGGTTCGGGATGCGGTTCGGGGGGGCGAGAGTCTCGCAGGGCCGCTTCGGGCCACGTCGGTTTTCCCGGGACTGGTGACGAACATGATTGCCGTGGGCGAAGAGACCGGCAATCTCGACGAGATGCTCAACCGCGTGGCGGATGCCTATGATGCGGAGGTGGCGAACCGGATGCGGCAGCTCATCTCCCTCGTGGAACCCGTGGTGATCATCGTGATGGGCGCCATCATCGGCACGATCGTGCTATCGATGTTGATCCCCGTACTTGAACTTAGCACCGGCGTATAGCCGGTTGAATGGGACGTTCAGCGCCCCGAGGCCAACAAATGAAAGTGAACCGACGGACCCGACGGAGAGGGTTTACCCTCATTGAGCTGCTGGTGGTGCTGGTGATTCTGGCCCTGCTTGCGGGGATCGTCTTGCCGAAATTCTTGAACCGCGCCGGCGAAGCTCAGGTGAAAGCAGCCATCACGCAGATTTCCAACTTCAAGTCGGCACTCTCCCTCTACTCGCTGGATAACTCCGGCCCGCCCAGCACTCAGCAGGGACTCGATGCGCTGATCGCAGAGCCGACGAGTTCGCCCAGGCCGGTCAAGTGGAGCGGACCCTACATGGAAGGGATTCAGGCAATTCCTAAGGATCCGTGGGGCAACGACTGGATTTACGAGGCGCCGGGCCCGGATGGAGAGGACTTCTTCATCATGTCCTACGGCAAGGACGGTCGAGAGGGCGGCTCGGGCGAGGACGCGGACATTACCAGCAATCAGGCTCAGCAGTGATCCGTCGAAGGGGACACACGATCACAGAGGTCCTGCTGGTCCTCACCATTCTGGTGCTCTTTGCCGTGGTGGCCTTGCCGAGATTCGTCTCGTCTTTGACCATCTCTCGCCTGGACGCTGCGATCGATGCTTACCGGGGCGACCTGGAGTTCGCTCGATCGCGCGCCATAGCGACCGGCAGCCGGCACTACGTGATGGTGGACACCCAGACGGGCGAACTGATTGTGGTCCCCTTCCGAGCGGATGAAAACGCGCTCCAGCAGCAGGGCGGAAGCCAGCAAACTCCCGGGATGGATGAAGGATCGGCGGCCGGGGAAGGTCAGTCAGTCCTGCTTCGGGAGACCCTGCCGGACGGTATTCAACTTGCTGACTGGACGGTGTCTCCTCTCGGGCTTCAGCAGCAAACCGGGGCGCAAAGTTCTCCAGCCATTCAAGACCTACCGCTCACGTTCTATGCCGAAGGGCAGGGGGATGCGGCTCGGCTCATTCTGGAGAACGCCGAAGGGCAGCGCCGGGGCATCCTGGTCGATCCGGTGACAGGCGAGATCCGAATGCTGGATCCGGAAGAAATGCAATGATCCGACGACGCGGCGTCACTCTCCTCGAAGTACTCGTGGCAGGCATCCTGCTGTCGATCGGACTGGTCGGCGCGATCTCCGTCACGGCAAAATGCGCAGTGACAACGGCAGGCGCACGGGATCGCTCCCGAGCGATGATGTTCGCCCGTTCGAAGATGGAGGAGATCCTCAAGGAGCCCACGCTTCAGATCGGTACGGACCAGGGTCAGGGGGTGGACGAGTCCACCGAGTACGATTGGGCTGCAAACATCGAGCAGAGTTCTTATGACGGGCTCTATGTCATCGCGGTGGAGGCCAAGAATCGCCTGACCGGGTTGAGCGTGATCCTCACGGCGCTTCGCCGGCCAGACCTGTCGCCTCCGGCTGCTGAAGAGGGCAGCACGACGGCGACCACCGGGGGAGGCACGTCGTGACTCGACGCAGCGGCTTTACGCTCCTGGAGCTGCTCGTCTCGATCGTGATGATCTCGCTCCTCACCACGATTGGAGCGCGAGTCTTTATCGCGACCTTCACGGCACGAGATCGCCTGAGAGAGTCGACTCGTGAAGTCGGCGGACTGCGGCGGGCCTATGAGGTCATCTCCCGCGACTTTCACAGCGCGGTGACGGCGCCCGAGGACTCAGGGGTCGTCTTCGGACTGGTCAGTGGCGGCAATGCGTCGCTCAACCCGGTTTTCCAGTTTGCGTCTGCCGTGTCCGAGCCGCTCCTCGTGGGCCGTCAGGCGAATGAGACGGCGCTCCTTCAGTACCTGGTTGAACCGGACCCTCGCACCGGTGAGCCTGCGCTCTGGCGAGTGGAGAATGCGTACCCGGTCCCTGAAGGTACGACGCCGGGGCAGGTCGGCCAGAACTCAGAGGGAGACACACGGGCCACGCTCCTCTTGCGCGGCGTCACCAACATCAATTACCTCTTCTACAGCACCTCGCAGACGAACTGGGTGGATACGTGGGACGGCGAGGCCGGTCTGCCCACGGGCGTCCGAATGGATCTGTTCTTCGGGGAGAGCAATGATCCGAACAAGCCCCCGCGTCAGGAGACCCTGACGTTCTCCATCCCATCCGCCGCATTCATCAACAGCGAGGCCGCTGCTGCGGCCTCAGCGGGGACCACCGCCCAATGAGCCGAAGAAGCCGAGGAATGATCCTGGCCGGCGCCGCCTGGATGATGGTGATTGCGCTGGTGGTGACGCTGGGCGCAGCGTACGATACCGAGCTCGCGATCCGTACGACCGGCAATGCTGATGCCAAAGCCCGCTCGTACTACGCGGCCTACTCCGGGATCGAGCGGGTGGCGGCCGAACTCGATAGTGGAGAAGTGGGGTACACGGCGGAAGGTCAGACCTGGCAGCTGCTCGACTCCGATCAGGAGCCCATTGGGCCCGAGGCGGAACTCTACAGCTACCGGATCATTGCGTCCGATGAATGTGGGAAGTTGGATCTGAACGCGGCGGATCAGGAGACGCTTCAAAAGATCACCGACCTGAGTCCGGAGCAGGTCACGGCCATCATGTCGTTCCGCACGGCGAGCGCGTCCGCATCGGCGGAAAGCTCAGGCGCCAACACCTCCTCGGCCACCCAAACCGCGCCCGGCTTCCGCTCGGTTGACGATCTGCTGACGATGGCGGAGTTCACACCGGAGCAGGTCTTTGGGGTTACGAGTTGGCAGGATCGCCTCAGCCCCGCCGAGCGCTTTCGGGAGCAGTGGGTCTCCCTGCAGCAGGGAGCCACCAGCACCAGTTCCAGCGCCGCGTCCGCCACGCAGGCGCTGACCACGATCCCATTGGTGGACCTGCTGACCGTCGGATCCCGCGCTCGCCGGATTGCCTCGGATGGTTCTCCCCGCGTGACCCTTGCGAATATCACTCAGCAGGAGCTTCGAGATCGACTGGATGCGATCTCTCAGACACTCGGGTCCGGTTCTTCCGCAGACTCCGCCCCCTCGGCGCGCTCCGGACAGAGTTCAGGGGACCCGGTGTCGGCCGCGCTCAGGGTTTTGCAGAACCGGGGCGTCCAGAATTGGTCCGAGGTTTGGGGGGCCGTCAACAACAACCGAGAAGCGGTAAGGCTCCTGGCAGATGTCGTGACGCTCCCGAACACCGGTGGC
>SXGS01171374.1_pt1 | contig 16321 bp, 15 predicted proteins | sample 3174681 | NCBI WGS metagenome assembly SXGS01 (sample SAMN11356861, study PRJNA531348) | freshwater metagenome | isolation source: freshwater sample F1-80 | place: China: Fuxian Lake, Yuxi | collected 2017-12-25 | reverse complement strand
CTCGTTGATCTGCTGAAGGATCTTCGGCTCGATCGCTTTATTTGATTGGATCAGCCTCGTCATACACTGTTGAAGCGCACGCGCGAGGGTCTTCGCTTCTTCGACGTCTGCTGGACCTTCGGATTCCCAACGCGCAATCTCGTCTGCAGTTGCGCCGATGGCGACCCCTAGCTCCTCGCGGCTCAACTCCGCAAGCGAACGAAGATTTCGAATCAGCGGTGAAAGGGTCGCTTTGTCGTTCATCCGGGTACCAGTTTCCTTTTGCAGAAGCGGCGCGCAACCGGAGCGGCGTCGACGATTCTAAAATGACTTCGCTCGCTTGAGAGTGCGCTAGTGAAGACTCGCAGAGCAAGCGACCGGCTCGCGAAAGTGTTTCGATGGCCAGAAGCACACAAAGGTGCCTGGCACCTTTCGGGGATGCGATGCGAAACCGGAGCGGCGCCTTCTGCCATTGACTCAGCCAACAGCATGCCGCTTGCAAGCCTGCTCTGCGGACCTGTCCCTAAACCAATGCTCGGTGCCGAAAAGGCCGATTTATGTACGACGTACATTTCTAGGAGAGTTATGACAAACGCGATTCAGAAGATTGTTCTCAGTTTGACCACGTTGTTCGGAATTTTGCTCTCCGTCTTACCGGCACAAGCCGGCTATTACGACATCGGCGATGATGGCCGGTGCCACATCTTCTCGAACAGCGGGGTGCAGGGAAATCGTGTTCCGAAACACTTCTGCTTCGGCCCTGAGAAGTCGACGGGGCACGGATCATGTCCCGCCGGCACTCTTAAAAACCCGTACCCGGGCCCTGCATGCTGTCCAGCCGGCACACTCGCTAATCCGCACGGTGGATCGTGTTGTCCCGCCGGAACTTTCGGCGTCAAAGGGGGATGCTGCCCGGCAGGTGATGGAACTTGCGTAAACGGTTTCTGAAATAAGAGTCAGACCGAGAGATGTGCCAGAAGATTGGTGACCCCACCCCGACTTGAACGGGGATCCCAAGTTTAGGAAACTCGTGCTCTATCCTGTTGAGCTATGGGGTCACTGGGCCACCGTTATAAGCCACCGAAGTTTCAAACGCATCTGAATTTTCGGCTTCTGCAGCCGGAGATCCTCGCCGTAGATCGGGTCGGGTTGCTAGTAAACCCGATCTGTTTTAACGAACACGACTCGCGCTCATGTCCAGTCGTCGCGTATCCTATAGGCAATCGAACATTTCTAATGACTCGGCCTTTCCGCCGGGCCGGGAGTACGTCGTGTCGCTCAGATGGATTTTTGCGATCGCAATGCTTGTCACCCTCGTGGGAACTTCGGCTCAAGCTGCGCTCGAGTTTCCCCAAGAGATCGCCTACAAGTCGCTCGGTCTAACGGCCACGTCGGATTACAACAACGACTTTGATGCGATCGTGAAAAAATCCGGATACTCGCAGCTTGATTCTGAAGGTGCAGAGACGTTCAACAATCCGATTGCTTGGCTCAACCGCGTTTACGCCAAAAAAGGGAACGGACGAATCTTTGCCAAAGGCGGAGTCTTCATCGACGGCGAAATCGAGTACGGCCGCGTGTACCGTGCCGGCATAGGGATGTACATCGGTCACATTGAGGATCTTCAACACGGAGACCATGTTTTCTTCTTCGATGGACTCAGCGAAGAAGCTGCGGCCGAGTTCCTGAAAAAAATGTCGAAGGTGACCGAGCGTGGAAACGCTGTCGCAGGAGTTAGAAAGCGTGCGCGCTACGCTCGTTTGATGGTTGAACGTGCTTACGCTCAACAACAGGAAGAAGTCGCGACGGACGCACCTGCGCCAACACAAGAAGGAACGATTCCGAATCGATTCTGCGAATCAGCTCCTTCGAAAGAAGATCCGCTTTATAAAAGTGTGCCGCTGCTCAACAACGTAGCTGGCGCTTGCGGATCCGGCATCGTGAAAGGCCTCTGGGCGGGAACAGGCGGTTTAGTTGAATCTGCCTTCGATATTGGGAAGGGAGTCGTCTCATTCATTGGTGACCCCCGCAATATGGCCCAAAAAATCAAAGAAGGTTGGAACAACCTCTCCAACTTCGTGACCAACTTCGATTCGTTCGTTGGTCAAGTCATCAAGAACGCCGGTGAACTTGATCCTCAAGACAAGTCGGAAATTCTCTGCGAGCTCGTCGGCACTATCGGCGTCGGCGCGGTCGTCAACACAATGGTCAGCGGAGCAGGAAGTGCAGCCCTCGCTGCGCAAATCCACCGCATCGTCGACAAGATGGCCTCACTAGGAAAGCTCAAAACACTAAAGTCGGCACAAGCAGCTAAACAGTTCACTAAACAACGTGCTGATGCCACACGTGCCTTCGATGTCACAACCGGAACAAAAAACGCGAAAGTAAAAGCGGCCTTCGAAAAACATAGTGCCGCGGCAGCGAAAGCCTCTGCGACATCAGAGAGTGCGCTTAATGCCGAGCGAGTCTATGCAACGTTCGCAGCTGGCGATAAAATAAAAAAAGCAAAAGAAGTCAGCGACCGGATGAAGAAGGCGAACATGTCGATGAACCGCCTCTCGACGGTGGGTCAAGGTGCCCGTAACCTTGAAGGGGCGGCGAAATCTTTGAGACTCCCCCGTGACCTCAAAAAAGAAGTGACCGCGACTCTCAAGGACGTGAAGAAGCTCGAAAAAGAAATTACGAAAGCTGGCAAGGACTCACCCAAAGCGAAAGCGCTCGATGAGCGTCGCGAAGTTCTAGCAGTTCGCGTGCGTCAAGCGACGATGAAGATGGAAGCTCTCGGTGATGCGCTCGTTCCGCCTAAAGGTGGATGGACGGTTACTTCGCCAGTCGGTCCCAACAGTGGCGATAAGTTAAAGGCAGCTGCTGACGCCACGAAGGCGGAAGCGGCGAAAGCCGAGGCTGCAAGAAAAGCAGCGGCCGGCTTGCATGACGATGCGATTAAGGCTGCAAACGCGCCAGATATCGCAAAGGAGCGAGCGAAGAGCGCTGGTGTGACGGGATTCTACGGAGCTCTTGCCGCTTGCAACGCGACCGAAAACATTCAGGATAAAACGGGCTCGAAACCCAACACGCCGAACAACTCGGCACCGAGTGCGCAAGGCCAAACGGCGCAGTAATCAGCCATTAGAGTTTAACGTCAAGAGCCGCCCAAACAGGCGGCTTTAAAATGAATAGCGGACCGGGCAGTATGGAAGCTTCTTACCGACCGCATTCTCGAACCATCCCAAAGCATCTCGGCGCAGTGACCAGTTGTAGACGAGCACGTCTTCTTTATTCGTTTTCGGTGCCTGGATCTCAGGTGCCCAGAGAAACTCTTCGCCCTTAGGATTCCACTGCATATTGAGTTCGTGAACCGCCTCCGAATGCGACAAGAAAAATGCTTCGCAAGCTAATTGCTCCTTAGCCTTCGGCGACAAAATGTCATTGAGTTGATCGAAGGTCTCAAGCCAATCTTTGCGCCACTGATCGCCGCCGTACATGATGATTGGTGAGAAGTTCAGGTGCACCTCGTAACCGGCATCGATCAACCGATTGACCGAGCGCATGCGATCTTCAATCGGGCTCGTGCGGATATCTACGTAACGAGCAATGCTCGCAGGCATAATCGAGTAGCGAATGCGCGTGTGTCCCTTGGGATCCACGCGAAGCCAAGCGTCCTCATTCACTGTTTTTGTAGCGAAAGTGGCTTTGGCGTACTTCATTTCAGAAAAACGCTGAATCAAGTACTGTGGATGATCACAGACCATCGCATCGAGTGATAAGTCGGCATTACACCCGATGTCATAGGTCCAAAGAGAAGGATCGGTTTGATTAGGAACCAGCTTCGCTCCCAAGCGAACCGAATGCTTCTCGATCGCATCGGCAATCTGCTCGATATTGACGTAGAGGCTCAAGGGGTTTGAGCCACCTTTTCTGCGAGCGACGTAGCAATACTGACACGAACTTAAGCATCCGTTAGAAACCGACGCCGCAATGTAATCGGCTGAGCGTCCATTTTTCTGGTGAGACAAAGTGGTCTTCACGCCTAAAACCAAAACATCGTTCTTCGTACGGATCCATTGGCTTGGGTCGGCTTCAGCAAGTTCCGGAATTCTCCAGTGCTGGTCGACTTCGATAACTTCGGCATTCGGAAAACGCTCGAGGATCGCTTGAGCGTTTTGCTTCCAAGTTTCATTCTCCGCAATGCGACGTTGGTAATAGATCTTTTTGAAATCCACGCGGACGGGTGAAGTCACTATCATCTCCTAAAAAGCAATCGAGTGAAGGAGCTGAGTTTATCGTGCCTGCCGAAAACTTGCCGAGAGTGCAGAGCCGGTGCGAAGAAACCGGATTATGGAAAACTAATCCTGCGGGATGCAACCTAGAGAGACTCATCGCGAACCTATTATCGCTAGAGGAACGATGTAAAAATGCTGAAGCGAGCCACTTGTTAGATGAGACTACGGGCCTCAATACAAAGCTAAGTCGGGCGCCTGAGCTACCATCCAGAAGCTTCATATCCATCGAACGAAGAAAACTCAAAAATGGGGTTCTTAGAGCGAGAAGCTCCTTCAAGGAACTCGTCGCGCGTAGAAAATACTTGCCTCACACTTGAGCCTTTTGCGACTGTGGCCCCGCAATCGGGGGGACCAATGGGAGAACAAGCATCAATTCGATCTTTCATCTTTGGCTTTATGGCTGCCATCGCAACAGGTGCGATGCTTTTGTTCGGAGCCTGGCGAGCTGAGGCTTTCTTGAAGCCTACGCCGGCGGAACTCATTTTGCCGAACTCAGAAATCATTCTTCCGCCCCAAATCGATGCGAGCGAAATTTCAGGCTTCGAGCCAGAGTTCTGCGCACCGAATTCAATTTCGGGGAGTGTCGTTAAACTTTGTTTGGGTCATGCGAGGTTTCAAGACGCGATCACTGTTCGCGCCCTTCGGCTGCTTATGAAAACAGGTGAGGCGCTCGTCTATGTCGAAAAAGATTTGCCGGGAGTTGAGTTACTACGCCCACGGTTTGAAATCGTTGGGCCCCTTGGTCATGAAGCTCAGCTAGAAGTCGGCCGCGTTCATATCCAGGTCGATGACTCTGGCGAAATCGCGGCCGTCGCGCTCACAAGCCCTAGCTTGGGACAAGTGAGCGCCGTCCGATAGGACTCAGCGGAAGTAAGCGGCGATGATCGTCAGAGCTTCGCGCTCAGTCTCTTCAGCCGACATCTTCGCCTTTGTCGCTTTATCGCCGAGCTTAAAGAGTTTGGCGAACAGCGGCTCACCACCGACTTCATCAGCCAATTGAATGCGTTTATTGGAGGCGTAAACACGCTTCCACGCGCTTTGAATTGCGTGCCAGGCGGCTCCGTTTGTTTTCCACCAGTTCGCCGCATCTGCACACTCACTGTCATCGAGTTTGCGGTAAATGTTTTCGCCTTTCTCTTTCACGAGCGGCGTGAACGCACCGTTAGCGGACTGGCGCAACTTGATGTTGTCTTCTTCGTGGCGCCAGCCGTCGACTGTGAGCTGTTGACGGTTGCGGCGATCCATCACGTGGTAGTCGCTGCGCTTAGTAGAATCGCGGCGCGGAAGCGGGCTCCACGTGCGGCATTCCCAGTAGCGCTCAGAACCCCATTGAACCCACGGTGCTGAGCACTCGTAGCGGGGGCTATCATCGACTTGGAAAACGCGCTGAACCCAACGGCCTTGCGCATCGTTAGCGGAGATTTGCGTTTTCTCCCAAGTTTGGTTGCCGCGGTAAGTGAGAACCGTGTCGCCTTCGTATTGCCATTCTTGGCGCCAGTGCTTTTGCGGGCCCGCAGGAGTCGTCAGGATATGCTGGAGCTTAATTGAATCGGGAGTCTCTTCATCGACGATGATGGTCTCGAGAGCCAACGTCTCGTAGCGGGGAGCAAACTGGTAGCCAGGTTCAAATGAGAATGTCTCCGCGAAGTTAAAACTAACCTCGTAACAACCAGCAAGAGCCTTGATGGCATCGCGATCTTTTTGAACGTTAGAGCGTTGAGTCGACGGTACGGATGCCATGGCCGACTGAGAGATGAGCAAAGCAAACAAAATCCATAGAGCTCGCATGGAAATTCCCCCTATATTCGATTGCATTCCAATGGGTGGCGAGTCCATCAACAAAGCAGGGGAGAATCAAGCGCGATCTCGTAAATGGGCTCTCTTGTCGCTCGGGGAGCGAGAAAGAGAGCCCTACGTTCTCAGCTTCTTTTCAACACGGGCATTTCGAAGAGAGGTTTGATGGCCTCGCCTTCAACAAGCTTGTCGAGAGTTGGTCCCGAGATCACGACGACCGAAGACCGCGGAACGCTCTGCCCGCCGTCAGGCCAATGGCTCGTCAGTTGATCAAGGGCTTTGGAAGTCTCTCCCGGATGTTGAACCGCTAAGAAGAGGTTGCGACCGTCATGAGAGAAAACAGGCCCCGTCAACTCGGCATCATTCGGTGCCGTAGCGACGCGGAACGCTTTGCCCGCGTTTGGTCCGTGCAGAGGAATGTAGAATAACGAGTTGTTCTTAAAAGGAAGATATTGGCCACGATTCATGTCTTTGCCGCTGACGTCGGTCGTCATCCACAAATTCCCGCGACGATCAAAAGCCAAGTTGTCGGGGCAAGCAAACTGCGAGTCAGGGCCGCCCGCCGCAAACGTCGAACTTGTAAATTCGAGCGAGAGCGGATCGTTGTTCTTCTCTTCCAGCTTCAAGATCTCACCGAACATATTGCCCTTTGGCTGATTGTTCGTTAGCGTAATATAAACAGAACCTGTTTGCGGATCAATTTCGATGTCCTCGGGGCGAGCCAGAGCGCTTGCGCCGACCATCGGAGCCGCCTCACGGCAACGGATCAAAACTTCCGTTTGATCTTTGAAGGCCGCCTTGAGTTTTGGTTGGTCTTTGATCGAGAGCGAAATCCATTTTCCATTCGCGACATCAGCGGCGTAAAGCTTACCCGTTTCGAGCGAGCCGGGCTTATCCGCTATGAACTTGTAAAGGCAACGATCGTTTCCGTCGTCCCCGGAATAAACAACGCAGCGACCATCTTTGGCCACGCGAATCGTCGCGCACTCATGTGCGTAGCGCCCGATGCTCGTTAACTTCTTCGCCGCACCGGTGAGGGGATTCACTTCAACGATCCAGCCGTAGTGTTCAGGCGGGTAGTTGAAAAACTTCTCCCAGCCGAAAACGGATTCTTCGATCGTGCGTTTTCCTTTTTCGTCGTAAACAGCAGTTCCGTAAAAATCGTCGGTGTTTTCTTCGGCTGTCAGAACGGTTCCCCAGGGAGTGATGCCGCCGGCGCAATTGCCGAAGGTACCGACAGCAACTTTTGATCCCATGATCGGACGCTCAGAGATGATTGGAATTTTTGTTTGGCCCGTGAGTCGACGATTGTGAGGATCGTTTTTTACAAGAGCCCATTCACCGGTTGCGGGATCTTTTTTGATGCGAACAAGGCTTCCGCCGACCGAGAGTTGTTCTTTCAAAATTTGGCTGCGTGTTGCGACCGAGCCACGCTTACGACCACTCACGAACATCGGGACGTAAGATTCATGATTGGACCAAAGAATTCCGTCAGTCCCTTCTTCGTTCAGGCGGAAGAAAGCGAGGTAATCATTATTTGCGCCCCAAAAGTCTCCCTTGTTGTTGAGAGCGTCGTCCCAACGTAGGAGGATCTTCGCGTTGAAACCATTGGCAAGGCCAAGCGTATCGGCCGAAGAAGCGGCTAAGGGTTCAAAAGGCGGTGGCGCCGCAAGAACAGCGGGCGCAGTTGGATTGCTCGCGCAAGAGCTGAGGAGAGAAGCCGCAGTTCCACTTAGGCCAACGGCAGCTGCCGATAACCCCATGAATTCAAGGAACTCGCGACGCGTTTTTAGATCATGAATCATTAAGCACCTCGATGAATTGAGACCTTCAATTGTTATCGAGGGGCCTATGCCTTGTCATCAGGCAATGCAGGTCAGTAGTTGATCAAATGAAAAGCTCAGTAACCCGTTTCGAGGTGACCGCGATTTTCTTCGGCGATGGGCTCGCTCGTCATTCCGATGCCGTAGGGATCGCCTTCAATCCGTTGGCTCCACGCGGTTTCGTCATTTCCGAAAAGGGTAACCGATGTTCTGTTAGGTCCGTGGACAGCAAGGCCAAAGACTGTCACCAACAACATCAGGAGAAGCCAGAGCTCCCAACTCGGCGCCCACACTTCTAGTCCCATCAAAAGTCTTCGCAAGCGTTGGACGAGATTCAGTTTTTTCATCGCTCTCATCCTCTACATAAGCTCGGACTCGGAGAATCCGGTCCTGCGGTTCGAAAGATCTGTCGAGGATGAGTTCAAAGCCCGCGCCAACTGAAGAGCTTTGTTGAAAGCTCACACCGTGGATACGAGTACTTGATGGTGGTGTGAGTGGAAGTAGGAAGAGGCGTCGGGATCGTGCTGATCGCAACGGTATTATGGGAGCGGCATCCGCAAGAAAGCCGCTCCGGTCAGTCTTAAAGATTCGCGATGAGTGCGTTGGTGAAAGTCTCCGTATTGCCCTTACCACCTAGATCCGCAGTTCGGGCTTGAGTGTCGGAAAGAGTTTTGATCAACGCGCGCATGATTCGATCTGCGCGTTCGTGTTCACCAACATGGTGGAGCATCATCACGGCCGACTGAAGCAGTGCCGTGGGATTAGCCTTGTTCTGGCCTGCGATATCAGGAGCAGAGCCATGAACCGGCTCGAAGATCGCAGCTTGCACGCCGATGTTTGCTCCCGGCACAACACCAAGACCGCCAACCAAGCCCGCACAAAGATCGCTTAAGATGTCGCCATAGAGGTTTTCTGTCACGATCACCTCAAACTGCTCAGGACGAATGACAAGTTGCATGCAGCAGTTGTCGATGATGACGTCGCGGAATTGAATCTCCGGATATTCTTTGGCGACGTCCGCGCAAGTTTTTAGAAATAAGCCGTCAGTCAGCTTCATGATGTTGGCTTTGTGAACGGCCGCAACGCTCTTTTTTCCGTGCGTTCGCGCGTATTCAAATGCGTAACGTGCGATTCGCTCGGAACCTTTGCGCGTAATGCGTTTAATACTTTCCGCGGTATCTGCATCGACCTGGCGTTCTTCACCGGTATACAGATCCTCTGTATTTTCACGAATGATCGTAAGGTTCACTTTTTCGTATCGAGTAAAGACGCCCGGTAAATTTACGACAGGTCTCACGTTTGCGTAGAGATCAAACTTCTGTCGAAGCGTGACGTTGATGCTTTTAAAGCCTCCACCAACTGGCGTTGTTAGCGGCGCCTTCAGAGCAAGACCGTGTTGCGTGATCGCTTGAAGCGTATCATCTGGTAAAAGCGAGCCATGCTTTTCGAGAGCGGTAAGCCCGGCATCCTTTTCGATGTAGTTGAATGGAGAATCCACGGCCTGAAGGATTCTTAACACTTGCTTCATGATTTCGGGACCAATGCCGTCCCCAGGGAGAACCACTAAGTTTCGCATATGTCGCAAGGTACGTGTTTCACGAGGGAGAAGCAACACCAGGCGTGTGGATGTGGTTTTGCTTTTTCCATGGGCAAAGTCTGCTCCGAAAAATTTGTGGGACGTTTGGCTTTCGTAAATTCGAACTTGGACGAGCGGCAATAGCTAATTCAAGTTTGCAAGTGACCCATTTCGAATAGCAGACTAAGAGTCTAGCGATATCTCATGAGAAATTTGGCAGACTGATATCAAAGCGCTAAACTGATGTCGTCGCATTCTCGTCTCAATATGAGAGATGAAAGTGGCCGAACGACTCAACCCGGGCGGCGAGTGTCGGGCTCGAAAAGGATCGAAGAATGAAAGTCATGGTCGTAGAAGACGAACGCGATATCCGCGACATCCTCAAGAACTTACTCGAGGAAGAGGGATTCCAAGTCGTCGCTCTTGAGAACGGACTAAACATTCTCGAAGACATCCGACAAAACCAACCGGATCTTCTTCTCCTCGATCAAATTCTTCCGGGTAAGACGGGTGTTGAAGCTGTTCGCGAAGTTCGTGGAAGCGAGCAATACTCAAAACTTCCGATCATCATGGTAACGGGGCTTTCGGGGGAAGACGACAAGGTCAACGCACTCGACGTGGGCGCTGACGATTACGTGACGAAACCCTTTTATCCAAAAGAGCTTGCGGCACGAATCAAAGCCCTGGCTCGTCGCTCATCGATTATCGGTGAACCTGGAGCCGCCGGGAAAGATCGCATCAGCAAAGACGCGATCGTGATTGATTTCTCCGCTCATCGCGTTTGGGTTGAAGAGCAAGAAATCGCGCTCACGCTTACAGAATTCAAAATCCTTGCGGAATTGTTGAAGCAAAGTGGGCAAGTCCTCACGCGCGAAAAACTTCGCGAGCGCGCTCTCGGCAACTTGAACGTAACCGATCGAACGATCGACGTTCACATGGCGAGCTTGCGTAAGAAGCTCGGAGCTGTCGGCGGACAAATCGAAACCGTCCGCGGTGTCGGTTATCGTTTCGCGGATCGCGCCTAAAGATCTTCGGATCTTCCATAAGACAATCTATTGTTCAGAATTAACCGATCTTCTGACCAGCCTCCGCGCAGGCCGGAGCCGGGGAGGATTTCTCTTCCCCGTCCGTGACAGGCAGGTAACGTTGGTAGGTGATTGGCTCTCTAGATTCCACGATTGTGGTTGAGCCGGCGGGTCGTCTTCGCGACGACAACCTTCTTAAGAGCAAAGCCTAGACCAGCGAAAGTGGGGCCAAAAGTCTACTTTCCCCTGAATCATCTGCGACTTAGCACAGCTGAACCGATCGGAATTTTGACTCGATGCATCGTCAGGGACAGAACGGCTCTGCTTTTCCGAACCCATTTTCGTCCGAAGCTGTCTAAGATTGAGACGATTTCGAAAAAATGAATCTTTTCGATAGCTTGAGCTTTGATGTTTCGTATTGAGACTGTTTTCACGGTCTTTGCCGCAAATTGGCAGCCAAAACTGAGCTTGAGACCTCAACCGTCAGCCTTCAGAAATCCAAAGATCTCGATAGTTTACAGAATGAAGGCGGCCTGACGGCGGGGCCCGGTCTTTGCGATAGGGAGATTGTGGAGGTCGCAGTTCACATGCTCCGAAGTTCCGTCGTTATATTCATCCTAGGTTTGGCTGCCTTCGGCCTTCAAGCTTGCGGACTCCGTCCCGAGCCCCAGGAGTCGTGTAACTTCGTGCAGAACGGCGATCAGCAACGTGTCTCCTGGGGAGCACAAACTCCGGTCCTCCTCTACATTCACGAGGACTCAGTACATCGCGACTATTACGAGGCGATGAAGTCAGCCGCTGAGGTTTGGAATAAATCGGTAGGTCGGGATGTTCTGAAAATTGCCGGCGTCACGCGTAAAGGCCCGAGCAACGTTCCAGATGGTGTGAACCTTATTTCGTTCCAGCGGGACTGGGATGGCGATCCTCTCGAGCAAGCCCGCACGACAATCTGGTGGGCCGGCGAGAAAATCTATGAGGCCGACATTAAGATCAATGAGCGGTTTAAATTCTTCGGCGGCAACACTCCGGAAGCCGACAAAATCGATATGCAAAGTCTGATGATCCACGAGTTCGGGCACGTTTTGGGTTTGAAACACGTGGACGTGCCGCCAAGTGTCATGGTTCCGACATTGGCGAGCGCTTCGAGTTCGCGACCTGAATCCGGATTTCGACGCAAGTTGAGTGAGATCGACAAGAAATCAGTGGGTTGCGAGTACTGAGGAGTTTGGATCTAGACTGGCCCGAGGTTTGTACCTCCATGAGGTCACGCCAAACCGCGAGGCGCGGTAAAGCGTGCCACGGCGAAAGTCGAGTTTTCGTGTGATAGCGTTTTTGTGAGCCCGCAGCTCCTTGACGAGCCGGCGGGAAGTCGCACCTTCAAAGACGGCGAGTTGCGCCGCTGAAAGTGACGAGACGAGCGCTAGGAATGCCCTTGGTTTTGGAAAAAGGTTCTAAGCGTGAACCGCCCAGACTATCGGCGAGAAATGTAAGGTAATTTAAGTTGAGACGCGAAAGAAGCGCTCGATAGGATTGAATCTAGCTGGAGAAATCCGGTTGGGCGTCGGGCAAAAAGCCTGTGAGCGCAGACCCAATCACTGGGCCAGAAAGCGATGAGGAGAGACCATGTTGACAACGATTGCGACCACCGAAGCATCGCTCGCGGTAAATTCCTCGCTCGACGACACTCGCTCTGCGGCGGGTGCAGTGGATTCCTACGGTGAGCTCAGCCGTGATCTTACGGATACAGCGTCTTACGAAGCCGATGTGCTCGTTCAATTGAAGTCGAACATCGCGCAGCTTGAAGATCTTCATGCGCGCATGCACTTCATGATGAACGAGCTTTCGTATCTCTTGCGAAAATCTTGAGAAGCTTAAGCTTTCGAATAGCCTTTTTTGGGAACGATCACCGTGATGTTCCCGTCTTCATCGACTTTTTTAATCACCTTCTCGGACTGAACCGGTAGGTCGAGGCGGAATTCCTGACGGTATGTTTGGTAGGAGTTCGTCGACACTCGGCTGCCGTCGTCAGACGTAAATCCATCTTCGTAAGAACGTTTTGCGCTTAGGGTGATCTTGTCGTTCTTCACTCGGACGTCGACTGAGTTCCGTTCGTGAGGAGACACTCGGGCGGTGAGGACATAGGCTCCAGGCTTTTCGCTGATGGATGCTTCGAAGGATTTCAGCCTGTAAAATGGATCGTCTTTGCGGGAGTGCTCCACGCCAAACCGCTCATCGAAGCGCTTCTTCTGCTTGTAGAGTTCTTTTAGGTAAGTCTCTTGCTGGTTGCGAAGAGTGCTCTTATTCGTCTTGTCGCTCACATCGAAGCGCTTTTTGAACTCTTCTCGCTGACCTTCAATCGTTTGCGAGATGCGATCGGCTTCGAAGTTCAACCGCTCATCAGATTCTTTTTTCATTCTCGCTTCGCGAGTCAAAACGTCGGCTTCTGCGCGCTTTAATCTTTTCTCATTGTCGATGTCCTGACGCTTGCGAAGATCTTCGAAGCGCGCTTGTCGTTGGCGAATGTCATCTTCACCTTCGATTTGGAGACGCTGGGATTCAAGAGAATATTCAGTGCGCATCTCTTCGTTCGTACGAAGATTTTTGGCACGTGTCTTCTCGAAGTCCTGCTGATTCTTTCTTTGGACGTCGTTGAGGCGTCGGTCGCCGTCGCGCTGCTCGTGGTGAACAGCATCGCGGTATTTCTTTTGGATTTCGGTGATCGAGCGGTTTTTCTGTTCGCGCTCTTTTTCCATTTTCGTTTCGCCGTCGCGCTTGAGGTCACTGAGCCTTCGGTCAGCTTGATCGCGAGTTTCTTTGAAAGTCGAATCGTTGCGGTCACGGAGTTCGTTGATGGCGCGCTTATGGCCGAGTTCGGTGGCTTTGAGATCGTCGGACGCTTTCTGTTTTGCCGCCGTGATCTGCTCATTGCCTTTGCGCTGAACAATTTCGATATTTTTATTCGTCTCGTCGCGGGCTTGGTCGCGGAGCGCGTTTTGCGTTTCGACGAAATCCTTGAGTTTGACCTGCGTGTCGCGCATGGCTTGGGTTTCTGAGTTTTTGATGCTCGCGATATTTCGCTGCGCCCGTTCTCTTGCGGTCGTAATCTCTTCGCTCAGCGAATCGTTTTGTTTTTGCGCACGTCGCTTAAGCTCGCTGTAGTTTCGGGAGTACTGCTCACCTTCGCTCTTTAAGCGCGAATCATTTTCGCTGCGGATGTTCTCCACGCGCTCTTCAGTCGAACGACGAATGTGATTGATCGCTGCTTGGCCAGCTTGGTGCACTTCCTTTTCGCGACGTTTATAATCGGCGCGCGTGGATTGCAGCTTTTGCTCTTGCTCTTGTTTCAAGTCTTCGAGCTGGCGTTGGTTTTCTCGCGAATTGATCGAAAGATCCGACATGTTTTAAATTTAACACGGAGAGACGCACGTGCGTGACCCCAGCGTCGCGTCTGCGTTGGTTCTGGTCGTTAGTAGGAGCTTATTGGGGCGGGTCCTTGGGGTTAGGACAGAGCTTTTTAAAGTCTCCTTGGCGTCCCCAGCACATCCAAGTGTCTTGGATGACGATCGATTCCGACTTTTTCAGGTGGTAATAGCCGGGATATTGAATGTCGTCGAGAGTCGAGAGAACCGTTCGTGTTTGGTTTAGCGCCGGATCGGTGATCGCTAACAAGTAGACGCGATACTCAGCATACGCGAGCGATGGAGCGAGGTACGCGAGAAGAAGAATTGCCGTTAGGAGGTCACGCATGAGCTTCGTCACGTTGTACTCTTCGGCCAGGAGAGACCTGGCCTTAACCCGTGCGTAAACTAGGACGCGCGACGAAGGTCGCGTCTAGTTGGTGAAGAGCGGAATCAATGTCGAATATTTGAGTGAGCGAGAATGGTGTTTTCCACCAAGTGGAAATAAGCCCGCACGAGAAGCTCGTATTGTTCAACCGGAAGACGATCAAGGTAAGACCGTTTTGCATCGAGAGACTTGGCGTCGAGGAGTCCCGTGAGAAGCTCCTGAACTCGTTTCATGTTCTCCTCGGTAAAAAACTTAGAGGCGTCTTCGGGCACGCTCAGGATGCGAGCGATGTCTGCATGGTCGAACATGAAGTGAAGGCCTTGGGTGCTCTGGTAGAGGAGGTATTCAATTTGGCCTACGTCGTCGACGTCGAGCTTCGTGTGATCAGCAGTCTCTTTGGTTGCTGGTTTGTCTTCACGATTTCCGCCGCCGCTTCCCCCACCGGTTCCACCACGTCGGTCGCCACGCTCGCGTTTCATTCGCCACTCCTTAGCGTTTAGTAGAGCATTTAGAAGAGCAATCAGAAGCTTCTGAAAACATGTTGTAGCCAACAGAGCTCGTCCTTAAACCCTGTCGAACCCTCCGTCGAATTCTCGTGAGGAAGTTGCGCTCCGAACTCGACTCGCAATTGGTCAAGGTCAGTGAGTGCGTCTCAAAATGAGATGGTCCCCTCAAGCTGCATTGTGGGCACCGCACTTGGCCTTGGGCAAGTCAATTTGAGCTGAAATTGACATGGTGTTGCCGAACTCGTACCATTTTTTAAGAGGGGTCGCGCGTGAATGATCCGCGTATTAATCGCTCGTTAACGAGCCCACTTAGCGCCCGCCGATTCACCGGAGTAAGCCCCCGGCGCTGTCTCAATTTTATTCGTCTCAAACTAGGATTACGAAGCACGTCTTTAAGCTTTGGAATCGCTTTTTTCCGTACATCGACGGTTTGTTCTGATGAGTTTTCTGGTGCGTTTTGGGGTCGACGTTTTGGAAGCACTCGGCTTGCCAAAACGGAAAAAGGACTCATGTTAAAAGGCATCGTCAAGGATGGTTTGAATCGAGTGCTGACGGCAACCAGCGCTGGTTTCAGGACCGTCCTGGACGGATCGCAGAAGAGGTGAGGTTATGGGAAAGCCAGCTGTTAAACGCGGAACTTCACGGAGGGAAGAGTTGATGAAAGATCAAATCGTGATCGACGAGACGAGTGGTCTCGTGTTCTCGACAGAAGATGAGCTTTACGATCACTTTTTGCCGCAGATTCAGGCGCTCGAGAAAGAGTATTTCACAACTCGCTCGGATGAAGACATTCACGAGCGCGAGTTCCCGAAATACGAAGGGTTGCTGAATCAAGTTCTCGATGATCCCGATGAGATCTGGGAAGACGCGACATCCATTCACGGATTCCGCGTACGGACTTACGTCGGTCATTACACGGCATCGGAAGGTGGAACAAGCGAGCAAGTGTATTACGTCGCTCTCGCATATGCGACGAACGACGTACCGAGCTTTGTTTATCTTCATTTCCCGTCGTCGGATTTAGGACTCGTCGACCGTTTCCGTCGAGGGAATTTGATTTATGATCGCGTGCTGAAAGAAGTTGAACAAGGTGCTGTTGATGGTGATGCGCTCAGCGAAGGCGATGATCTAGCCGTCGGGCTTTATCGCGCCATGCTGACTCTGCGGAGCGAGAAAGACATCGCGGAAGCCGAATTCAAAACGTACGAGCACTTGCGCGAATCAACGATCGAAGAAGCTGATGAGATTTGGCGTTCGGTAGATCTGACGGGGAATATTTTGGTCACCTTCATCAAGGAGTACGCAGATGAAGGAGCCGAAGGATTGCACTATGTGGTCGTCACGATCGAGGATACGCCCTCGAGCAGCCATGCATTGCTTTTCTCGTTCCCTTCAATGGACACGACCCTGGTCGATCGATACCGCCACGGCGAAAACCTTCAAGCAGAAGAAGTCGTGCAAGAAGCGAGTCACTAATCGAGTTCTGATTGATCGCTAGAAATGCGAAAGCCGCGGTTCACGCCGCGGCTTTTTTTATGGGTGAGTGTCT
>SXGS01307516.1_pt1 | contig 16325 bp, 18 predicted proteins | sample 3174681 | NCBI WGS metagenome assembly SXGS01 (sample SAMN11356861, study PRJNA531348) | freshwater metagenome | isolation source: freshwater sample F1-80 | place: China: Fuxian Lake, Yuxi | collected 2017-12-25 | reverse complement strand
AATTTAGTCTTCTTAGATTCTGCGTCTGATAGTCCCATTAAAATAATAGTAGAGTCATTTTCTTGTCCTGGCCAGACACAATATTCGGGTCCAACAAACTTAATCGAATAAGTATTATCTTGTCGTAGTCTGTTAATTAAAGCTAATAGTGCTTCATGATCAAACCACTTTTCTTCTTCTGTTAGTTTTTGTGCAATATCAATCCATTGACTCAAAAACTCTTTAACCTTATCGTTGTATGCAAAATATATCGGAGATGCCTTTGCAGACATTATATCAGTACCACCACACGCAACCACTATATCTGCATTGCCTTCAAATGTGTCAAAAATTTCAGGTGTTTCCATAACTATGGAATCAACATCTAACCAGATTACTGGTTTGTTTTTTTCCTCTAACATCGATAAAATATACAAAGGTTTACTCAGACAATTTTTCTGATATGTTCCTAGAGATTCCTTTGGACGAATATCAAACGGAACTTCAAGTTCAGTCAACTGCTCAATTAATCGTTTTGCACAATCGGTATAATATGACGTACCGTCAACATCACTATAGAAACTTATAATTTCTGTTTTCATAATATATAATTCACTTTTTAATTTACTTACGACCTATATGATATTTAGGTATCAATTGCCAATCGCCTTTGTCTTTGTGAGAAATTATTTTTAATTTACTTAAGGGTATCATTGGTTCTTTGTACTCTTCTTCATCCACTGCGTTTATTAGTCCCCATTCGACTAACAATTTCACTATTACATTTCTTCTTCCTAAGTCTTCGTCTGATATGTCACTAGACAATCCGTCCAATACAAACATTTCCTTGAAATGCATTATGGCGTATTTTCCTCGTTTGTGTAGAATGTGACAACTTTGCCATAATTTCTTATCTGTTCTGGAAGAGATTCCGATTCGAGTCAAAGTTTCTTTGACCTTCAAAAAGTCGTCCTTAGTTTTTAATGTTATTTCTACTCCAAGTCCATCAAAAATATCATCATTTTCCATAATTACTCCATAGGGTATATGAAGTATTTATTAATTTAATATTTTACACCCCCTATTTTAAGAGAATCTTTGATGGTTCTTATATTATCATCAGTGAGACACTCTAAAACTTCCTTTGCTCTACGATAGGAATACCCATAATATACTTGGATTAACTTGATATTATCGTTTTTGTCTTCTTTGAACCATTTACTGAATCTTTTTCGTTTAGAGACAGATAGTCTGAGATAATCGTATTGCATTTTCTTGTCTAGACCAGATCTAATATTGATATGATTGGCATAGAAAATGGTATCTGGAAAGTAAGAAAGGCATTTATTGACCACAAAGGGGATATATTCCTTTTCACAGAGAGGTTCTTTCTCTATAAGGTTCTCTTTGGAGTTGTTGATAGAGGTTAGGAAATCACTTAAATTCACAATTCATCATCAATTCTACAAAAAAGGCCATTTGGTTGATTTCTTGGTCTGCAACAAAAGCAGACTTATATTGATATTCTCCAATCGTCAATACCGCCTGAGGTATGGAATTGGGTGCAAGAACGTCGTATAACGCATCGTAGACCTTCCTAAAGACCTCTGAGGGGGAGGAATCTGAGTTCAAAGCAACCCATTTCCTCACCCCACTGAAGTCCTTATTCTTAAGACACACCATAACTTGTTTCAATTCAAGTTCCGATAGGTTCTTCAGAATCCCCTCATCTATACTCCCAGATACCGAATAGCGTTGCAATTCATTAATAATGCGTCTAAAGTCCGGAAAATGTTTAAGGACAAGTTGAGATAATATATTCTTGTCATATTTGATATTTTCGTTGTCTAGAATGAATCTACACCGTTCCAGTATCTTCTTCGCAATCCCAGGTTTTTCTGACTTGGGTATGGTAAAGTCTATTCCTGTACATCTAGAATGAATTGGTTCAATGATTCTAGATTTAAAATTACAGGTAAGTATGAATCTACAGTTATTAGCAAATTCTTCAATTGCACCTCTAAGTGCCGGTTGAATGGAAGATGCGTTACTATAGTCGAACTCATCGAGAATAACGATCTTCTTCGAATCAGTTAGACTGATGGTACTTGCAAACTGTCGAATCTTGTTTCTGAGGGTATCGATATTACCATCTTCAGAACAATTGATCATTATCCAATCTGCACCAATTTGGTTAGCAATTGCCTTTGCGACTGTGGTTTTACCAACTCCTGCTGTTCCAAAGAATAACAGATTCTGTGATTCCTTTTTAGAAATCATATCTTTGAATGTAGTATCCAAAGAGGACGGTAAAATACAGTCTACTATCTCTCTTGGTCGATACTTTTCGACCCAGAGAAAGTCTTCAGATGGATTCATATCAATCCTCGTAGGTGGATGTGGTTTCCATTGCAAACCAATACTTCAAAGACATTGAATTGTTGGAAAATTCACCAACAATATTCTTTGAGAACGATACAGTATAGTCGCCAGAAACAATACGAATGTTGTCCATCTTGAAATTCAATCTGAACTTTGATGTTCCTGTATATTTATCAGAAACAATTGCCTTATATGAATTAGTAGTTGGATCTGATATATCACATACTACTGCGTAGATTTTTCCGTTATCATTCTGAAACGATAAATCTGGTAGTTGCATAACTGCCGAAGCCTTCTGTAGTTCGGATAGAAGCTTATCAGTCAAGTTGATAACAATGTCCGTCTTTGGCATATTGACGTTCTTCGTCGGAACTGTTAGTAGTCTTGGTTCTGAATAGAAGTAATGAACTACTGAGTCTGTATTTGCATCCGAAATCTTGACATTCTTATCACCAAAAGTAAATATAGGTGAACTGAACAGACTGATGACTCCTAGAAACTTGTTCAAGTCCCAAATACCAAACTCCTGAGGAAAATCTTCTGGTAGAATTGCTTCTGCCATTCCATTTTTAGAAGGAGTGATTGTTTTAATAACATTACCCGACTTTACTAAAATATTGGAATTAAGCGAAGAAAAGTTCTTCAATATTCCTAATGTTTGTTTACTAACAGTGAACGGTTTTTGTGTGGTTGTTTTCATAGTTTATTCCTCTTCTAAATTATAGTCTTTATCTTGTCGGTTGTCAAGAAAGTCCTGAACATAATTTCGAAATGTTCCTTTGCCTTTATTTTTACTTGATTTTTTTTCTTTATTCTCAGAAGATTTTGATTTCTTTTTACGATATTGTTCTCCCTCATTATTTTTATAATAATCGGGTTTCATGAAAAGTCCTGAACGCTATCTAATAAATTAACAAGTTTATGTTTAATCATATAATCTAGAATAGTTCCTTTGTTTGTTTTTTGTAAATTATAGAGTTCTAGGATTTGGTCTTCAATTTCTTGTGGAATTGAAGAAAAGTCAATAAGGGTTTTATTGCGGTTCCAATTCTTTGCATACTTACTAGTCTCTATGTTATTTATAACAGAAAGTACATCTTCTATGACTTTTTTTGTTACTTTATTTTGTCTTTTACTCTTATCTATAATACTTGAGTCATCAGAAACAATATTTGGAATACCATCAGAAGAGTCTCCTTTAATAATATGTTCATATAGAAAAAGTTTAGGATTTTCACACACTAGAAATTGTTTCTTAAATGTACTATATTGTTTAATATTCGGAAATATTTGTAGTTGTTGAAAATCTTTATCATTAGATAATATCAATATTTTTTCTTGATTATAATATTTTCGTGATAATATCGCAATTATATCGTCCGCTTCTGCCCCATCTAATTTAATATTCTTATATGGGAAAGATTCGATTATCTCGTTGCGAATAGTGGTCATGCTAGAATATATTTGCGGCCAATCAATATCCGCAGACTTTTGTTTATCTTTTCTATTTTGTTTATATAAAGGAAAGTGTTTTTTTCTCCAACAATCAGAAGAGTCATTACATATCACTAATTCTCCATATTCTTTATAAAATTTTCTACGAATCATTCTATAAGAACTTAAGACCATATGACGAACAAAATCGTCATTTATTTTTGGGTTATCTTTCATAGACTGAAAGATGTTTGCGAGTATAATTTGACTATTGTCTATTAAAATCATGAAAACATTGTATCATAACTATTATAATATGTCAATCACTTACCCACAAGTATTGTTTTTCTGTTTTAATATACGTATATATCCTTAATGTTTTTGGGTTCTCCCAACGATCTCCGGGTCTTTTTAGGCCTTGAGGTTCGGTTGAAGATATGTCATATCTAGCAGGAACGTCAAATATTTCTTTCCATTCGAGAGAAATACTAAATGGTTCTCTTGTTGTGTTTTTTGTTGCAACAAAAAATTTATTCCTATAATAAACTATGTCATTATTTTTATAAAATCTTTGTGTTCCATTTGTGTTATATGGATAAAAATGTCTTACTATAGAAACGTCTTCTATTAGTGGTATAATAGTAATTGTTTTTTTATCAATAAGAGTAGCAGTTGATTTACTTTGTGATATAGTTGTATTATTTGATGTTGTAGAAGGGAACAAAGAGCTCGGTAAAGTAGACGGCGTCGGTGTAGGCGGCATCATTGTTGTAATTGGAGTATAGTACGAACTCATACTATTATATAGTAAAAGTGCTTAATACAATACAGACTTTAGATAATCGTGTATTTGCTGGAAGTTCTTTTTCTTTTATAGAATTCCATAAAGTTTCCATAAACTTTTTGTTTTTTTGATTTATATGAGAAAACAACAATTGTGGTTTTCTTATTTTCTTTTTAATTGCAAATTGTACATTCAGAAGAGTTGATCCTTTTATAGAAAAACTAGAATCTGATAAATATCGATTTAAAAATCTTGTTTTTGTGTTATATGTATACACTATATTAGCACCCAAAATATCAGTTTTTGTAACAGAAAAAATACCTAAGACTGGACAGTTTTCTTGTATCTTTAGGTTTTTGACTAAACGTTCTGGTGATTTTGGTTTTATTTTTCTTTTTTTTCTTTCTTTTTTTGAAGAAAAATTAATATTACTTTGGAGTTTATTTAAAAAATCAATAAATTCAGTTAATTGTTTTGGTGTAAGATATGAATATCCTTCAATTAGCTGTTGGTCTTTTTTGTTTTTAGCTAATTGCAGATCCTCGACTAACCTGTCTATAGAGGTTGATATTTCATTTATTAATATAGAAAAATACTCGGGACGTATCTTATGTTGAGTAATAATATCTGTAATGTTTGAGTTTGTTTTTTTATTATTACCAATAACTTCTAGTTGCGTATCGATATAGAGCTCCACGGAAGAAAGTATTTGTTTTATTTTTTTAAATTCATGGACCGATCTCTGTTTTGAGGTATTTTCTTTTTTTTCTATTTTATCTTTATATTCTCTATCTAACTCTTCAACATATTCTGATATTAATTTTTTTTCTACATCTGGTAAAAGAATACCATCACTTTGCATCTTAATATAAATACCATATGGATTAAATTTTTTTGGATGTATTGTGTTATAATACTCTGAATACTTATTCATAGACTTTAGATAACTTATAGTATAGGCTTTACAGTCTATATCTGTTATTTTTTGAGTATATTTTATATAATCTGAATAGAATTGGTTTTCGTATTCTTTTGTTCCATAAACAATATCGTTGATGGTTTTTGGTGTTATTTTTTGTTTTTTTCTAAAAGTCATACTTTATAATATACCTAATTAAAAAAATATTTCAAATATATTTTTAAAATTTATATTTGTATCATTTTACTAAAATTGTTTTTCTTTTCAAACAGGATCATATTTTGAAATTTATCTGCAAGTTGGTCTGGTTTATGACTTATTATAAAAATATTCGATTTATTTCCTATGGCATTTATTATTTTTGTAAACTCTTCCATTCCACTAGAATCTAAAGACGAATCAAAGACCTCATCTAAAATTAATAAATTACAGTTTATACTATTTTTTGCACGTGCTATTTCTCTCCATGCTAAAAGTAAAGATAAATCTATTCTCATTTTTTCCCCTTCTGAAAAATTTTCGTATGAAAATATATCTCGGTTTCTACTTCTTATTTCTTCATTAAAATTTTCATCTAAATTAAATTGTGCAAAAAAATCCATAGAAGTTAAAAACTTATTAATATAAGCGTTAATGTGTGGTAGATAATATTTTATTATTTTACTTTTAACTCCACCATCTTTTAATAACTCAAATACAGATTCGTTGTATATAAGTTCAGATTGAAGATCGTTTTTTTCTTTAACTAATACAGATAAATCATTTTTATAGTTTTTTAATTTGTTTTCTTCAAGATTAATATCTTTATCTTGTTCTGTTTTTATTTCTTTTTTAGACTGTAAAATGACTAACTGAGATTGATAATTTTCAATAGACGATTCTTTTTTTCCTAATAATACCTGTAATGTGGTTATAAGATCGAGTTGTTTATGTAGTTCTGTTAATTTGTTTTCTGTGTTGGTCAATTTAGACAACAAATCGTTGACCGCTAATTCCATAACTTTCTTTTTATTTTCTTTTGTGTTTATTTGGTCTGTTTTAAATATAATGTCTATATTTTGATGACACATAGGACATTTGTCATTTTTGGTAAAAAACAAAAGATCTTTTGTTAAAGTCTGAATATTTAATATTAATTTTGTGTGTAAATTTTTAACTTTTTCTATTTTAATTTTTAATTCATCTTTATGTTTTGTTTTTGATATTGCATTTTTAATTTTTGTGGTTATTTCTGCCGATTCTGATTCTATTATAATTAGTTGTTTTTTTAAGTCGTTTATTTCGTTATTGAGCAAAACCGACTGATCTTCACTTTTACCAATAATATTATTTACATAGTTGGTTTGTGTTTCTATTTTATTTTTTTGTATTTCAATTTTATTTAATATATTTTTGATTATTTCTTTAGTTTGCATTATCTTTCCTTTTAAGATAAAGTTCATGACCGAGAATACATCTATATCGAGTATGTTTTCAATAACATTTCGTCTATCATTTGCTGTTAATTGCATAAAAGGAACAAACGACGAACTACCAAGAATGACTACTTGTGTGAACGTTTTATAGTTCATTTTCAGTATAGAGTCTTCTAATATAGACTGATAATCTATACTTTTGGAATCTTGGTCTAAAAGTATATCATTTTTATAAATTTCAAATAGTTTAGGATTTAACCCACGTTTAACTAAATAACTGTCTATTCCTTTTTGGAAAGAAATTTCCACAATACATTGTTTATTATTAACACTATTAACTAGTTGAGAAATATTTATTTTTCTGAAGGGTTTTCCAAAAAGACCATAAGTAATAGAATCTAAAAATGCAAAAGATTTTCCGCTACCGTTATTTCCACATATTAGAGTTGTAGTGTTTTTTGTTAAATCTATTTGTGTAAAATTATTACCGAATGAACCAAAATTCTTAAATCGGACCGTCTTGAATTGTATCATTTATTTTATTTTCTGGTACTACCATAGATCTAAATTGAACGGGTTCTTCCACTAAGTTTTCGGTTGTTTTTACATTATTGTCTTGGGGTGATATACCTGAGAATAACTGAGACCTATTTATATTTGATTTTTGTTTAGTGTGTGTTACAACCGACCGTTGTTGTTGAAGTGCTATTTGACGTTTGCGTTCTTCACAAGAAGAACACTGTGTATTGGCGGGGGTCGCTTGACCTTCACCTGTAGGATCTTTGCGTAACCTTTCAGCATAACCATGACCATAATACCAAGTCAATTCTTCCCCTTCTGTAATATCTCGTATCGATGATAAAAACAACCGTTTCATTGCTTTATCATATATCCAATACGTATTTGGATTATCGGAATGGTTATATATCATTGCATTTCCCGTTGGAACAAAGAAGGTGGAACCGTTTTCATTACATATAGAATCATTTTGTTCACAGGGCCATGTGAATAAATACCTAGTTATAACATAATCTGTATTTGTCTTAGTAGTTGTATCTAATATAATTGCACCGACTTCTTCTATAAACTGTCCCGATTGTATGTTTGTTTTAGCAAAACATCCCAATCCATGTATCTTAGATTGTCCAACGTAGGATAGAGTTTCTATAAATTTGCTAGGAATTGCTTTTTTTGAAATTTTAGTAATCGGATCTATATAATGAGCTCCTGGATATCCAGCATACGAGCTCGGAATACCCGACATGTTTGGTTTTGTCGGAATATTTGCATCTATAATCGGTTGGTTTGCCGTAACATCTAATGGTACTGTGGTATTCTGAATACCTACTCCAGTAACTGAATTCGTTGGTTCTGGTATTAGTAAAGTTTCAGGTGTTTGGGTTGTCATAATGATAAAGTCTCCATATATAAATCTTTAATGATAAGTTTCAACTTATCTTTATTCAAATCATTTTTTAAATCATCAATCTCTTTATTTATAATACTCATCGTATCTTCTGTTATATCTACTAAAGAATTTTGTATTTTTTCTGAATAATCATCAATGATCATTAAATCTTGTGTATCTATATTATACAAATCTGTAATAAATTTATCAAACAAAAAAGGTTTATTTTTATTCTTAACAATGACCTTAACAAATGAGTTAGAATATTTTAACATATCTTTTGGTTCTAATATATTTTCTATTGCCGAAGAATCGTCATAATATATGATATTGAATATATTATCTCTGTTTTCTATAAACTCTAGTTCTCTAGTATCTGTGTTCAATATATGAAATCCTTTAATCTCGTTTGCTTCACCAAAATTCATTTGGTATTGGGTCCCAAGATAATGTATATTTTTTTTCGATTGTTTCATATGAAAATGGCCAGATAACACCATTTCAAAATTATTAAATGCACTTTCTGATATACCACTATGATGTCTGACACCATTAATAACGTCAAATCCTATTATTTCAAAATGGCCCACCAATACTGGAGATCTACATTTCTGTATAAAATCACAATATTCGATTTTATTGTTATCATTAATCCAAGGTATTAAGGATATTTTTAACTCATTTATTTGTATTGTAGATGGCGACTCGTATAGTGTTATGTTAGAATAACCTCTGAATAATTCTTTTAACGAATTGACATTATTTGTGTTTTTGTAAAACGTATCGTGATTTCCTAATATAATATGAAAATGTACACCTTTTGGTATTTTTTCTAAAAAACGTCGACGTACTTCACTTAAAGTGTTAAAATTTATATACTTGCGGCGATCAAAAAAATCTCCCAAATGAATTATTTGGGTAATGTTATTATTTTCTATATAAGGAAAAACTACTTTTTCGAAATATGAAAGACATTTTTCTAAAAAAAAAGAAGAATCATTTCTCATTCCAAAATGAGTATCATTTATAATTGCAATTTTATTCACAAAACCTCATCATTTATTCTTCAAATAAATTTTTTTTCTTACGTTTCTTTTTTTTCTTTTGTGGTTCTAGTTTTTGTAGGTCTGATTCAGATAATAAACTTTTAGAATAAATACTATTATAGTCTTCGAAATCTTTATCTCGAATCCATTTAGTGTATTCGCCGTCTTCGTCGTTTATTTTCATCATCTTATATTTAATATAGGCCTGTTTTTTTTCTTTTTCTATTCGTCTAAGAAAAGCATAGTATACAATTTGAGTAAAATAAGAAAACGGATTTTTTGATTTTTTTTCGTCAAAATTATGAGCATATAATATACAATTTTCTATACCATCCCCGACCATATCCTCTCGAAATGGATAATTCATAAAATTTGGACGATATGATAGATGTTCAGAAATCTTAATAAAACATTCTGCAATATAATTGCATACTGGTGGATTTTTTTCTCCACAATCTTCTGCTTCTCTTATTTGTTTTTTCCACACAATCATAGCAGCAAGAAATTTAGCATTGTTTATGTATTGTTTTGTTTTCTTTTCTTTCATGGTAATAAGTATATCTTCATTTTTAAAAAATACAAGAAATTTCTTGATTTTACTTGACGATTAGTTTACACTGCGTGTGTAGGGTATCATAATGGTGGCTGAGCTTAACTAAGTTACTTGGTATAGTCATCACTTTTCGGATCTGGATTCCAGTCTGTTAATTTATTACCAAAGTCAGGACGATGTTTTTCGTCACCTGTAAATCGTAACTTTTTTTTGACTTCTTTTGCTATTTTATTGAGATCATTAACATTTATTATTCCCGACTCCATCAACTCAATAATTACTTCTGGTGGAAAAAGCATACTCATTTGAATCATTGGACGATCGAAGATTTTATCTTTTGAATTTGGAAAAAAATTATCTTCTAAATCACCAACATTTGGCATCACATTTCCCATAATTTTATCCATTATTTCCATCATTTCTTTTTCAAAATCTTTTGGATTTAGTTTTTTTTGTTTTAAATCCTCCTGAGATGTAGTAGGTTTTTGTTTTTTAATTGGTTTTGGTTTAGTCGATTCCTTTATCTTTTTCAACTCTTTTGTATATAAGTCTTTTGCTTCTTTGGAAGGAATACTCATACCAGCAACATGACTGGACGGTATTACTATAGTTTTAATATGAGTTAACATTAACCAATCTTTTATAGTAGTAACATCATAAGGCAACCCAGAATCAAAATTGACCATAGTTGTGGATTTAAAAATATAAGGATCTATTAAAGTATATTTTGTTTTTAACTTGAAACAAACCGTTGAAATTACATCTTCGCCACTCTTTAACTTCAATATTCTACACTTCATTTATTATCTCCTAAACGAATTAAACGTTTTAAAAAAGTGAACTTCTCATTAGTATATATAATAATCCTATCGTCTAGATGTCGGAGTGCATGGTTTCGATATTTTTTGTGCCGTAAATCATCACTTATATCATATACTGTAACCATATCTTTATCTGCTGCTTTACGCAAACCTCTACCGATCGATTGTAGGACTCGTATGACCGATTTAGACGGTGATGTAAAAATAATGTTTTTGATATTTTTAATATTAATTCCTGTAGAACAAGTACCATAACTTGCAACTAAAAGACAATTATCTTCTTTGTTTACTATTTGTCTGATACGTTCTCGATCATCGGCAAGAGTATTTCCACATATCATATAGGATTTTTTATTAGATTCTTTTTGAATATCACGAAATAAAGGCAATCCGTGTTTTTCAACAAAATTAAATAATAATAACGTATTACCTTTAAGTGTGTGTGCAAGTGTTTTAATGAAGGTGTTTCTTTCTTTATTTTGCACCAACCAATCAATTTCATCTTGATATTTTGCTTTTTTGATTTGTTCTAAACAGTGTTGAGGATATTGTAGTACAAGACATTCTATTTTTAATTTAGAGAGTAGATCTTTATCTATGAGGTCTTTAGTGGTAGTTACAGAAAAAACATTACCAAAAAGACCCTCAATTACTAATTTATGAATATCTGTTCCGTCTAATGTTCCCGTGGTTCCTATTCTATAGTGACAATCTTTTAGTTTAGTCATTATAGCAGTTAATGATTTTGCTTTAAATAAATGACACTCATCTCCAATTACTCCCCCAAAACTGTCAAAAAACGATTCATCTTCTTTGTATATACTTTGCCAAGTGGATATTACTATTCTTTTATTTGTATGTTTATCTTGACCAGAATATATAACATGACAGTTTTTTGCAATTGTATTATTAGAATAGTCTTTAAAATCATATAACATTTGTGCAACAAGACCAGTAGTTGGTACAATAATTAATATCTTGCGGTCATCTGGTAATATATCTAACAGGTATTGAATTATGCAATAAATAATTAAGGATTTTCCACTACCAGTCGGCGATACTAATAACAGTCTTTTATCTTTGATTGTTTTCTTTATTGCAGCAATTTGGTGACTGTATAACTGTATTGGTAGTTTATTAGAAAATAACGAAAACGAAGATATAATTTTATCTATTTCGATATCAGATATTTCAGGTTCTGTGTATTTAGGGTAATATTCTATTTTATAATTTCTGTCGTTCATAAAAGAAAATAAATGTTTCAATAATCCACGATATAAACGCCCATTCAACATATTGAATAGGCGTATTTTTCCGTCCCATATTTTATTTTTAAATGAAGGCGTATATTGATGATTGGGAACACTGAAAGTAAAAAAAGAACTAAGTTCTTTTGCAACAGATTTTTCGCAATCTATTTTAAGATAAACTGAATCTATCTCTGTTATCTTTATCATACACCCTGAGTAAACTTAATCCAATCCAATGCAGCACGAATATTCCATATTTTATTTGCAATGAGTTTAACTACCTGTTCTATGTAATTTACTTTTTCTTTTTGTATTAGACATTTGTTGTATAATAATATAATATCAGAATCGCTGTCGATGAATCGATCTAAATCTGTTTTTAGTAAATGTATATCAAATACTGACCAGTTTAGTTCTTTTAATTGTTCTTGGGACATTTTTCCAGAATAATATAACCATTTATTTTTATTTAAGATTTTAAAATCCGATTCAATTTTACTCAAAATTAATTTTTCGTCCATCAATAAACACAGATACTTATTGTGTATTTGTGGAATATCTGTGGCTTCTGTATCTAAAGACCCAGAATTGATTTTAGTATCTAGATCGATCATTTTACGAATATCTTCTATTTTCATACTATAATTATACCATTAATAATTAATAAATCAAATTATATTGCCATTATTTCATAATGGGTATAACTAAATGTAACATTTGCCAGTATAGGATCTGTATCTATTATTGTGCTATCAAAGTCTATGCCCGATAGGTATACTGGGAATATATTATGAAATTTTACTTGAATGATAGGAACATATGCGCTATTTGTTATGTACATATGTGCTTCAGATATTTTATCATCCTCTAATAACATTTCTTTGCAACTAGTGAATATTCCAATAGAGGTCATCCATGTGTATATTTCTAACCAATTTTTCATATTTTCATCAACTAAAAATCCTACAGTTATATCTTCAAATGCATATTGTGTTCCTGGTCTTTTAATCTCAATACCTGTAGGATTTGCCTGAAGAGAAATACCGAATCCTATTGATGGCACAGAAATCCGTTGGCAAAAATGTGTAAGATTAGGACATCTTCGAAGAAAAAATTGAAACCTATTATTTGCTAAATAATTATTAGTTAAGGGTGCAATTTGTGGCACACTTAGATCAAATGGTAGTTGATCTTGTACGTATTGCGGTAATTTAGAAGTATCGTAAAGCATTAAAGGTATACCATAGGCTATTCATTTGTTTCATCAACAAACGTACTTTGTATAACCGTTGTTACAGAAAAAGTTGTACCAGAATCAACTGGTGTTATTGTTAATATATTATGAGCAGAGATTACCCCAATCTCTTGGGTAGCGTCTGGTCCAGTAATTCCATTTACTATTATATCACGGCTTGGAGATATAGTCATAGTAACACCGGCCCACTTAGCAGTCCAAACCATTGAATTTTCAGTAAAGGTAAACCCAGAACCACCAATATCTGCTGTTGATCCTGTGTGCCATCTATAATATTCTCCGGTAACCCCCGTCGTAAAAGTAACACCATCTTTTATAGTAATATTTAGTGTAGTTTCGAGGGAAAGCTTTTGCCAAGTTATTCCTCTAGAAATACCGTTTATTCTTCCTGCTTTATATTGACTTGTTTGTTCCGGACTCAATTTTGTATTAGTTACTCCAGGACCCATGTATGCTCCTAAGAGATCAATATCTATATTTCCCGAAGTCAAACCTAACTGATTAACTGTGATTGGACATCCAGTCCATCCTGCATATACAGGATAAGTATTAGGTATTGTATCTATTTGTAATATACTATGTCCTTTTGGTCCTTTGAGATTCTCTTGAGGATTGTAACTATAATTAGAACCACTGTCCATTAGTATTATATTTTTACCCACATTCACACTAATTTGACCAGCATCTCTATGTGTATGTCCATCAAGAACAGTTGACCCCTTTATCCATATAGCAAAATTTTGCGCTTGTGCACTAAATTTAATTTTATCTCTCCGAGATCTCCATATAACTAAAGCAGAATCTTTATAGTGCACAAAATTCTTAAGAGTTAGCGCCGCTGAACTACCCGACAACTTAGACAAGTTATACCACTCTAGTTGTTGTGTGTCAATTGGCACAATGTTAGTACCCGAATTTTTATCATATAAATAATTTAAATTTTTAAGTGGTTCGAAATTTACTACCTCCCCAGTATTACCCATAGAGGCTGCAACTACAGCTGTACTTACCGATAAATGGGGAGAATTAATAAGCCAGGGTTGAAGTTTTGAATTAGCATTATCAGAATAATTAGCTAATAAATTACCAGGTAATATATGATCAATCATCCATTTCCAGTTATTTTTAGTCCAATCATCACTATATGGATCTAAACTAGTATCACCTGTATTTTTTATTAACCGTAGTGTCCTATGGAGTATTGGACTAGTAGAATATGAATAAGCATATCCTTCTAAATATGCACCAGAAGCTCCTAGTCCTGTTTTAAAAGAATCTTGTAATATTGTAGTTCCGACTTTGTATGCATGTACCAAATTCTGTTCTTCTAAATATAAACATCCTTGTATTAGTCCACATATGGGTTCTATAGTTTGGTTTGTATTTGTTTGTTCTCCTAATGTATACCATGATAAATAATTTTTCCAATTTTTTATTATTAGAAGAATTTCTCGTCGTATAATTCTTTTTAGTTTTTGTTTTATATTAGGAGTAACAATATCATCATCATTTAATATATCTAACATTGTAATAATTCCATGTAGTGTCCATGGAGATCCTAGATATCCACCAGCACCTCCTACTATATTAGTGTTATTAGTTCCTGTAATTCCATCTAATATTGGTTCTGTGATTATATGTGTAGTCGTTGGTAATACATTCCAGTTAGCTCTTTGTAATCCTTTATCATATTTTGAAATTTCTGTTAATACATCTTTACATTTCTCCGACAATATCTCTTCATGTGGTGTATCAAATGTCATTCCATTTACTACAATAATATCATCCCTTGTAAGGCGAAATTTTACAATTTTATAAACTAATGCGAGTGGAATTCCATACTGTTGATTCCATTCACCATAATAAGCATCGGACTGTCCAAGTGCATAGGCTTCTAGCGTAGATCCAGTAAAGCCGCTACTTGCTTCAGTTGTAAAATTATAACTGAATTTATAATTACCAAGAGTATCAGTACTAGTATAGGTTGGTAGATTATCGTATGTGTTTGCCCTTGCATATCTTTCTTTACCGAATAAGTTAATCATTGCATTTGACAGTAAATTTTCTGAGTCTCCTCCATTGTTGGTAAAATAATTTTGAGTTATTTCTTCCACAATATTAATATCATTTGTAAAAGTATATTCTATAGGTATATTCCAATCGTAATGTGTGTAGTGTAAATTAGTCATGATTAAATCTTGCAATTATTTCTAAACAGTCACTCTCTAATATAGATAGTGCAGCTGCATAAGCTAAATCAACTTCCGAAATTTGAACATTTTGAGGAAATAATTGAATTCTATTAGCTCCAACATCATTTAGTGTATCTGTATTAACGTCTTTTAATATATTCCACTCTGGTCGTACTCCTGATACTATTCTTGATTTGATATTATTATAACAATCCTTAGGTGACATTTGTGTGTCGTTTAATACTATAAATTGTTCATATCCATAATTGTCTTTATATAAATACCAACCACCAATAAGTTCAAAACTATCACTAATGGTAATATTTTTTGGATCTATTGGTATGAATATATCTGCCGATAATCCATCGGCCTGGTATATTCCACCATTTTCCTCTCCATGGATATTAATATCATTATGATACTCCAACCAATTACCTATTAATGTATTTGCTATTGATAATTGATTTTGAATATTTTCTTGTAATTCGTTTAGTTCTTGTGACTGCAGAGAGGTTCCTCCATAAAACCCATGATATATCATATTAACATATTCATATGAGTTAACACCTATTAATGTATTTGGATCTAGATTAAATCTAGACTTATATGGGGGTATTGATAAAGGCGTGGGCATATACATATATACTATTTATAAGACAAAAAGAAAAGACGGGGCAGTTTCCTACCCCGTCTCTTGTCAAATATTAACTTAAATTATATCTATTAATCATTACTACCACCGTGAATGCTTGTAACACGGAAGAGTCTATAGTAGAGATTAGTGTTCTGAGTTAAAGCAGAACTGATCACTCCACGGCCGCGAGCAAATGGATTCTGTGCCATTCCGTAACGAGTCTTGAATCCAATCTTTGGTTGGAATGTATCTT
>SXGS01246124.1_pt1 | contig 16329 bp, 15 predicted proteins | sample 3174681 | NCBI WGS metagenome assembly SXGS01 (sample SAMN11356861, study PRJNA531348) | freshwater metagenome | isolation source: freshwater sample F1-80 | place: China: Fuxian Lake, Yuxi | collected 2017-12-25 | reverse complement strand
GGCGGCAAACATGCGGACAGTACCGTTGATTTCCAGGAATTCATGATTCAGCCGATCGGCGCGCCGTCCTTCCGCGAAGCGCTGCGCATGGGTACTGAGGTTTTTCACAACCTCAAGAAAGTGCTGCACGATCGCCATCTCAACACCGCCGTCGGCGACGAGGGAGGCTTCGCCCCCGACTTGAAATCCGCCGACGAGGCGCTGGAGATCCTGTCGATCGCCGTTGAAAAAGCCGGCTACAAGCTCGGCACCCAGGTCACCTTCGCGCTCGACGCCGCCTGCACCGAGCTATTCGAGGAGGCCAAACACAAGGGCAAGACGGGCTACTGCTTTTTCAAGAGCGCTCCGGACAAGATTGTCTCTTCCGACGAGATGATCGACTTGTGGAAAAAGCTCTGCGCGAAGTGGCCGATCCGCTCCATCGAAGACGGCCTGTCCGAAGACGACTGGTCCGGCTGGCAGAAGCTGACCAGGGAGCTAGGCGGCAAAATCCAACTCGTCGGCGATGACCTCTTCGTCACCAACACCAAACGCTTGCAAAGAGGCATCGACGAAAAGGCGGGCAACAGCATCCTCGTGAAGGTGAACCAGATCGGCACACTTAGCGAGACGCTCGACGCCATTGAACTGGCGCGGCGCAACGGCTTCAATTCAATCATCAGCCATCGCTCCGGCGAGACCGAGGATGCGACCATCGCGGACATCGCCGTGGCGACCAACGCGGGCCAGATAAAAACGGGTTCCACGAGCCGGACCGATCGCATTGCCAAGTACAATCAACTTCTGCGCATCGAGGAAGACCTCGGCACGCAAGCACGCTACGGCCTGTGATGCAACCATGCTGCAAGAATTGCGCGACTATTGGCTCCCCATGATGCTGCTCGTCGGCGCCTTGCTCATCGCCGCCGTGCTCCTGATCGCCGTGGGCGCGGCGCCGTTCGTGATCGAACATCTACCGTCACATCCTTTGCTCGATCTGTTCGCCGCCGACACGACCGTTCGCCGTGTTTCGATCGCCGGTGCGATCGGATTGATTGTGTCGGCATTCGTGTTCTTCCGTCCGAACGGCTCAGCCTTCACGCGGAAGCCGTCGTCGAAGAAGCCTCTGCAGGACACGATGGCGGGCGAGTGAACATGATGACAAGCCGGAGATTGGTGCCATGAACTGGCTCGTCGATAACGCGAGCGGCATCTACATTCTCATCGGCATGTGCGCTGCGGGCTTGGCGACCTTGGCGTGGCTCAATCGGCAGACAAGATTCGTCTACTACACGCTCGGCGTTCTTGGTTTCTTGGGAGTCCTGTGGCTGATCGCCAACTACATCCCGTCCGATCGTCGGCAAATCGAAGAGAACGTCCACGCCATGAAGGACGCGCTTGTCGCTCGCAAGCCCGAAGAGCTCATGAAGCACATTTCAGAGGACTTCCGCTACCGGAAAGCAAAGCGCGATCAACTCGCCGATCACGCCCAGGGCCTCGCCCACGGCCATCGCATCCGCTCGGTGCGCATTTATAAGTTCGTGGTAGACGAGCTGTCACGCGACAAGAAGTTTGCAAAGACGCGCTTTCGTGTCACCGCTTGGCCGCACGGCAGCGATCAACCCTTCATTTTTTCAGTGCAAGCGGAATTTGTGCTCGAAGGCGAGCAATGGCTACTGAAGACGGTGCGATTCTACCAGGCGTTCTTCGATGAGGAGCGCGAGGTGGATCTGCCGGTCCCGCACTGAGCAATTGGACCAGCGTGGGGAGTCGGCGCTTATCAAGCGATTTCGACAAACAAGCCAGGGCCGTCAAGATGAATTCTGTGAGCGTTCAGCACATCGCGGCCGAGCAGGATCCATGCCTCGCCGTCACTGGCGACGACTTCCACGAGCGCGGCAGGCAAGTTATGAATCGCAATCTGTACGGGATAACTTGGCATGGTCTGAACGAACCCACCAACACCACCAATCGAAATCGTGCCGATTTGCGGCAACGCAAGCGCAAGCGCGAACGCCACGGGCACGACCGTCCGATCGGCTGCGCTATCCAGTTGAGCCGGCACGTCACGCTCCTCGGCTCCGGTCACGGGATTTCGCAGCGTGACGTACACGAATGGCGCCGGCGGCCTGAGTTGGGTCTGATAACTGTAACGAATCACACCAGTTCTCCACTGGACCGCAACTCGCGCCGAACACCTGAACGAGAAACTAGTTCCGGTTGGTCGCCGACGAGGCCGATGTGAATAGCCACGTTGCCCACTTTCGACAGGACTCGCAGAGCCAAGGCGAGCTTGTCATCTCCGCTGTCCACGATTTGCCCATCGTGAATGGCGACATATTGCCCCTGGTGTGTCGCCAGCAATTGCGGCAGCAATCGCCGAAACGCCTCGGATTCTCGTTGCCATTTGCTGACCGACGGTTTGGCAACCGATAAGCTCGGGGCAGGCAAAGCAACGGTCTCGGTCATGGGCACACCTCTTTCTGGTTCCAAGGCGTCAGGAATCCATGGACGACGAATGTATCCTATCGCAAAGTGACACAGAACAAAATGGCAAGGATTCACAGCGTCCACTTCCAATCGCTCATCTTCTCCAGCATCGCCGCGTGCGTCAGGTTGAAGTGCAGCGGCGTCACCGTGATGTAGCCGTCGCGCAGGGCCGTCTCGTCCGTATCGGGATGCGGATCGGGGCAGCCGAAGTCGGGGCCGCTCCAGAAGTACATTCGGCCGCGCGGATCAATGCGGCGATCGAACGTCTCCTTGTACGGCGCGACATTCTGCCGCACCACGCGAATGCCCTTGATCGGCGTCCGGTCCAGGTTCGGGATGTTGACGTTAAACAAGCTCCCTCGGCTCAACGGATGGCGCACGATTTGTTCGACGACGATGCGTGCGTATTCGGCCGCCTTCGGAAAGTTTGGCGGCTGCGGCTTGTTGGTGACGAGCGAAACGGCGATGCTGGTGATCTGGAAAAACGAACCTTCGACGGCGGCAGCGACCGTGCCCGAGTAGAGCACATTGATGCCCGCGTTCGAGCCGGCGTTCAGGCCGCTGACGATCAAGTCCGGCGGTTCTTTCAGCAACTCGAGCAATGCCAGCTTCACGCAATCCGCAGGCCGGCCTTCGATGGCGTAACCCATTGGTGCTTGATTTTCGTCGAGCACTTCCTGCGTGACCAGAGGCGCCAGCAAAGTGATCGAATGCCCGACCGCGCTTTGCTCGCCCGCTGGCGCGACCACGGTCACATTGCCGAGCGTTTGCAATTCCTTGCGCATCGCGCGCAAGCCGGGGGCGTAGACACCGTCGTCGTTGGTCAACAGGATGCGCATGATAATCAACCCAAGCCCAGGGGCGAGATACTCCGAGCCCCTGGGGTGATTGGTCCAAAAAATCCAGAGGCTCGGAGTACCTCGCCCCTGGGCTTCGCCCTATTCTTGATATTTCTTCTTACGCAATAGATGATGATAATGCTGCGCGAAACGATGCGCCTCGTCGCGCACATATTGCAGCAACCGCAACGCCGCGGAATGCCGGCTCAATCGCAACGGTTCTGCTTCACCCGGCCGATAAATCTCTTCCTCTTGCTTGGCGAGCGAGATCAAGCACGGCGGTTCCTTGCCGAGCATGCGGAAAACCTCCCGCGCGGCATTGAGCTGCCCTTTGCCGCCGTCGATCAGCAGAATGTCAGGGAAAATTTGTTCCTCCTCGCCCGCCAGCGCATTGCGGAAGCGGCGCGAAACCACTTCGCGGACCGACGCGAAATCGTCGTTCCCCGCCACCGATTTGATCTTGTAGCGGCGATAGTTCGGCTTGAACGGCAAGCCATCGATGAAAGACACCAGCGACCCCACCTTGTCCTGCCCGTCCAGATGGGCGATGTCGATGCCTTCAATCGTGCGCGGCGTCTCACTCAAGGCCAGGACTTTGCGCAGACCGATCGATCCCTTGCGCGGCTCGATGTGGAACACCTCCGGCTGCACGTCCTTATCGACGTCGCCGCGCAAGCCAAGGCTCTTCAGCGCGGTAATCTCATCGCGTAGCCGGGCTGCCTTCTCGAATTCCAGCTTCGCGCTCGCCTCCGTCATCGCGGCGGCGAGATCTTCGATCAGCCGCTCTTTCTTCCCCTCGAGCACCATGAACAATCGGCGAATTTGCTTGCGGTAATCTTCCCTACTGACGCGAAAATTGCACGGCGCCGTGCATTGGTGGATGCTGTGCAAGATGCATGGCCGAAACCAGCGCCATTGCTCGTTGGCCGATTTGATGTCGAGCCCGCAGGTGCGAAACTGAAAGACGCGCTGCAACACTTGAATGGCGGCCCGCAGGCTCTTCGCACTCGTGAACGGGCCGTACAGCCGCACCCCTCTTGTCCGTGGCGTGCGCGTGAACTCGACGCGTGGGAATTCCTCGCGTACCCGAATCTGCAAGTAGGGAAACGTCTTGTTGTCCTTCAATTCGACGTTGAAGCGTGGCTGAATGTCCTTGACGAGCCGAGCTTCCATTAGCAAGGCATCGACCTCAGAGTCGGCGGGCACGAATTCGATGTCGAAGATCAGCTTGACGAGATCGGCGGTGCGCGCATCCTCTGCCGCGGCCTTGGTGAAATAGTGCGACGCGCGATTACGCAGGTTCTTGGCCGGGCCGCCGTAGCTGACGCGCCCCTCGGCGTCCTTCATGAGGTAGACGCCAGGCGCCGGCGGAAACAGCCTGGCTTTCTCGGCGGGCGGCACGCGTTCAGTGGTCGGCACGATGTCGGACAAGCTCCGTCTCCACGAGCAAACTGGCACGTGCCAGCGCGGTCAATGAGCTTTCGGCTCTTCCTTCTTTTCTATTTCGTCCTTTTCTATTTCGTCCTTTTCTATTTCGTCCGGCGTGCCCAACTGGCACGAAGTGGGCCCTCAGCCGCCGCCGCGCGACTCCACACGCAGCATCAAGATCCAGACGGACGCAAAAACGACGCCGATGCAGGCCAATATCAGGATTTCAACAAGCGACATTTCTTGCTCCCAAAAGTCTTCCCCTACCTTATTGTACCCCGTTCTGCTACACTTGCGAAAGCCTTCCGCGTGCGGTCGCCCTTGATCGTTTTACTCTTCGACCGTATGATGGAAATAGCACTGCGGTTATGCTGTATGCCCTTGCTCAATCGCAAAGTGGATTACGCCCTGTTGATCTTGTGCTACCTGCACCAAAAGATCGAGGGGGGCTGTGCGCGGGAGATCGCCGCCCGATTCGGACTGAGCCGGGCGTTTGTCGCCAATATCCTCAAGGATCTGTGCCAGCGCAATTACGTGGACAGCCACCGTGGCGTCAAAGGCGGTTATCTGCTGAAGCCGCACGCCGCGGAGCGAACCCTGGCCGACTTGATCGACGCACTGGACGACAACGTGCAGCTCGCGGAGTGCAATGCGGTGCCGCCGGACGGTTGCTGCGATCTGCTCGACGATTGCCCGATTCGCGCCCCGATCGGCGAAGTGCATCGACGGATTCGCGAAGTCTTGGAAAGCGTCAAGCTCGTCGATCTGTTTCAACAAACGACGATGGGACAGTCGGTGCAGTTGAATTTATCGCGCTGCGAGAAGTGATTTGTTTGCCGCTTGCGGCAGGAAAAATACGGATGCCTCGCGTGCCGATCTACATGGACAACCACGCCACGACGCGCACTGATGCGCGCGTCGTCGAGGCGATGTTGCCCTGCTTCGGCGAAAACTTCGGCAACGCCAACAGCGTCCATGTATTCGGCCAGCGCGCGGCGGAAGCGGTCGATCAAGCACGGGCCCAAGTTGCCGCGCTGATCGGCGCGGAGCCAAGGGAGATCGTCTTCACCAGCGGCGCGACCGAGAGCAACAATCTCGCGATCAAAGGCGCTGCGGCGATGTATCGCCGGCAAGGCAACCACATCGTCACGACGCGCATCGAGCACCGTGCCGTGCTCGACCCGTGTCGGCGCCTTGAACGCCTCGGCTATCACGTGACGTATGTGCCCGTGGATCGCTTCGGCCAGGTTTCGGTTCGGGATATAGCGGAGGCCATCACGCCGGAGACGATTCTCGTCAGTGTGATGTTGGCGAACAATGAAGTCGGCACGCTGCAGCCCGTCGCGGATATCGGTAAAATATGCCGCGCTCGCCAGGTGCTCCTGCACACGGACGCAACCCAGGCCGTCGGCAAACTTCCCGTCGCTGTCGATGCACTCAACGTCGATTTGTTGAGCATCTCGGCCCACAAGATGTATGGCCCCAAGGGAATTGGCGGTTTGTACGTCCGTCGCCGCGTGCGTCTGGAACCGATGTTCGATGGCGGCGGCCATGAACGCGGCATGCGTAGCGGAACTCTCGCGGTGCCCAACATCGTCGGCTTCGGCACGGCGTGCGCGTTGTGTCAGCGTGAGATGGTTCAAGACCGCGATCGTTGCCAAGAGCTGCGTGATCGTCTGCACGACGGCCTGGTGAACGCCATCGACGATTGCACGCTGAACGGACATCCAAACGAGCGTTTGCCGGGCAATCTGAACATGAGCTTCGCCAACGTGCACGGCGAGGCCCTCTTGATGGGGTTGAAGAACGTCGCCGTGAGTTCCGGCTCCGCGTGTACGTCGGCGAGCGTCGAGCCGAGCTATGTGCTCCGCGCGATGGGCGTATCGGATGAATTGGCCCTCGCGAGCATCCGATTTGGCATCGGGCGATTCAACACGGTCGAGGAGATCGATTTCACGATTGAAGAATGCCAGCGCGTGGTGAATCGCCTCCGCGCCATCAGTCCCTCGGCTCAGTTGGTTGGCGTCAAGTAGTAATCAAGCCCGCGAGCGACGAAAAACGCCCGCGGGGTAACCATGACAGCCCTTTTGACAAGGAGTTTTTCCATGAGCATCATGTTGACCGAAAAGGCCGCCTCGGAAGTGAAGAAGATCATCGCCGAGCAGCTTTCCGGCCCCGACGCGCCGGCGAAAGTGTATCTGCGCATGAGCGTCAAAGGCGGCGGCTGCTCGGGTTTCCAGAACAAGCTCGATCTGGACAAGGACATGAACCCGAAAATCGACGAGATCATCGAGCAGCACGGCGTGGCGATCGTCGTCGACAAACGCAGCTTGATGTACCTCACCGATGTCACGGTCGATTTCCACGAAGACATCAACAAGCGCGGCTTCAGCATTTCAAACCCGAACGCCAAGACGACCTGCGGTTGCGGCAGCTCGTTTTCGATGTGACAATCTGCCGTTTGCGGCTTAGCGCTCGCTCGGCGCCGCGTGAGCACTAAGCCGCAAGCGGCATCGAGGGGCGGTAGTGACTCAGTTTCGACCGTAGACCTCACGCTCCGCGTGAGGATTCCTCACGCGGAGCGTGAGGTCTACGATGGTCGTGCGAAACTGAGACACTACCCGAGGGGCGCTTAGCTCAGCGGCTAGAGCACCTGGTTTACACCCAGGGGGTCGGGGGTTCGAGACCCTCAGCGCCCAATAACATCCGATCACTGCATATGCGGGAAACCCAGGCGCGGCGGCTGCGCGTTTATCCAAGTTCATGATGCCAGGCATGGGAGACAGGCCCGCACGCGCAAGGGACGGCGCCACCACATCATCATTTGATCTGTCTGCGAAAGTGATGCCCTGAGGTGTCATGCGCCTTTTCGTCATTTTTTGTTTGGCGATTCTCGCATCGCGCGGGATAATCCAACTTCGCCTGACCTACCCCCAACGTCGCCGTGCCGCCTCGCTTGACACTCGGCGCGCGGCTCCCTGCTCCGTTAGGAAAACGAAACCATGGAACGCTTCTTCTCGCGCAAGTGGCTGCTGCTGTCCCCCCTTCTGTTGGTTGGCTCGGTCGCGCTGGCGCCATTTCATGTAACACCAGCCGGGGAGCCGAAAAAACTTCCCGCGGACGGCGTTGACACCGAGTCGATCGTGCGCAAACGCTATGCCATGGACCCACCGCATCACACGAAGGACCCGTCCGTCAAGATCGACTACGACATCGTCTACGTGCGCGCGCCGCGCAATGCGTTCGTTTTTCCCGACGTCGGCACGCCCACCCTCGTGGAACCCGGCGCCGATCTGATGCTGTTGCACCCAGACGGCAGCGAGGAATTACTGGTGCAAGGCGGCAAGCGCGGCTCGGTGGCCGATCCGTTCGTCTCGTTTGACGGCCAATCGGTTTACTATGCGTTCTTTTACGCCAATCACGGCGCGGACATTTACAAGATCCACGTGCCGTCGCGCAAAATCGTGCGCTTGACACACGACGGCGGCCAGCCCGCGCCGGGTACGCGCGGCGCCAATTACGCAGTGCATCAGGATTCGCAGGTCCACCTGATGACCATGATGGGGCATCATCCGTCGGTCCGCGACGTGATCTACAACACCGGCCCCTGTCCGGCGCCCGGAGGCAAGGTGGTCTTCACGAGCAATCGCCATGGGTTTGTGCCTCGCCTGGGCAGCTTCAGTTCGCATGCATTTCAGTTGACGGTGATGGATGATGACGGCGCCAACGTCGAAACGATCGGGCACTTGAATCTCGGCTGCGCGCTGCATCCGGTCATCCTCGCCGACGGCCGAATCATGTTCAGTTCGCTGGAGAACCAGGGGCTGCGCAGCACGCTGCACTGGTCGCTCTGGACGATCCACCCGGACGGTTCGCACTGGGATCCGTTGGTAAGCGATTTCGGCTGGGGACTGCCGTCGTCGTTCCATTTTCAAACGCAGCGCAGCGATGGCCGGGTGGTCGCCGAGTTCTACTACAACGTCAACCAGGCCGGGTTCGGAACCTACGCTCAATTCCCGGCGGCCGCGCCGAAGGGTATGCCATTCTTCGGCCCGGGCGATCCCGATTCGCCGCGCAATCAGCCGCTGCGCATGTTCGCGGGGGGCGTCAAGGCGTTTCAACTGCCGTTCAGCCCGTACGGTCTGGATATGCTGACGCCGTTCGCTAACGATGACGACAACCCAAGCCCGCGTGCCGACGCCAAGGATCCGAAGTCGCCGCGCCTTGGCCGCGTGACCCATCCGTGCGGAGCGCCGAACAACCATGTGCTGACGGTGTGGGCGCCCGATCTCGACGTGAGCCGTGACGGAATCACGGGCGGCGTGCGCCGCGTGGCCAGCGATACCGGGATCTACCTGATCAAGGCCGGCCAACCGGTTTATGAACCAGGCCAGATGGTGCTGATCAAGAACGATCCGAAATACCACGAGCAATGGCCCCGCCCGCTCGTGCCGTACAAACGCATCCACGGCATCGCTGAACCGCAGCGCCTGCCTCGGGTCGCCAACGACGGCAAGCGATCGCCGCACCTCCCCGAAGGGACGCCGTACGGCCTGATCGGCACCTCCAGCCTGTACAAGCGCGAAAGCGCCACGGCGGGGTTCGTGCCGGAGGGGAGCGTCACGGCTGTCACGCCTGCCAAAGTGGGGCGCTTCGGACGCAATCTGCGCGGCTGGGTCGACCAAGGAGCGGACGCGGGCATCTATGACAACAGCGAGATCCACGCCATCCGTTTCGTCCTGCAAGAGCCAAACGTCCGCGAAGACCAATGGCGATTCTACAATCACGCCCACGAGCGCATGCGCATCCTCGGCGAAATCCCCGTGCGCCACTTCGTGGGAAAGGATGAAGGTAAAAGGCTGAAGGATGAAAAGAAGAAACAAGATCTACTTCATCTTTCCGGTCAACCGCTCGACCCGGACGGCAACCCCGACACCAGCTTCCTGGCCAAGATCCCCGCCGACCACTCGTTTACGTTCCAGACGCTGGACAAGCATGGCCTCGTGCTCAACATGTCACAAACCTGGCATCAGGTACGCCCCGGTGAAGTTCGCAACAACTGCGGCGGCTGCCACGCCCACAGCCAGAAACCGACGTCCTTCGAGCAAACCGCGGCAGCAAGGCAGGACTACAAGATTTTCGACCTGACCAAGGCGACGCCGCTCATCACGGCCAAGTCTCAAGACCAGTCGGGCAAGCAATGGGATGTCAAGGACGAAACCGGCCTGCGCTTCGAGAGCAGGATCAAGGACGTTGAGTACTGGCGTGATGTGCGTCCCATCCTGCACCGCAGTTGTGCCGCCTGCCACAGCAAGGATGCGAAGGAACCAGCAGGCGGATTGGTGCTCGACGACGACGAAAAAGTTGCCGGCGACAATTATCGGCAACCGCGCGGCGTGCCGCGAACCTACAAGGATCTGGCGTTCAACCCGCGCTATGTGAAGGAGCTGCAAGCACGTTCGAGCATGCTGACGTGGCGTTTGTTCGGCCGACGCCTGGACGGCCATGCGGACGCCGCGCCGTATTATGCAAGCGGCAAGACTCCCGCCAAGCCGTTGAACCTGTCCACGATGCCGCCTCCGGAAGCAGTCGCCGGCGTCTACGTCGGTCCGGACGGCAAGAAGATCAAGGTGGCAGCGCTGTCCGATGAAGACCGCCGCACCTTGATTCGCTGGATTGACCTGGGCTGCTCGATCGACCTGCGCATCGATCCACAACGCATCGATCTGCGCACCAGCCCGTTTGCCGACCGCACGCTGCCGACCCTGGCTGTCGCCCACCCGCGCGGCGGCGTCAACGCGGAGCCGTTGTCGCGGATCGTCATCGGCATGGCCGACGCTGCCAGCGGTCTGGACCTGTCCAGTTTCAGTGTGATCGCCGATTTCGATATCAACGGCCAATCGGCTGGCCGGGAACTGGCGTCGCACTTCCGGCAAACTTCGCCCGGCGTTTGGGAGATGAGCCTGAAGGCGCCGATGTCCAACCTGACGGCCGGGAAGCTCACGATCCAGGTCGCGGATCACGATCGCAACGTTACTCGAATCGAACGGTTCTTCTCGGTCCGGTGACGGGCACATGGGACCGATACGAAGCCGCGGAATCAAATGTACTCGTTCACGACGCGGAGCGTCTTGCCACAATGTGGTGCGACGCTCCGCGTCGCATCGCCTCATGCACTCGCTATTTGACGTTGCCGACTGGCGTCGGCAGCGATGGCTTCAATGCCCCGAGGCGACTGTGCAAGCGCAAATCTTCATAAACGTCGAGTGACCTGGTGGCGATCCGCAAGTCTTGTCGCTGGAGCCCGTTTGCTTGGCGTCTGCCTTGCTAGCATGGTGATTTTGGGGTATAATTCTCCAGGAAACATGGAAATTGAGCGAACACGTCGAAAGCGCTCGCCAGTGCCGACGTCAATTGGGAGTAGTTTCAATGCAACGTCGCCGCAATCAAGGCCGGTCGGCTTTCACTCTGATCGAACTGCTGGTGGTCATCGCCATTATTGCCATTTTGATTGCGATTCTGTTGCCGGCGGTGCAAAAGGTGCGCAGCTCAGCGGCGCGGGCGGTATGCCAAAACAACCTGAAGCAGATCGCCGTGGCATGTCATGGCTATTACAATGTCAACAATCGCTTGCCGCCGGGGGCCAATGTGCGTGCGGGGGCCAGCGACATGTTCGACGGCGAGGAATGGCGCGAGACCGGCTTCGTCCATTTGCTCCCCTTCCTCAGCCAGGTACCTCTTTACGACCTTTATGATTTCTCTATCGGGACCGGCGGCGTGGACGGCGGTCCTGCTGGAGGCACAAACCCGCAGCTGGCCATCAAGCAAGTGGTAGGAGTATTTGTCTGTCCGTTGGACGCGCAGGCCAACGCGCACCGGAAACAGAGTCCGCGCGACGGGCACACCGATGTGTGCGATTCGGGCGCGTGTCCCCTGTCGAGCTATTGCTTCAACTCCGGCCGTCAGTGGGGCGCCGGTGTCGACAACTTCTTTGCCCGCTCGTTGGCCAAACGCGATGTCGCCAAGGTGGGACCGTTCTCCGCGTCCAGCATCACGACCATGGTGGGGATTTCCGATGGGACCTCGAACACTTTTCTACTGGGCGAGTCCGCCCAGGATGATTCCGGCACTCCCGACTCGACATCGATATTGACTTACAATTGGAACGAAACGACGTGGGCGCCCATTCTCAGCAACGCCAGGGTGCATTCCATGTGGACCGAAGCGGATTATCATTGCATGCGCTCCACCGAATCGTTGCCTTTTCCAAGCATCAAGGCCTGCGTGGACAACGGCATCCATCCGAAGACCTGTCGCTACGTTTTCGGAAGTCAGCATAGCAACGGCATCAACATGGCTTTCGCTGACGGCTCGGTGCGTTGGATAAGCTCAACCGTCAGTCTGACAGCCGTCTGGCAACCGCTGGGGACCATGGCCGGCGCCGAAACCGTTTCGGATTTTTGAGTTGGAGAGATCAGCATGCGACGGCTGACCGGTCTCCTCTTGGTGCTGTGCATTTCCGCCTGTGCTCAAGAACCACCCCGCGCGGCCATCGAAGGCGAAGTCACGCTGGCGATTGGCCAACCTCTTCCCACGGGCACCATTCGTTTTTTGCCCCTCGACGGCGCCGCGGGCGCCATCGCCTTCGCGGAAATTTCCGAGGGCAAGTACCGCCTGGCATCGACCAAGGGACCTGCGCTCGGCAAGAATCGCGTCGAGATCACAGCCCTGCGCAAGTCCGGCGAGAAGATCCCGGTCCCCGACGGTCCCCCCGGTCAGTTTCAAGAAGTTGACGAACAATACCTCCCAGCGCGGTTCAACATCAACAGCACCATCACCGTGGAAATCATTCCTGGCCAGAACAAGAAGGACTTTAGGTTGGATGAATTGCATTGAATGCCAGCGCAGCCGTTGCCGCACTCCCTTCATCGAAGCATCCCTCATGCCCAGCCCAGTCCGTGGGTTGTCATGGAAACGACGACTTCATAGATGATCTGACAACCCGATCGTCCTCAAAGCGCCAACGTAGCCGAATGAATTGTCACCGACCGGGATGGCGGGAAAATTGAGAATTCCATGGCATCAACCCCGATCGGCAAAGACCGACTCCTGAGCCTTTATCGCAACATGCTTCTCATTCGTCGATGCGAGGAGCAGCTCGCGAAATCGCATCAGCGCGGCTTGATCCATGGCGCCTGTCACACCTACGTCGGGCAGGAGGCGATTGCCGTCGGCGTGTGCGCGCATCTACGCACGGAGGACGCTGTCTTCAGCACCCATCGCGGGCACGGCCATGCCCTCGCCAAAGGCGTGTCAGCCGAGCAACTGATCGCGGAGCTATACGGCCGGGCGACGGGATGCTCGCGCGGCCGAGGCGGCAGCATGCACCTGTTCGCGCCGGAAGTCGGCATGATGGGAACCAGCGGGATCGTCGGCGCGTGCATCCTTCAGGCCGCCGGGGCCGGTTATAGCTTCAAGTTGATGAAGTCCGCAGGCGTGGCCGTGGCGTTCTTCGGCGACGGAGCGGTAAACAACGGCGCGTTTCACGAAGGCCTGAATCTCGCGAGTATCTGGAAGCTGCCGGTGCTCTTCGTCTGCGAGAACAACGAGTTCGCGACGGAGATCCCGTTCCGCTACGCCGCCGGCAATCCGACGGTCGCGAGTCGGGCGGCAAGCTACGGCATGCCGGGATTGGATCTCGACGGCAACGACGTGCTGGCGATTCATGCCGCGGCGGCGGACGCGGTACAGCGGGCTCGCCAAGGCGGCGGTCCGACGCTGCTCGAATGCCGCACCTATCGCACTCGGGCGCACGCGGAGGGCATGGGCGATTTCACGTATCGCACGCGCGAAGACGTGGAGGCGTGGAAGCCGAGATGTCCGATCGTGCAATTGCGAGCAAATCTCCTCAAGGCGGCGCTGGCCAGTGAAGGCGAGCTGGCCGCCCTGGAAACTCAGGTCGCCGCGGCAGTCGAGTCGGCGCATGCCAGCGCCGAGAAAGCCTCCTGGCCCGAACCGGCGTCGGCCGCGACGCATATCTACGCAAAAGCCTCGACCAGCCCAGGGACAGCCGCCCCTGGGCTTATGCGGGAAATCACCTACATGCAGGCCACGCTCGAAGCGCTCACCCACGAAATGGCGCGCAACCCGCGCATCTTCGTTCTGGGCGAAGGCATCGGCAAACGCGGCGGCAACTTCAAGACTACGGCGGGCCTCTACGATCTCCACGGTCCCGAACGCCTCTGCGACACCCCCATCAGCGAGCGCGGCTTCGTCGGCCTGGGAGGCGGCGCCGCCATGACGGGGACGCGGCCCGTGATCGACTTCATGTTCGCCGACTTCATCCTCGATGCCGTTGGCGAGATCGTCAATCAGATTGCCAAGATCCAGTACATGAGCGACGGGCGCATCAAGATGCCGATTCTCCTGCGCGGCTGTATCGGCATCGGCCATTCGGCGGCCACGCATCACTCGGGCAACTACTATCCGATGTACGCACATTTCCCCGGGTTGCGCGTCGTCGTCCCCTCGACGCCGTACGACGCCAAGGGACTGCTGCACCACGCTCTCCGCTGCGACGATCCCGTCCTCTTCCTCGAACATCGCGAATTGCTATCGCTGAAGGGGCCGGTCCCCGAAGGGGATTACGAAATTCCCTTCGGCCAGGCGGCCGTCGTGCGCGCGGGGAAGGATGTAACCGTGGTGGCTCTCGCGTTCATGGTGCAACGCGCCTTGAAAGCATGCGAGACCTTGGCCGCGGAAGGTGTCTCGGTGGAGCTGATCGATCCGCGTACCGTGGCCCCGCTCGATTTTGAGACGATCGCGCGGTCGGTCCAGAAGACGGGTCGGCTGTTGATCGTCGATGAAGCGTTCGCCCCGTTCGGCATCGGCGCGGAAATCGCCGCCCAGATCAGCGACCACGGCTTTGACGATCTGGACGCTCCCATTCGCCGGCTCAATGGCGTACACACGCCGACGCCGTACAGTCCGCCGTTAGAACACGCGGTTGTCCCAAATGTGGAAGCGATTGCCCAGGCGATCCGCGCGCTTGTCGCAGAGTGAATTCTGAAGTGGTGCGACGCTCCGCGTCGCCAGTTCACGACACGGAGCGTCGTGCCACAGTGCTCCGAGGCAAACCATGGCGATCCCAATCACCGTCCCCCGGCTTGGCTGGAACATGGAGCAAGGCGTTTTCGTCGGCTGGCTCAAGGCCGATGGCGCGACGATTCGCGCCGGCGAGTCGCTCTTCACGTTGGAGAGCGAAAAGGCCACGGAAGACATCGAAGCTTTCGACGAAGGCGTTCTCCATATTCCGGCCAACGGGCCAAGCAATGGCGACGTCGTTCTGGTTGGCATTATCATCGGCTTTGTGCTCCAACCGGGCGAACCGATACCCATTGCTCCCCTCACCCCAGTAGTCGGGAAAGAGGGACTGGGGGTTAGGGGGTCGGAGAGTCGCACCAAGAACACCACGTTCAAGCAAGGCGCATCGCCCCCTTCACCCCAATCCTCTCCCCCGGTTACAGGGGAAAGGGAGCAGGATCACCCGGCCAGTTCGCCCCGAGCGCGACGCACCGCCGCCAATCTCGGCCTTGACTGGAAGGCCGCAACCGGCACGGGGCGGACCGGTCGCATCCGTGAACGCGACGTTCTTGCCATGGCAGCGCCCGTTAGCTCGACGCGCAGAATCATCGCCGAACGCATGTTGACGAGCCTTCGCTCCACCGCGCCCGTCACGCTCACGACCACGATCGACGCGACCAACCTTGTCAAGCTGCGCAAAGAATGGAAAGACGGCCTCGTACCCAGCTATACCGATTTTTTCGTCAAGTCGGCGGCATTGGCGCTCGAGAAACATCCGGTTCTCAACTCACGCTGGCAGAACGATCGCATTGTGCCCTGCGATGGCATCCACATCGGCATCGCGGTCGACACCGATGCTGGCCTTCTGGCCCCCGTCGTGCGCGATGTGCTTCGGCTAAGCCTGAAGGAGTTGTCGACCCGTACGCACGACCTTGTCGAGCGCGCCCGCCAACGCAAACTCTCCCTGAACGAGTTGCAGGGCGGCACGTTTACGGTCACGTCGCTGGGCGCTTTCGGCATCGACGCGTTCACGCCGATCATCAACTTTCCCGAATGCGCCATCCTCGGCATCGGCCGCATCCGGCGCTGTCCGGTCGTGCTTGACGAGCAGATCGTCATCCGCGACCAGGTGACACTGAGCTTGACGTTCGATCACCGCATCACCGACGGCGCTCCGGCCGCCAGGTTTTTGCAAACTCTAAGCGGCCTTGTCGAAAATCCCAATTTCGTTTAGCGCTCGCATGACGCCAGGCGAGCGCTAAACGAAAAATCAGGCAGGTGCATCATGCAATGCGATCTGACGGGCAAAGTGAGTCTGGTCACCGGCGCTGCGCGCGGCATCGGCCAGGCGATCGCGAATCGTCTGGCGGCCAACGGCAGCCGGGTCATCTACACCGACCTCGATCTGGCCGCGACGGAAGCAGCGGCGGCGCGATCCGCCGGCGCGAAAGGCCTGCGCATGGATGTCACCCACGCCGACGAGATCGAGGCGGTCATCGGCCAGGTCGTC
>SXGS01311523.1_pt1 | contig 16344 bp, 14 predicted proteins | sample 3174681 | NCBI WGS metagenome assembly SXGS01 (sample SAMN11356861, study PRJNA531348) | freshwater metagenome | isolation source: freshwater sample F1-80 | place: China: Fuxian Lake, Yuxi | collected 2017-12-25 | reverse complement strand
CGCATCCCACCCCCACCAGGCTCCCCACATCGGTTTGCCCCACAGGGCACCCGTCACCAGAGCAAGGAAGGTAAACGACGCCCCAAGTACCGCCGAACTCCGCGCCATCACATCGGCCAGCTTGATATTCCAGATCAGATAGATTGCACTCAGAATGGCCATGAAGGTGTAGATAAACATCGACATCCAGGCACCAGGCACATGAACAAAGATGATGCGATAGCTTTGCCCCTGCTGCTAATCCGGCGGGGCAACAAAAAGCCCAAGATAAAGACCGGCCAGAAGCAGTACGGCCGTGATGGCCGCCAGCCATGGAATCAGCAAACCACTGATCCGAAAGAAATGCCTGGGTGAAGCCAGTTTATGAAAAAACAGCCAAATCGCGTTCCACATAGATTCAACTCAAACTGATACGTAGGGCCGCCGCAGTGGCAAATGGCGCTAACGTAATCGCCAAGACCAGCAAGGCCAACAAGAAATAAAGCTGCCCGTCGATGGGCAAGCCAGCCACAGCCACCGACACGGCATTGGTAGCAAAAATCAGCACAGGGATATACAAGGGCAGCACCAGCAAAGTCAGCAGCACGCCACCCCGCCGAAGACCCACGGTCAGCGCAACGCCTATCGACCCTACGAGACCAAGCAAAGGTGTCCCTATCAGCAAGGTCAACTCCAGTGCATATAAACCCGTAGCAGGCAATGAGAGGAACAGCCCCAGCAAAGGGGCCATCAACAGCATCGGCAGGCCCGTTACCAGCCAATGCGCGAAAACCTTGGCGAGCACTAGCAGGGACAACGGATGCGGGCTAAGCGCCATCTGCTCCAGCGCACCGTCATCAAAATCAGAACGAAACATGGTTTCCAGCGAAAACAAGCCCGCCAGAAGTGCCGCAATCCAAATCACACCCGGTGCCATGATGCGGAGTAGCGCAGATTCCGGGCTAACTCCGAGAGGAAAAAGTGTCACTACCAGCATGAAAAACAGCAGCGGATTCAGTAGCTCTCCGCGATGACGGAACGCCAGCAACAAATCCCGCTTTACTAAGGCAACAAAAGCCCGCCACCCTGCCGACATCACAAAATCAGCCTGCGCAGACGAGAACCCAGCGGGATAGATTGATGCGAGGTCATCACCGCCAGCCCTCCGCGATCAAGATGATACCCAAGCAGCTCACTGATCAGCACGATTCCGCCGGCATCCAAGGCCGTGAAGGGTTCATCCAGAATCCATAGCACCGCTCCGATCAGGAGCATACGCGCCAGCGCGACGCGCTGTCTTTGACCCGCCGATAATACCCGCACCGGCAAATCCGCCCGATCAGACAACCCGACCTGCTGTAATACGTCTGCCAGAAAATCCAAAGAGTTGGCCCCGCCCTGAATCACCGCCGCCGCACGCAAATTTTCCTCCACCGTCAACTCATACTTGAGCCCAAGATGATGCCCCAGATAGGCCATTTGGGAATTGAAGTCTGACCGGCGATCCTGAATGCGCCCCCCACACCACAGTACGTCACCTTCATCCGGTGGTGTCATACCCGCAATGATGCGCAATAGACTCGTCTTCCCAGCGCCGTTCGCTCCTTCGATTTGCAAGGCTTCTCCGCCTCTCAAACTGAATTCCATGTTTTCGAATAGACAGACCTCACCCCGGTAACAACTCAGACCACGCACTTGCAACAGGGAAACCGTCTCGGACATGAAGGAATTAACATAAGCCGTTTGGAAACATCATGGGCCGATTATCCCAGAATTGGAGAACCCCCGCGTTCGTTGCACCGCAATTATTGTGATCGGCTAATATGGACTGAGAGCAAGGAAAAACCGGCAACCCCATCACCCAATTATTACGAAACCGACCTCACATGCAGATGACTCCCGAACATCAAAAGCACGCACAGAACCTGCTTGATTTCATTGATGCCAGCCCCAGCCCCTGGCATGCCGTAGCGGAGATCTCGCAACGACTCAAAGCCCATGGCTACACCCCGCTGGATGAACGGGAGCCTTGGACACTGGAAGCGGGGAGTCGACATTACGTCATTCGCGGCGATTCTTCGCTGATCTCATTCCAGCCAGGAGAAAGCGCGATAGCCGATAGCGGCTTCCGCATCATTGGCACTCATACGGACTCGCCCGGTCTACGGCTAAAGCCCAGGGCGGCACATGGCAGCGAAAGCCTGACACGACTCGGTGTTGAAGTTTACGGCAGCCCCATCCTCGCGACATTCACCGACCGGGATCTCAGTCTCGCAGGTCGATTGTGCCTTCGTACCGAAGGCGGCATCGAAACAAGACTAATCCGTTTTGAACAAGCACTAGCCCGTTTGCCCAACCTTGCGATCCACATGAATCGCAAGGTCAATGACGATGGCCTGAAGCTCAACAAACAAACGGAGTTGCCCCTGATTCTTGGCAATCTGCAAAATGAGATGCCCCCCGCAGAGCAACTCCTTTCCCTGCTTGCCAGAGAGGCTCAATACCCAAGGAGCGACATCCTGAGCTTTGAGCTCAACGTCTACGACACTCAGAAGGGCGCCTTCTGGGGGGCAGCTGGCGAGTTTTTCGCGGACAGCCAAATCGACAATCTTTCCTCTTGTCACGCCGGTCTCACCGCACTGCTTGACGCAAAAACGGGTCCACACACTTCGGTTTGTGCTTTTTTTGATCACGAGGAAATCGGCAGTGAAAGCCATAAAGGCGCCGACGGAAGCTTCCTTGCGGACACTCTTGAACGCATAACTCAAGGTCGCGGAGAACAGCGGGGCGAATACCAGCGCGCACTGACGCGGAGCCTGATGATTAGCGCAGATGCGGCCCACGCCTATCACCCCAATTTCCCTGACGCTTATGAGCCCTTGCACGCCATCCGGGTCAACGGCGGGCCTGCGGTAAAAATCAACAGCAACCAGCGCTATGCGACCGACGGGGTCACTGAGGCTTACTTTCTGGAATTATGCCGTCAGGCGGGCATTTCCAGCCAAACCTATGTCCATCGCAGCGATCTGGGATGCGGCTCAACCATTGGGCCAATGACAGCCGCTCGACTAGGCATCAGGACCATTGATTGCGGTGTACCCATGTGGGCCATGCATAGCGCACGAGAAAGCGCCGGGGTACTTGATCAACTGTGGTTAGCCCAGGTACTCACCACGCATCTGGAAAGCCATCACCGGCTCTGAAGCCAAGAATCCGGGTACAACCGTGCTGGCATCATTCGCTGAATCTGAGTCCGACAGAAATGGGGCGCCGCTGCTGGAATTCCCCCCCCCCATTCTGCCGGTCATTCACCAGTCCATTCAAACGCCGGACTCTGCAAACAATGCATCAATAAACTGATCGGCATTGAAATCCTGGAGATCATCAATGCCTTCGCCGATACCAATGTAGCGGACAGGAATACCGAACTGCCTGGCCAAGGCAAAAATGACGCCACCCTTGGCCGTGCCATCCAGCTTGGTCAGTGCGAGACCGGTCAAGCCTACCGCCTCCCGGAATTGGCGAGCCTGATTGATGGCGTTCTGTCCGGTCCCCGCATCCAGCACCAGCAAAACCTCGTGTGGCGCCGCCTCATCAAGCCTCGCCATGATGCGCCTGATCTTGCTGAGCTCATCCATGAGATTCGATTTGTTATGCAGACGGCCCGCCGTATCGGCGATCAAGACATCAATACCGCGCGCCTGCGCTGCCTGAAGGGCATCGAAGATGACGGAGGCTGAATCGGCACCGGTATGCTGAGCAATCACGGGCACGTGATTGCGCTCACCCCAGGTTTGCAGCTGCTCCACGGCCGCCGCGCGGAAAGTGTCTCCCGCCGCCAGCATCACACTGTGCCCCTGATTCTGCAGGCGCTTGGCCAGCTTGCCGATGGTTGTGGTTTTCCCTACCCCGTTAACGCCCACCACAAGAATTACGAAGGGCCGGATTTCATCCGGGATCACCAGTGGCGAACTGACGGGCGCGATCATCTCGTGCAAATACGTGCGAAGCCGGTCTTTAACCACGTCGAGATCGGCCAGCTCATGCCGCTCCAAACTCTCGGTCAGGTGCTCAATGATATCCCGCGTAGCAGTAACCCCGATATCCGCTGTCAATAGTTGAGCCTCCAGGTCGTCTAGAAACTCGCGGTCAATGGCTTTCTTACCCAGGGCCAGAGTGCCGAGGAAGCCGGTCAATCCTCCCCGGGTCTTGCCTAACTGACTCTTCAGCCTGACAAAAAGACCTTCGGGTGACAATGCCTGCGATTGCGGCTCCGCGCCAGGCAAGACAAGCGGGGGCGGAGCCACCGGCGGAATCGCCGCCAGCCTATCAGACGGCTTTGTGGCCTCTGCTGGGCTGGCGGCTGTGGCATTATCCCGAGGTGGCAAACCCAGAAAATAGTTGATACGCGCCACAACCAAAAGCAGAAGCGCAGCCACGACATGATGGGCAACGGCTACAGCCACAGGCAGACGCAGCAACACCAGCGCAATGCCCAGACCAATCTGCACCAGCAACAGGAAGCTCAAGAACAAGCCGGATTTACTGAGGTGTGGCACTTTGCGGTTGGAGGTCACCCCCATCGCGAGCACAGTCAGAACCAGGAAGGTCAGCACCGCACCCAATCGATGCAGATAGTGAATACCCGCACGGGCCGCCGGCGGCAAAAGATTGCCCTGATCATTGTCGGGATTGACGATGCTGGAAAGGATGGAGGGATAATCTATCTCCGGGGTCCAGCTTCCGAGGCACATGGGAAAATCCGGACAGGACAAAGCCGCGTAATTGGAAGAGACCCAACCACCCAGCCCTGTCTGCATCAGGAGCAGCAGCAAACCCAACCGGCTTAGCCAAAGCAAGCCGCTCACTTTCTCCATAGGCGGATACTGGGCAGCCGTCACCAGATAAAGACGATAGATCAGCCAGAGCGTGATGAAGCCGGCGACCAGATGTGTTGTGACCACCATCGGCATCACGTGAAACTTAACCGCCCACATACCGAGCATCGCCTGCAGAACAACGAGCAGCAGGGCGCTGACGCTCCAGCCGATCGCACGATTCCGATAGCCGTGCGCACGGAACGACAGACCAGCAAGGATAAGGACCAGCAAGCCGAGCCCCCCCGCCAGGTAACGGTGGGTCATTTCTTTCCAGGCCTTTACCGCATCGAAGACGCCATTCCCCAGATGCTTGTCCGGAGCAGGTGGCTCAATAATCAGCTTGCCATAACAACCGGGCCAGTCGGGGCAACCGAGACCTGCATCGGAAATTCGCACATAAGCCCCCATGAATACAACACAGAGGGCCAGCAAAAGAGTGAAGAGCGTCAACTTCCTGAACATGGTTTGAATGGCTTTCTTAAAATTAGGGTTAAAACCGTTACAAGCACTCGCGGGAAAACCATCGGGTAATCCCCACATGTCACCCAATCTGGGAGGCTTTCAGCAAGTGCTTGATATCTTTGACCATCTTGTAAGGGTCAAATCCGGCCTCGTACCAAAGCACCAGATTGGCCAGGGGGTCGATAAGAACCACCACCCCATCGCCAGACGATTTGCCGATGGCGCTGGTCAATGCCTGAAGAACCTCCGGGGTCAGACCCGACGTCACCAGCGCATCATCTTTGACGATTTCCGGAACTTCCCGTGACTGGGCTTCCGGCGACACCAACAGGAGACGTTGCACCCGAGGCATTTCCTTATTCAGCATCAGCCACCCCTGATGGGTCTTGTGCAAGGCCTCCACACAAACTGCCGTACAGGGACCCGAGGCCACCTGCAATAACAGCCAGCGCCCCTTGATTTGCTCCATGCCACTCACCGGGCTCAGAGGCGCTGCCATCAGTTGAGCATGACCCAATTGGCGTGCGGGAAGAATCAGTGAACCATAATTACTGGTTTTATCGATCAACTCGGGATGATTGGAGTAATACCAGGCCAGAGCAAACGGGATAACTGCCGTCAGAGCAATCACGATCACAAGAACACGGCTCTGCCAGAGTGGTTTTGAAGATTGTTTCATATAGAGAAAGTAGCTACCCGGATTTAGCCTTGAAGCTGTACCGGACAAAGAAAAATGTAACCAGGCCGGCGAAAAGAAACCATTGCAGGGCGTAGCCCCGATTTTTATCTGAGTCCAGCCGGACCACCTGCCAAACCCGGCTGTAGCCCCCATCGGCAGCGGGATCCAATAATACCTGATACGGCAATACCGAATAACCAAGCCGTTCCGCAAGCTTTTCAGCCTGGGGCAACTGAACGACAGAAGGCCATCCGTCCGCCGGGATATCCGCGCCCTCAAGCTGGAAACCAACCCGGTGGAATCGTTCCACAATCCCGATCACCTTCATTGTCCCCGGGGGAGCCTGATCGATATTCGGTAACACCCGCCGACTCGATCCCTGTGGCACCCAACCGCGATTAACCAAAACCGCCTTATCCATCCCTGACAGCCGCAATGGCGTGAGCACTTGGTAACCGACTGACTGGCCCTGCAGCTGGTTATCCAGCAAGAACTGATGAGCCGTGTCGTACTGCCCTTCCATCCAGACAGGGCGATAGCGGAGATCATCCAACACCTCGGCCGCCACGTCCTTCAACGATCGGGGTGGCTCCTGCGAGCGGGTATCGCGCAAGACGTTCAGCGCCACTTTTTCATCCGCACGCTGCAACTGCCAGAACCCCAATGCGACGAATAGCGGGAAAAATACGGCGAATAGCCACACGGCTTTTACAGAGGGTTTGAAGCTATAATTTGGCGAACCGCCGCTTTCCCGGTGACTCATGACCCCGGAATCGCAAACCCTCTACCATAAAGGCAGATTTTGAAGATTTTCATTGTCCTGGCACTACTCGTCATTATTGGCAGTCTCGGCTCTGCACTGTATTACCTGCTGAGAGATCGCAAACGCTCCCCACGCACGGTTCGCGCCCTGACATGGCGGATTGGTCTTTCGATTGGGCTTTTTGTAGCGCTGCTGGTCGCTTTTAGTACTGGATTGATTAAGCCCCACGGACTCAAGCCCGGCATTGAGCCAACTGCACAAGCGGTTCCCACAACACCACAGCCAACCCCGTAATTCCGGCTTCAGGAGAGCCCCCCTTTCAGGCATTGGCAGCAGAGGAGGAACGGGCGCGACCCATAATCAATCGTCGTCTTTGCGAGTCTCTTTTGCCTCAGTGGCTTCGACCAAGGGCACCTTATAGCTCTCCAGAATCGCCCGAATCTTGTCGCCATTCTTGGCAATCAAGTCATTCAACACTTGCTTTCGTTCCTTATCAGGAATTCTGACTCCCATCGACATGGGAAACTCAAACCTGAGTCCAGGCTCGGATTTCATGGGAATCAACTCAAACGCATCAGGGCTACGCATGGCCAGAAAGCCTGCCATTGGCCCCCAGATAATGACCATATCAATTTTGTCTTCAGAGAAATCCCGCGCAAGAATCTGGGCTGTATTCTGCGTTACATCACCCGTCATCGACTGATAAGGAATACCCTGGCCAATCAAGCCATGATTCAGCAGCCAGGTTGTCCCGGGCGCTCCATCGAACATGGCGATGCGCAGTCTGGTTTTTGCTTCTGGCGCCAGTTTGTCCATATCGGCCGGGGTTTTAATGCCATTCAGCGGACCGCCTTTCTTGTAGACCAGCACATAGGTCGAGCGGTAATAAGGTTGCGTCGTAGCTGCCATCTCGAAGCCGGTGGGAACCCCCATCACCACATCGCACTTGTACTCTTCTGAGTCCGGCAACTTGGCCTTGAGAGTATTGCGAATAAAACCAAGCCGTTGAGGAAACCAGGTGTACTCCAATTTCTGGCCCAGTTCACCGGCAAGCAACTCTGCAATCTTGTTTTCATAGCCAGAGCCGTCCTCCACTGAGAACGGTGGATTGTTTGGATCCGCACACACCTTGAATGCCTTGCTCCCCGCCTGAGCCAAGTCAACCGAAACCAGGAGTGATCCGACGGAGAGGGCTAATGCCCTCAATTGCGTGAGCACTGTCATATCAAAAATCTCTCTTATATTGCAAACACCGTCACCGAGGGCTGAGCCATGCGAAACCGTTTTATCGGCGGCGACCGTTCAATTATCCACGCGCCTCACCTGGGTGAACCAAGGACTGCCAAAACCAGTTTGGCAAAGGAAGCGGATCTAGCTTTCCTTTCGCCGGCTCCAAGCCTTATCACCAGCAAACCACTTAAAGCAGAAAGCCCCGACTGAGCGAATCAGTCGGGGCTTTCGCTGGCTTGGCCTACGGACCCCAAGGCCCGAGGCTTAGCACTTACTTAGGCAGAGCAAACACGGTGAATACACCGCCCAGCTTGGTGTGTACGCCAAGGCTCTTGTAGGCGCCAACGGCACCCAGACCCTCGCTGTCACCCTCAAGACCAGCGGCCATACCCACACCGGCCCAGCCACCGATACCGGACAGTATACCGATGTACTGACGTCCATCATGCATCCAGGTGCTGACGTTACCGATGATGCCAGATGGGGTCTTGAAGCGGTAAAGCTCCGCACCCGTGTTGGCGTCACGTACCTTCAGGTAACCTTCCAGTGTTCCGTAGATAACCAGGTCACTGGCGGTGGATACCATGCCGCTCCACAGGGAGAAAGGCTCATCAATCTGCCAGGCAATCTTGCCGGTTGCCGGATCCCACGCAGTGAAAGAACCCATGTGCAGCTTGTCTTCCTTCTCACCCGTTTTGACGTTGGCCTTGGCGGGATAGATATTCAGAGTTGCGCCGACATAGGGCTGACCTGCGGTGTACTCGACCTGGAAGGGCTCGTAGTCCATACAGGTGTGATTGCCCGGAATGTAGATCAGCTTGGTCTTGGGAGAGAACGTAACCGGGGGTTCGTTCTTGGCGCCCATGGCCGAAGGACAAATGCCCTTTTGATTGTGATCTTCGCCACCTGACTGAGTGGAGTACTGGCTAACGACCTGCGGACGACCGGTCTTGGGGTCAACATGTGACGCCCAGTTGACCATCTTGTCGAACTTCTCAGCCACTAGGAGTTCACCCGTGATACGGTCCAGGGTATACCCGAAGCCATTACGGTCAAAGTGAGTCAACAGCTTGCCGTGCTCCTTGCCGTCCTTGTCCTTCATGGCCAAGTCGATCAAGGTCATTTCGTTGATACCGTCGTAATCCCACTCATCATGCGGGGTCATCTGGTAAACCCACTTGGCCACACCGGTGTCCGCATCACGCGCCCAAATGGTCATGGACCACTTGTTGTCGCCTGGACGCTGAACCGGGTTCCAGGTTGAAGGGTTGCCTGAGCCGTAATAGATCAGGTTAGCTTCAGCGTCATAACTGGTCCAACCCCAAGTGGTACCACCACCGATCTTCCATTGATCACCCTGCCAGGTCTTCAGAGAAGAATCCTTGCCGACTGGAGCCATCTTGCCATCGGTCCAGGTCATGGTCTTTTCAGGATCAATCTTCATATCGGCATCGGGACCCATGCTGTAGGTCTTCCATGCCAGTGAGCCGTCCTTGATGTTGTAAGCCGCCATGAAGCCGCGCACACCAAATTCACCGCCCGAAATACCGACAAGAACCTTGTCCTTGACGATAAGCGGTGCGGCAGTATTGGTCATGCCTGCTTTGGGATCACCATTCTTTACTTTCCAAACCAGCTTGCCGGTTTTGGCGTCGAGCGCGATCAGGGTTGCATCACCCTGCGCCAGGAATACTTTCCCATCGCCATAGCCCAAGCCACGATTGACGACGTCGCAACACATGACGCCGATAACCTGAGCCGGGTCGGTACCCTTGTCGGGCGCATAGTCGTATTCCCAGACCACGCTGTGGGTGTTCTGGTCAAGCGCGTAGATTTTGTGTGGGAATCCGGTATGAATATAGATCAACCCATTCACGACCAGAGGTCCGCCCTCGTGTCCACGCAGAGCGCCGGTGGAGAACGTCCAGATTGGCTGGATGTTCTTGGCGTTGTCCTTGTTGATTTGAGTCAACGTGCTGAAACGAGTACCGAAGTAATCACCACCCCACGTCGCCCAGTTAGCTGGGTCATGGGACAGCTTCTCAATTTCGGCGTTAGCGAAACTGACGCCCGGTGCTGCCAGGGCGGTCGCCACAGCCGCAGAAAGCAACAAACTCTTCAAAGAGTTTTTCATCGTTTATCCTCCTCAGATATAAGGCAAAAATACGCTTGCAAACGCTTATTCACACCTACAGCTTAACGAGCCGCAGTTTTTTTTCAGCAGGTGATTTCATACAAAAAACGGGAAAATCTCCCGAAGACGCCCGTTTGGGAGCGTAACTTGAAGGATTTCACTTCAAAAGTCAACGACCACAATCCTGCCCCGCCAAGTAAGCCCGCAATGATCCGTCCAAGCGCCCCACAGACAGTGCATCATGAAGATCACTCCGACGCCAGCTGGCAATACATCCAGTTAAACGCGGCTAATGAGCGGCTATCCCTCATCTACCAGGCGTTTCATTTGCTCCCGCAGCCAAGAGTGGCCGGGGTCGTCGCTATAAGCCTTGTGCCAAATCAGATAAAGCCTGAATGCGGGCTGAGCAACGGGTAGCGGATAAAATTCGATATCAAGCATCTGGCGGCAGACCAAGGCCATCTGGCGATTGGTGATGGCCAGCAAATCGGTCTGCCGAACTGTATTGGCCACGACCAGCGTATTAGCGACCTCCATGACCGTTCGCTCCCTCACCTCGGCCATGAAAGTATTCAAGGCGACATCGCGGGAGCTTTGCAGCAGCTTATAGGCTGCCACAAACTTCTCACCCAGACAGTCTTTCTGTGTAGGTGCCTTACGGATACGCGGATGATCCGCCCTGGCCATGATCACCAGACCATCCTCGATGAGGACCATCTGCTCTAGTTGGGGATCATCGAAACAGTCGTTATGCAAGGCGAGATCGAGCTGATGTTCCCGGAGCAGATTAGGAATTTGCGATGAGGGATCAATGGTACGGAAGATTAGCTGGGCATTCGGCGCCTGCGCCTGAAAGCACTCATACAGCCGGGGTGCAAATATTCCCCCACCACTGAATGAAACGGACAACGAGAAAGTTCGATACGTGGTAAGGGGATCAAATACCGACGACTCGGAAAACTGATGCCGGATTCTGTTAAGCGCCTCATGGATCTCGACATACAACTCATCCGCCCTGGCTGTCGCAATCAATCCTTTGGTTCGCCCCTCAAACAACCGGTCATTCGCGATATAACGCAACCGCCCCAGCGCATGGCTAACCGCAGGCTGCGTCATACACAGGCGTTCGGAGGCGCGCACCTGACTCCGCTCCTCGTAGACCACCTCGAATACCGTAAGCAGATTCAGATCAATGCTGCGCAGGTTAATCATAGGGCTCCTATCGTGCCAATATCGCGGCTCACTTGGCCCGGCAACAGACACCACGTTGCCGGGCCAAGCACAGCACTAGATCAGAAACGCCCCCGAATTGTGCGGGTAACGCCACCCATGGTGTAGGTAACGCTGTAGTCATCCCCCGCAACGGGGCGAACCTTACCACTGCCATTCGCCTGTGCGGCGAATATGCGAGCCTGCCCCGGATTCAGTGTCTGCGCGGGCAACAGGTCAAACTGATAAACCAGCGCCGAAGCGGTGCTGGCTTTGGTCTGCCTAATCTGACCACCTACCGTATTGTACAGGCCATTCAAACTCCAACCGGCGGTCTTTTTCAGGGTAATTTTCACACTCAGTGCGGTAATGGGCTGCGCATGGCTAATCCGGATCTGCGCCTCGTGATACCAGGGGCTCGCACTGGCAATGACCGAACTGACATTGGCACCTGGAACCGGACTGGAAGCCGGGATTACTTTAAGAAAGGCACTGACGATTCCAGTACCGCTTGTGGCGTACACCCGGCTGGCGGCCACGTCCTCACCGGGCAATATCTCTCCCTGGAGATTCAGTACACCAATACGCACGGGGCCATTCTGGCTGTTGATAGCCTGCGCCAGTTGCAGTGGCCAATCGCCGACAGACCGGACAGTCACTGGCTGTGTAGGCCAGAGCGTATCAAGCCCCGATTGGGTGACTGTCCGCAAGGCAAGCGCATCACCCACGTTCAGGGGCTGTGCCAGCGCCGACAACAGTCCAAGATCCGACCAAGCAGAACCGCCAGCTGGCTTGTGCGTCAACGTCAGAATGTCGCTAGCCGTAGTAACACCGTCAGTGACGGTAAGCCTGAGCTTGACGCTGCCCGCCGCTGGGGGGTCAGCATAATGCAGTGTGGCAACCACCTCGCTGGCATGGTCCAAGCGGTAAACCGCCGACTGTGGTGATTCGATCGACCACTGATAACGCAGCCCGTTACCCAAGGACTGACCAGCATCAAGACGCATGCTGCCATTACCGACAAGCTCAGCCACGGTGGGGATGGTGGAGATCAGGGCATTCACAGGAGATGCTGGGGAGACGCCATCGAAGAGCGCATCCACACAACTGTGGAAGCGTTCGTAAGTGTAGTAATTACGTCCCCACTCGGCATAAATCACATGTCTACCGCTGCGGTCCGGTAGTGTGCAGCGCGTTTTAAACGTAGCATTGGCAGGATCCGGGATGACTGCTGGGTTAGCCGCTGGAGTGGCATCGCTGTAGGTCAGCGCACAGAACGGCTGAGACTCAAAGTCGGCGAAAGACAGGGGCTTGCCGACCTGATAGATGAAGCCGGGCTTGGTAATCCAGTAACGAAATTCCTGTGTGTCCGAAAAATGTGGACCCCAGGCAATATTCCAGGTGAACGTTTTTGGCCCCGAGGCCATCCGATTGGTCGGCCAATCTATGGGCTGATCCCAGACCGTCGGGCCGCCTTTCCAGGTTTCTGAGTTATAGCCACAAACGTTGGCCCGTGCACCTAGACTCCCATAACCTTGGGTATGCGTGAGCACGCTCATGAAGTTGTAGCCGGCATTTGCATCCATGCCCGGCGCATTGAAGGCGTTACCACAGACCGGGTAGACCGCTGTCCCGTTAACGACTTGGTCAGGCTTGGTCAACGCCCCGCAGAACCAGTTACGGGCCGGCGGATCCTGAATCAGGCCATGCGCCCACAGAGGGGGATCAAGCAGGCCGAAGAGAGAGAGGACGCCCAGCAATAGGACTTGATGAAATATCTTTGGATAGGTCGTGGCATAACCCCGACATTTTCGAACAGACTGCCCTAGCGTAAACGGCGCAGTGATTTTCATAATGCCTCCAGTAGTTTTGATGTTGAATACCCGGATTAGGCACTCCCAGCATCAAGCGCCAGAGATGCTAGACGGACGAAGCCAGATTATCCAATTCAGTTTTGATAAGACAGATGTTGGTCCAGACCCTGGTTTGACCAGCTCTCACGATGCGCGTAAAAAAGCCCCGCCAGCGGGACTCTGCACTCACGTGACAAGTGCTGATCCCCTGACAGGAAAGACTCCGCTCTTTGTCACTGAGCCAAGCGTCAGCGACGAAAGACACCAATTAACCCTGACCACCTCACTTCAAAGCAGGCCCGCACCATGAACAAGCCGGAAATCCAGCCTCGATTGATGCTGGCATGCATCACCCTTGCTTCGTTAGGGTCGTTTTCGGCTGGACTGCATGCCGAAGACACCATTGCGAATGATGGTCTCCCCCTGTACGCGCCCTATCCAGAATGCGGGAACTACAACCCAAATGAACCGCAAGCACCGGGGAAGCCACCGTGTTACAGGCAACCGGCGCCCATTCGTTATCCCGATATACACTTCGCCGGGCCTCTCCTCCAATCCAATATGGAGGTTGAGATAAAGGCATCAGGCCTGAAGCGTTTCTGGATTTTGCCGGTATCGCCGGCGACGACAACGTGGGGATACTTTGATGCGAGCAAGCCGCCCGCACTAACCATCAACCCAGGGGACACGGTCGCGATTGAAACGGAGGTTGCCGGCGGGGGGCAGGTTGTGCCCGGCATTTCTATTGACCAGCTGGAATACATCAACAATGCCATCATAGGTCGTGGTCCACATACGATGACGGGATCGATCTATGTCAACGGAGCCAGTGGCCCAGATGCGTTTAACCAGCCAGTCGACTTTGTCGCCGTACACATCAACAAAATCCGCATGCGCAGCTACGCCACCAATAACAGCGCAGATTCTGCCGGACTGTTCCCCGAATATGGCCAGGAGCTTAATCCGCCGGTCTATCCCAACCCCCGAACACATTTCATCGACACCTACTATCTTGATAACGAAAAGATGGAAATGCAGTTCGCCCCAAATATCTTCGTCCCATTGAAGCCCTTCCCTGGCGTACTGGCAGTGGCACGATCGGAAGAGGACATTTTGCTGCCGTTCTACCTTCCAAACGCCAGCCAGACCGGTTCACCTGATTTCTCTAGCGAGCCACCCCCAAAATCGGGTTGGTGCGTGCCGATTCCTGGCTTTTTGCTCAGCATGAAAGGTTGCGATACCAAACAACCTGGCCAATGGGGTGGTAACCTGGATATTCCTGAAATGACGGTCGGCTCAACCACTTACTTGCCGGTGTTCAAGGCAGGTGCGCTAATCTGGACCGGCGACTCCCATGCCGCCCAAGGCAACGGCGAAATCGATCTGGATGCGCTGGAAACAGCTTATCCGGAACTCAATGTAACGATCGACGTGCTACACCGCCAGGATCATCCTGAATTTGGTGTGTGGCCTATCATCGAAACCAAACGAAACTGGATTACGGTCGGGTATGACATGAACCTGAACCAGGCCATGACCAACCTGATGCAGGAAACCGTCCGCTTCCTCGAACAAAAACGCCGTGTATCTGCGCCCGAAGCCACCCGACTCATGCTGAAATACTGGGATTGCCCGATTTCTGAAGTCGTGGACGAGGTGCTCGGCACCTACTGCATGACGCCCAAGAGCACACAGGCACCCAGGGCAATGGATATACCGAAACAAGACACGGCCAGGTACTGGGTGTCTTATGCATGGAGTCAGACCGACCTGATGTACGCCATGAAAACGGCAGCCTGGGAGGCAATCAACAAGATGCGCGATGTGCTGGGCATCCCTCTGGGCAAAGCCTACGCGCTGGCCACCTTCATTCTGGACTGCCGAATCGGGCGCCCCTCGTTACTTGGTTACTGGGACGAGCGCTCGACCTACAATGGCCCCTATGCCGTGACCTGCAAGGTGCCGAAAAGCATCCTTCGCCAACCGAAAGGATAAAAGGATAAGCTCGCTCAATCAGGCTAAGTCCCTCCATGAAACCGACTCAACCCCGACTGCGGCTCACGGCCTCCGCTCTCCTGCTATGCCTAGCCATAGCCAGCCACGCGGAAACGATCAGCATTCAAGAAGTGGCACCCGGCGTCTATGTCCATCAGGGGGTCCACCAATTGCCCGACGAGCACAACCGGGGCGAGATCGCCAATATCGGATTCATCGTCGGCGAGCGTTGTGTGGCCGTCATAGACAGTGGGGGAAGCCCGGAACAGGGGTTAGCCCTAAAACACCAGATTGGGGCGGTAACCCATACCCCGATTTGCTATGTCATCAATACGCACGTCCACCCCGATCACATCTATGGCAACCTCGCATTCAAGGCCGCAGGAGTCAGTTTCATCGGCCATCACAAACTAGGGCAGGCTATGGCGCTACGGGCACCGTTTTACCGGGAAAAGGCCCGTAGCGAACTGGGATTCACCCTGTCCGCCGAACATTTCGTGCCACCCGACCAACCCGTCAAAGACACACTTGACCTGGACCTCGGCGGGAGAACACTGCGACTGACCGCCCACCCCACGGCACACACCGATAATGACCTGAGCATTCTGGACACCCAAACGGGCACCTTGTGGCTTGGCGACCTGCTCTTCATGGGGCATATTCCAGTAGTAGATGGCAGCCTGAATGGCTGGCTCCAGGAAATCGGCAAACTGCGACCGGTTCAGGCCAATCGCGTGATACCTGGTCATGGACCGGTGGTTGCCGCCTGGCCGCTTGCCCTCACTGGCGAGGAGAACTACCTGAAACAGCTGCAAACAGAGATACGCTCCGCCATCCAATCCGGCAAAACCATCGAGCAGGCCATGGAAGAGATCGGCCAATCGACACGGCCTGACTGGCGGCTGTTTGACGACTTCCACAAACGCAACATAGCGACCGCGTTTGCCGAACTGGAATGGGAAGACGATTAAGCCTCCCGCCGCTATCCGACGGCAACCATCCTCTTACTTCACAAGGAGCTTCAGCATGAACCACATAACCAAAGCATCCTGGGTCTTAATATCCATCGCCGGATTACTACTGGCTTCGCCGGCCCTTCGAGCCGAGGGAGAGGACGAGACGGCCTGGAACAGCACGCTCAAGGAAAAACTGTTTGCCGG
>SXGS01364400.1_pt1 | contig 16347 bp, 15 predicted proteins | sample 3174681 | NCBI WGS metagenome assembly SXGS01 (sample SAMN11356861, study PRJNA531348) | freshwater metagenome | isolation source: freshwater sample F1-80 | place: China: Fuxian Lake, Yuxi | collected 2017-12-25 | reverse complement strand
GGTGAACAGGTTGTCCATGCACACCACGTCGTGGCCGTCGGCCACCAGGCGTTCGCACAGGTGCGAGCCGATGAAGCCAGCGCCGCCGGTCACGAGGATTCGCTTCGCCATGGGCGCGTTCCTTATATCAGGTGGCGGGTCAGCTCGCGCGGTGCTCGCGGTACCAGGCCCAGAACCGGGCCACGCCGTCGCGGACCGACGTGGTCGGCGCGTAGCCGAGGTCACGGGCCGCCTTGCTCACGTCGGCGTAGGTGATGGGCACGTCGCCGGGCTGGAGCGGCTGGCGATCGATGACCGCCGGCTTGCCCACGGCCTCCTCGATGATGGCGATCAGCTCGGACAAGGAGGTCGTGACCGTGCCGCCGAGGTTGTAGACCTCGAAGCGCCCCGGGGTGACGCGCTCGCACGACGCGATCACGCCGGCGACGATGTCGTCGATGAACGTGTAGTCGCGGCGGGTGGTGCCGTCGCCGAACACCGGGATGGCGCGCCCGGCGTGGATGGCGGCGGCGAACTTGTGGATCGCCATGTCGGGGCGCTGGCGCGGGCCGTAGACGGTGAAGAAGCGCAGCGCGCTGATGCCGAGGCCGAACAGGTCGCGGTAGGTCGAGCACAGGAGCTCGCCGGCGCGCTTGGTGGCGGCGTAGGGCGACGCCGGTTCGAGGCACGGATCGTCCTCGCGGAAGGCCACCACCTGGGTCAGGTCGCCTTCCACGGCCTTGGCGCCGTCCCCGGAGCTCGACGACGCGAAGACCAGGCGCGGCACGGCGAGGCGACGGCAGGCCTCGAGGATGACGGTGGTGCCGTGGACGTTGGCGCGGGTGTAACGCAGCGGCTCGGCCAGCGACGGCCGCACGCCAGCCAGCGCGGCCAGGTGGCAGATGACGTCCGGGCGCGCGGCGGCGACCAGACCGTTCACCGCCGTCTCGTCGGCGATGTCGGCCTCGTGCAGGCGGAAGCGGTCGGCGGACAGGTGCTTGGCCAGCACCGCGGCGTTCTCGCGCTTCACCTCGGACGGATACAGGTACCCGTCGAACGAATCGACTCCCACCACGTCGTGGCCGGCGGCCACCATGTGCTGGGCACAGTGCGAGCCGATGAAGCCGGCCGCGCCGGTGAGCAGGATCTTCAAGCGGCCGGGGAGGCAGCGGCGGGCGCGTAGACCGCGACCCGCATCCTGTCCTTGCCCTTGCGCTCGTACTTCACGACGCCGTCGATGAGGGCGAAGAGCGTGAAGTCGCGGCCCATGCCGACGTTCGAACCCGCGTGGTACTTGGTACCGACCTGGCGCACGAGGATGCTGCCGGCCGTGATCTTCTCGCCCGCGAAGCGCTTGACGCCCCGCATCTTCGGCAGCGAGTCGCGGCCGTTACGAGTCGATCCCTGTCCTTTTTTGTGAGCCATGGCGTGCTCCGTGTTCCTTCAGGTTGATTGCCGAGGCAATCAGCCGACGATCGACTCGATCTTGATCGCCGTCAGCTCCTGGCGGTGGCCAGTGCGACGGACATAGTTCTTGCGGCGGCGGAACTTGAAGACCACCAGCTTGTCGCCGAGGCCCTGCTCGACGATCTCGGCGGTGACCTTGGCGCCCGCGACGATCGGGGTGCCGACGGTGACGTCCTTGCCCTCGCCCGGGGCGACCAGCAACACCTGGTCGAACGTGACCTTGGTGCCGGCGTCGCCTTCGAGCTTCTCGACCCACAGGGTCTGGCCGGGCTCGGCCCGATACTGCTTGCCACCAGTTTGAATCACCGCGTACATGGCTTCTCTCCGCAATCGCGCGTTTGGAATCGCGGACTTTACTCATGGCAGTCCTGCCGTCAAGGGCTTGGAAAGCCGCCTTGCAACCGGTTGTGATCGTTGTCGGATCTCGACCTGTCTCACGCGCGCTCGGCCGCCTTCGGGCATAGACTGCCTCGCATGCGGACCTTCGCCCTCGCGTCGCTTGCCCTCCTGCTGGTCGCCTGCGGCGACAATCTCCAAGTCGGAGGCGATGATGATGATGTCGACGCGGCGCAGGTCGATGCTCCCTTGCCGGTCGACGCCCGCGTCGACGCCATGGTCGACGCCAGCTGTCCGCTGCGCGCTGCTGGCCAGGTTGGCGGCCCGTGCACCACCGATGTCCAGTGCGACAGCTCGACGGGTGCTGCGGATGGCTTCTGCTTGAACGCCGCCCTCGGTGGCATCGGCTGGCCGGCGGCCGGCTACTGCGTGACCCGCATCGGGACCTGCACGCTGGACAGCCAGTGCGGCACCGGCAACCTGTGCGTCACCATCAACGATCCGGGTGGCGCCTTCAGCGCCTGCATGCCGGCCTGCGGCTCCGCGCCGTGCGAGTGCTCCGATGGCCAGGTCTGCTCGAACAACCTGGCGACGAGCCCGATGAACAAGATGGCGTGCATGCCCGGTAATCGGTCCTCGATCGACGGCGAGCCGTGCACCGGCTTCGGCGAGTGCGACATCAACTCGATCTGCCGAAGCGACAACGCCGAGCACCCCGGTGGCCAGTGCATGCAGATCGGCTGCACCATCGGCAATGACTCGACCTGCACATCGGGCGGCGACGGCCACTGCGCCATGCCCGGCTTCGTGAGCGCCGGCAATGGATGTCTCGATGCCTGCGTCACCGATGCCAATTGCCGCCTTGCCGAGGGTTATCGGTGTTTCATGGGCACCGCCCAGCAGGGCCGCTTCTGTCGTCATCCGCAGACCGGCGACGCTTGCGCGGTCGACTCCGACTGTGGTGACGCTGGCATCTGGGACTGCAAGACCGGTGGTTCCTTCCCCGGCGGATACTGCACGCTGCAGCAGGCGTGCAACCCGACCAACGGCACCGGGTGCTCCGGCGGCTCGAGCCTGTGCTTCGACCCGCCTGGCGGCGGCACGACCGACGCTTACTGTGTCGACCGGTGCACCGGGTCCGGCCAGGGCACGTGCCGCAGCTCGTATACCTGCACCACGATGGGCACGGCCTCCGGCTGCATCTGACGCTCCGCGCTCAGCGCACGCGCACGGCGTCGGCGATCACGACCTTGCCGGTCCCGGCCCAGCGCGACAGCGCGACCTTGTTCCAGCCGGCGGTGAAGCCGTAGGTGCCCAGGGGCACCCACTGGCTGCCGTTGGTGGTCTGATTCTGCGTCGAGCGGCCGACCTCGGTACCGGCGGCGTTGTAGGCGATGAAGACAGCGTTCGGGAGGCGGTTCGAGCCGGCCACCCACCAGGCGTCGACCGAGCGGGTCTGTGCCGACGACAGGTAGAACCAGAAGGTCGCCGGGGCCGAGGTCTCCGAGGTCGCGCCCTGCCAGTAGCCGGTGCCGTAGTAACCCGGCGTCGACGACGCCGAGGTCCAGGTGCCGGTCAGCTCGATGCGCGCGACGGCGGCGGTGTTGTTGGCGCTGTTGGAGTCGATGACGATCTGGGTCTGGGGCGGCGGGGGCGGCGGGGGCGGCGGCTGATCGGGCGGCGGCGGGGGCGGCGGCGGGTTGGCCGTCGCGCAGTGCATGCGCACGCGGTCGATGTAGTCCGCCCACTGCCAGTTGGGGCCGGGGTCGCTGCGGTTGTAGGGCTGGAGCTGGCCGTGACCGACGATGTGGTTGCGGTCGCGGGGGATGTTGTGGCTCCTGGTGATGTCGCAGGTCAGCTTGGCCGAGGCCTCGATCTGGCCGGCAGGCCACGATGCCTGAGAGCCGTAGCCGCCGTGCTCGATGCCGACGGTGAAGTTGTTCGAGCTCTGGCCGTTCTTGCCGCAGTCGGTGTTGCCGTTGAGCGAGCACTTGTAGGTCGCGGCGATGTGGTACGCGCGGCGCGACTCGAGCACGAGCTGGGTGACCTCGGAGCCGGACTCGTTGACCACGTAGTGGGCGCTGACGCCCGACGACGGGTTCTTGAGCCAGCCCCAGCAGCCGGCGTAGCCGCCCTCGCAGGTGTGGATGATGACCATCGACGGGCTCACGCCCGACGGGCGCGCGCCGTGGTTGGGCGAGGGCCGCCAGATCGCGGGGCCGTACTCGGCCGACTTGGGCGCCGGCGCCGCGGTCGAGCCATTCAGATCCTTGTTGGGCGCCAGCGAGGCGACCAGCTCGCCGCCCTCGGTGCGCTCCTCGGCGCCGTCGCGCAGCACGCGGTAGACGTCGTCGCCGACGTAGTGGGCGCGGGCCTCGTCGTCGGCGATGCCGCTCCAGGCCTCGACCACCGGCAGCCACTGGACCAGGTCGCTGCCGGTCACGCCCTCGACCCGGGCGGCCTCGGCGAGGAGGTGGGCCGCGGCCCGGATGTTGGCCTCGTGATCGATCGCCAGGTCCTCGATGGCGACGTTGGCCAGGGTCGCGCCCCGGGCGGCGACCTCGGGCCGCAAGCCCATCAGGCCGACGGTCGGCATGGCGCCGTCGTGCTCCTCCTCCGCCGTCACCATCTGCCAGCGGGTCTCGACGTAGCCGATGGCCTTGAGCAGGTCGGCGGGCACCCCGGTCTCCCGCGCGGCCTCGTCGTACGTTCGATCGAGGGCGGTGACGATCACCGGATTGAGGCCGTCCTCGACGAGCACGTCGGTGGCGCAGGCGGGAACGACGAGAGCGAGGGCGCAGAGCGCACCTCGGGCGTGGCGACGATCCATGGGGTCCTCGCAGGCTCGGTCGGGGAGTAGCGGCGTAGCCGCTGTTCGGTCCCGTGCCGAAGGCACGGTCGGTGGCAGTGGCAACCAGAGCAGCCGGCGTGCCACTTACGTGCGGCACCAGTGTAGGTCGGTGGAATCGCGTGTCGCGGCTGCCAGTTGCGCGAGCTCCCTGGTGTCTGGAACCTCTGGACGCAGTGCATCGTGCAACCCGCGGTGTGCAGGTTCGCGAGGAATCAGGTCCCGCTTGCTGACCCGGGTCGGCACCGCCCCGCTCGTGACGCGGCTACGATGCGGCGGTGCCAGCCCAGCTCATGTTCGCGGGGGCCGCCGGGGGCGTGACCGGCAGCTGCTACCACCTGACCTTCGACGGGGCGTCCCTGGTCATCGACTGCGGGACCTTCCAGGGCGGCCGCATCGCCGACGAGCTGAACCAGCGGCCGTTCCCGTTCGACCCAGCCCAGGTCACCGCGGTGGTCCTGACCCACGGCCACCTCGACCACGCCGGCCGGGTCCCGCTGCTCGGTGACCTCGGCTTCGAGGGGCCGGTCTGGGGCCACGCCGCGACCCTCGACATCGCCATGCTGATCATGGAGGACACCGCCAAGCTGGCGGCGCACTCCGACGGCCCGCCGCTCTACGAACGCGGCGCCGTCGAGCGCACCCGCGAGCGGCTCAAGCGCCACCCCGGCTACGGCAAGCGGCAGCAGATCGGGCCGTTCACCGTCGAGCTCTTCGACGCCGGCCACATCCTCGGCTCGAGCCACGTGCGGGTGTCGTGGGATGACGGTGGCGAGCGCGCCATCCTGTTCTCGGGCGATATCGGCGTGGTCGGCTCTCCGATCATCAAGGACCCGACCTCGCAGTGGTCGCCGGAGAACGCCGTCGACTACGTGGTGACCGAGTCGACCTACGGCAACCGCAACCACCCCGATCGTGCCGCCGCCCGCGAGACCTTCAAGGACGTGATCCAGCACGCCATCCTCGACGGTGGCAAGGTGCTCGTCCCGGCCTTCGCCATCGGGCGGACCCAGGAGATCCTGTTCGAGCTCGACCAGATGATCCAGCGCGGCGAGGTCGGCCGCATCCCGGTCGTCGTCGACGGTCCGCTGTCGATGAAGGCCACCGACGTCTACCGCCGCCACAAGGGCTGCTACGACGAGGACGCCCACGAGCAGCTCGCCCGCGGCGACCACCCGCTCGACATGGACTCGTTCATGGGCGCGACCGACGGGCGGCAGTCGTCGCGGGTGTCGGACCTGCGCGGCCCGGCCATCATCATCGCCGGCTCCGGCATGTGTAGCGGCGGCCGCATCCGTCGCCACCTGGCCGAGAACCTCCACGATCCGAAGACCGACGTGGTGCTGGTCGGCTACCAGGGCGCGCGCACGCTCGGCCGCGCTCTCGAGGACGGCGCCGAGGAGGTCTGGATCGACAACCGCCAGATCCCGGTGCGGGCGCGGATCACGCGCATCTCCGGCTTCTCGGCCCACGCCGATCAGGACGGCCTGGCGAGCTGGCACGGCGCGCTGGCGCGCAAGCCTGGCGCCACCACGTTCGTCACCCACGGCGAGGACGAGGCCCGCGACGTGTACGCCCGGTTGCTGCGCGATCGCTTCGACGCCAGGACGGCGATCCCGCAGCTCGACGACGTGGTGACGCTGAGCTGAGCGGAGCCGCGATGAAGATCCCGTTCTTCGACATGAAGGCCGAGCTGGCGGCGGTGCGCGGCGACGTCGATCGCGCCATCGCCCGCGTGCTCGACAGCGGCGTCTTCATCGGCGGCCCCGAGGTCGAGGGCTTCGAGCGGGCGCTGGCCGCGGCGTGCGGCGCTCGCTTCGCGGTCGGCATGAGCTCGGGCACCGACGCGCTGCTCGCCCTCGGCATGGAGCTGGGCTGGCGCCACGGCTCCGAGGTCGTGACCACGCCCCTGACGTTCTTCGCCACCGTCGGGGCCGTCGTGCGGCTCGGCGCCACGCCGGTGTTCGTCGACATCGACGACGAGCGGCTGACCCTGGACCCCGACGCCGCCCAGGCCGCGTGCGGCGCGCTCACCGCGGCGGTGCTGCCGGTGCACCTGTTCGGGTTGCCGGCCGCGATTCCCGCCGTGGCGTGTCCGGTCGTCGAGGACGCGGCCCAGTCGATCGGCGCGGCGCCCCTGCGCGGCGTTGCCGCGGCGCTGTCGTTCTTCCCGACCAAGAACCTGGGCGCGGTCGGCGACGCCGGCGCCGTGCTCACCGACGACGAGTCGCTGGCCGACTGCCTGACCCTGGTGCGCAGCCACGGCGCGCGGCCCAGGTATCACCACGTCACCCTGGGCGGGAACTTCCGCCTCGACGCGATCCAGGCCGCAGTGCTCGCCGCCAAGCTGCCTCACCTCGATGCGTGGACCGCCGCCCGCCGCGCCCACGCCGCGCGCTACCGGGTCGCCTTTGCGTCCGCTTCGCTCGACGAAGTTCGTCTTCCGCCCGACGACCCCGCGCACGTCTACCACCAGTTCGTGATCCGCACGCCGGCGCGTGACGCGCTACGTGCGCACCTGGCGGCCGCTGGCATCGGCACCGAGATCTACTACCCGTCGCCGCTCCACCTGGCGCCCGCGCTCGAGTCGGTGCCCTACCGCGCTGGCTCGTGCCCGCGGGCCGAGCGCGCCTGCGCCGAGGTCCTGGCGCTGCCCATCCATCCCGCGCTCTCGCCGGACGCGCCCGCGCTCATCGTCGAGTCGATCCGGTCGTTCTTTCGCGGCGTCGGCGGCTAGCCACCCGGACCGCCGCCGCTCCGAAGCGCAGCATCGCCCGCGCCTGATCGACCGCGCGCGGCCGGCGCACCGCGGCCTCGGCGATGCCGACGATGCGATTGACGTGGACCAGCCCCGGCGTAGGGTCGACCTGGTTGTCACCGAGATGGGCCCACCATCCGCCCGGACCAGCCGCCACCAGCCGATGCAGCTCGAGCTCGCCGCCGTCGGTGACGAAGGCCGCCACCACGCCCATGCGCGGCTTGCCCGGCCTGACCGTCATGCGCGTTCCGCGTGTGATCGCCGGCTCCATCGAGGCCCCGCCACACGTGAGCTCCAACCCCTGCGCGCTTGCGGCGCGCTCTCTAAATAACGCCACCTTGGCGCGGAGCGTCGGCGTCAGGAGCGGTCCGGGTTGCCGCCGGGGCAGGTGAACTGGTTGGCCTTCGCACATGAGAGAGCCAAGGTCTCGAATACCTCGTCCGAGATCACGGCTGGACGCTCGTAGGGCTTGCGCGGCCGCGGTTGGGGGTCCTTCTTCGGTTCGCTCATGGTTTCCTCACCTTACCAGATCAATTGCCGTCATCCCACAGCACCTGGATGCCGCCATCCGAGCTGTTGCTGGTCCAGTCACCCCAACAGATGTCGTCCAGACCGTCGTTGTTCACGTCGGCCCACAACGCACTGACCGACGGACCGCCACTCGCGGGTGGCTGGGCCGAGAAGCTGGCCGGACCTGTGATGACAAGGTTGGGCGCCGGCGGATTCTGGACGCCGGGCGGGATGGGACCGAACCAGACGAACAGCGCGGCCTGGGTGGTGCTGGGGATTCTCCCGGCAACCACCAGATCTTCGCGTCCATCGCCGTCGATGTCGGGATCGGAAGAGCTGGCGTTGTTGCCGATGGCGACGCCGAACACCCCGCTGGTATCGTTGAACTGCATCTCCGCGATGACGATCCCGGGCGTGGTGTTGAGGGCCACGCCGCCAGTGCCGAGCGTGTCGCCGTCGATGATATGCACGCGGCCCTGGTCGTTGCCTTCGCGCCAGTCACCGATGACGAGGTCACGGGCGCCGTCGCCGTTCTGATCGTCGATCGAGGTCATGGCCGCGCCCCATTCGCTCTGTAGGTCGTTGGTGACCAGCCTCAGTCGCACGTCCCGGCCGATCGTGAACGGCTCGCGGGTCACGCCGGCGCTCGGCGGCCGTCCAGCGCCACGGAAGACCAGGATCTCGTGGTTGGGCGTCCCCTCCTCGCCGAATCCAAGGGCGACGTCGTCGGTGAGATCCGACGCACCCTGCGTCCGTCCGAGGTTGTGGAGGAAGAGGCCGGGGAAGTTCGGATCGATCACCTCGTACATCCGCATCACGGCGGTGCCGCTGCCGCTCGCGCTCAGGTCAGAGATCGAGACCGTCCCCGTCGGCACCGTGCCGCCGTAGAATACCACCGCGGCGCCGGCGGTCCCGCCGCCGCCAAAGACCATGCTGGCCACCAGATCGTCGGTGCCGTCACCGTCGTGATCCGCGCCGGCCATGGCCCAGCCGAAGCCGGAGCCGGTGAACCAGTTGGCGCTCGGGTTGGCGTTGAACCGCCGCGGCGCGGTCACGTCGTTGACCGCGCCGGCCGGGAACGCGGCGCCGCCGTTGAACACGTAGATGGCACCGGCGAACGGCGCGCTGATGGCGAGATCGTCACGTGTCGCGCTGCTCCACCGCACCGTGGCCAGGCCGTTGCCGAGCTGGCCACCCGCGGCGGTGCCGCGGATCGTCGTCGCCGGCGTCGTGGCCAGGCCGGTGGCGGAGCCGAGGAAGATGTAGACCTCACCCGCGCCGCCGAGGCCCGCCGAGGTCACGTACGGGGCGGACACGGCGACGTCCTCGAAGGCGTCGTCGTTGAAATGGCCGCGCACCTGGACGGCGCCGAAGCCCGCCGCCCCGGTCACGTTGGGCGCCGGGATGACGCCGGTGGCGTCGAACGCGGGCGTGATCGGGCCGGCGATCTGCGCCACCGAGCGGTTGCCCGAGGCATCGAGCGCCGCCACGCCCACCCAGTAGGCGGTCCCGGCCCGTAGCGTCGTGACGTTCACGGTCTGGGGGCTGCCGGGCGCGCCGGGCGTCGGTGCGCTGGCCACGACGCCGGTGCTGTCGAAGTTGCCATCGGTGAGCGCCACCGTCGCGTACTTGATGCGGTACGACGCCGCCGGCGCGCCGCCGTCGTTGGGCGCGGTGAACGAGAGCCGGATGGTGCGGCGGGTGATCGCCGTGCCGACCAGGCTGCCCACCGCCGGCGGCGACAGCAGATCGACGACCAGGTTGAGGTTGGCGGAGCCGACCTGCGGGCCTGACGCCGCGCTGGCCAGGATCGCGTAGGGCGCAACCCGGCCGGCCAGGGTCATCACCAGGCTCCACGACGTGCCGACCACGACCGCGGGCGTGGGTGGGCCGCCGTCGACCGAGATGTTCACCGTGGCGCCGGCGGCGCTGACCGTGCCGGTCAGGGTGAACGTGAGGCTGCCGCCGGTGACGGAACCGTCGACGGCGCCCACCGTTCCGTCGGCGGGCGAGCCGGTGAAGTTCACCGAGATGTCGGCGAGGGTGATGCGGCACACCGGCGTCGAGGCCGTGTTGTTCGCGGCGTCGGTGGCGCGGCCGATGAAGTCGTTGGCGCCGGCGAGCACGGTGACCACGACCTCGCCACCGACGATGTTGGCGTCGAAGGTGTTGGTGCCGGCGCTGTTGGTGAGCTGCAACCGCCGATCCGCGGCCGTCGGCGAAACCACGCGCATGCGGATCTGCGTCCCGGTCAACGCGCCGTCGATGTCCTGGGCCGGGGTCACGGTGCCGCCGCAGGTGACGCCTGCCGGCTGTGCGATCTGCAGGCTGACGCTGGGCGGCTGGTTGTCGAACACCAGGCTCGCCCCGGCCGTGGTCTCGATGCCGTCGGTGCTGGTGACGCGCACCGTACACAGCTCGGTCGACTCGCAGGGCAAGCCGCTGCACACGTTGGCGCGCAAGGTCAGCGCGCCGCCGGCGCCGACCACGCCGCCCACGTCGTTCGAGCCGCAGTCCGACGTGACCGTGCGGCCGATGCAGGCGTCGTCGACGTCGAGCACCACGTCGATCTGGGCGCCGTTGGCGGCGTTGCCGTCGGCGTCGACGGAGACGGTGGTGGTGGGTGCGGTGACGACGATCGGGCAGCCGTTGTAGACCACGCGGTACGTCGTCGCCGCGCTGCACGGGTTGCCGGCGTGATCGATGGTCGCGAACTCGACGCCGAAGTCGGCGGGCGGCGTGGCCGGGTTGAAGCTGGCGTCGGCGGTCGACGCGCCCGCGCCGTCGACGGTGCCGACCAGCGTGGTCACGCCTCCGCCGGGGGCGGTGATGACGAAGCGCGTGCCCTCGCCGGCGGTGTCGCCGCCGGCGGCGCGGCCGGCCAGCTCGAGCTGGATGCCGTTGGCCAGGTTCGCGTCGTCGTCGAGGCTGGGGGTGATGCTGGTGCCGGGCAGCGGCGACGTGAGCGTGCACGCCGGCGCCACGGTGTCGACGAAGACCGAGATCACCGGCGACGAGCGCTGGCCGGTCGGGCTCACGCACTCGGCGCGCAGGTTGTCCTGGCCCTCGGGCAGGCTCATGGCCAGCCGCAGCTCGCCGGTGTCGCCGGCCGTGCCGGCGCCGACCTGGGTCTCGACCGCGCCCGGTCCCGACAGGTACACGCGCACGTCGTGGCCGGGCTGGGTGAGCACGACGACGTCGCCCTGGTGGCCGGGCAGCGCCGCGGTGGTGTCGCTGTCGCTGTTGAAGACGTCGAGGGGCGCGTAGAAGGCGTTGGCCTCGGGCGCGGTCGCGAACTCGAGCGTGCAGTCGCCGCCGCCGGCCAGCTCGACGTGGCGCACGTCCTCGTCGCGGCCGCACTCGCCGGCGTCGCCGACGACGCGCAGGTCGCCGCCGCCGCCGGGAATGGTGACGTCCTCGAAGATCGCGTTGCCCTGGGCGTCGCTCTCGGCGGTGAGCGTGGTCAGCACGTTGCCGCCGTCGTCCTCGACCGTGAGCGTGAGCGTGGCGCCCCGCCCGAAGGTCGTGCGCACCCGCACGTCGGTCTGCACGCCGTCGACCGCGGCGCTGAGGTCCTCGGTGACGATCCCCGACGGTTCGACGATGGCGACCAGCACCTCGGTCTGGCAGATGAGGCCGTCATCGCAGCCCGCGAGCAGCGCGGCCATCGAGCAGACGGCCGCCAGGGCCGTCCCGGTGCTGGCCAGAAGGCCCTTCGTCGCCGTGCGCCCCCCCGGGCAACGGATCGTTGTCTTCATCATGTGGTGTCCTCGACGTTTCGGCCAGGCTCGGAGTCGTTCGTTCGGTACGGCTACGGCTACTGCAGGACGCGCAGCGCCCGCGGACGGCTCTTGTCGCCCGCGGGGCTCACGAGATGATGTTGTCCGTCGGGATCGACGCGATCCCAGGTCGGGGGCAGGGCGACATCGGTCGCCGGGACCAGGCCCTGCGCGCGCAGCTCGTCGCGCACGGCGACGGCGTGGCGGCAGGCCTCGAGCGACGGGCCGCGGATCTCGCCCTGCTCGACCAGCGCCATGCCGTGGCAGCGCTGGCAGTAGGCGCGCAGCTCGCAGACGTTGCACTCGGCGAGCTTGGCCCAGCGCAGATCGCGGACCTCGGCCAGCTCGGTCGAGCCGCGCCAGATGGCGTCGAACGACTGTTCGCGCAGGTTGCCGCACGGCAAGGGCAGCGCGTTGCACGGCCACACGTCGCCGTACGGGGTGATCGACAGCGATTGCTGGCCGGCGCGGCACGGGGTGTGGTGAAGCGGGCGCAGATCATCGGCGCCGCCGGCGTGCACGGCCGCCGACGCCGGTGTGCCCGGCGCGTAGGTGCCCTCCAGGTGCGCGCGCATCGGCCCCCGGTAGAAGCGCTCGACCGAGGCGGCCTTCATGCGCAGCCCCGTCGGCGCTTGCTCGCGGTTCTCCATCGCGGTGATCTTGGGATCGAACGAGTACTCGGCGCCGAGCTCGCGGGCCAGCGCGGCCAGTCCGTCGATCTCGTCGAGGTTGATCTCCATCACCGGCGACTTGAGGACGACCGGCACCTTGCGCTCGATGAGCCGGCGCGCGGCCGCGACGGTGCGCTCCCACGAACCGGGCGAACGGGTCACCAGCTCGTGGGTGTGGGTGCCGGCGGCGTAGAGCGACATCTCGACCTGGAGCGGACGCAGCGTGGCCAGGAAGTCGGCGCGTTTGTCGGTGATGTGGTGCCCGGTGCTGAGCACCTTGAGGGCGAAGCCGCGTTCGTGGGCGGCGGCGAGGATCTCGTCGGCGTCGCGGCGCACGAAGACCTCGCCGCCCATGATGGTCAGGAACAACACGCCGGCGGTGGCCAGCTCGTCGAGAATGCGGATGATCTCGACGGTGGTGAGCTCGTCGCGCTTGGCCAGCGCCGTATCGCGGTGCTCCTGGTAGCAGTGCACGCACTCGTAGTTACAGCGATCGGTGATCTGGAACGTGACCGTGACCGGTCGGCCCTCGCGCTGGGCGCGAGCGGCGAGCAGATCGGCGGCGCCACGTTTGGTCTTCATGCCGGAGCCTGCTGAGGATACGCGATTCCGAGCACGCCAGCGACGCCAGGGTCCTTGCGGAACTCCAGCTTGTGACACGGCACCTGGCGGGTGAGTTCGGCGACCAGCGCGAGCACGTGCTCGGCGGTGCGCGGCTCGGCGACGTAGATCAAGACGTGGCGCAGCAGCTCGCGCAGCGCCGCGGTCGGCGCCATCGCCGTGCGCGCATGGTGCGGCGCCTGGACCAGGACGTGGATCGCCTCGAGCGGCGCGCTGGCGCCGTGATCGATGCCGCTCGGCCCCAGGTAGGGTGGCACGTACACCGACCAGCTCGTCGGTGAGCCCGGGTCGCGGCGCAGCACGATCAGCTCGTCGCCGATCTTGCGGGCCGGCCGATGATCGAGCAGCGACGAGATCGTGCTCTTGCCGGCGCCGCTCACTCCGGTGAACACCAGCGCGCGGCCGGCGTGCTCGACGGCGGAGGCGTGCAGGATGAGCGCGCCGTGCCGGGCCAGCGCCAGCGACGCGGCGATGCGCACGCAGGCCTCGAGGCTGTTGGCGCTGGGACCGACCCGGAAGCGCGCTGACAGCGGCAGCTCGCCGATGTCGATCTCGCCCTCGGCATCGAAGCGTTCGACGTGGAGGCGGTGCGTGGCGCCGGGCGAGCGCTGCATCGTGCGGCGAAAGGCCGGGTACTCGGGGCCGCGCTCGCGCGCGAAGCCGGCCACGCGCTCGACGTCGACGACCTCTGCCCCAACGACGGCCCTGGAGCTCGGCCATGGCGAGCGTGCACACCCTCGGCGTCAGTGGGGAAGCGGTGGTAGACCGCGGCCAGGTCGTCCAGATCACGGCTCTGCGCCGCCCGGACGGCGACGGGCAACCCGGCGATATGAAATCGAACCTCGGTCATGCGGTGTCGAGAGTGAGTGCTCGGCGGACCCTACCGCGTTCACCCCGGCGAGCGAAAGCGAGCGTTCAACAGTGACTCTGCGCGTTCGGGGTCACCGGCGGCCGCGCGAGGTCTGACTGCTTCTGCGCGCTATCGACGGCGCAGCACGATGATGACCTGGCCCCAGAGCTGGACCGGGCTCCGGCGATCGAGCCAGGCCGGGATCTCGATCAGATGAGGCGGGACGGGCAGAGATCGCCAGCGCACCACGCGGGTGACGCCGAAGCCGCGCCGCGCGGCGAGCGAGGTCAGCTCGTCGACGTGCGCGAGCTCACGCACGCGCGGATCCTCGCGGCGGGCACCGCGCGGGCTCCACGTGGTCGCGCCGAACTGGTGGATGGCAAGCGCGCCGCCGGCGACGAGCACGCGCGCGCACTCGTCGAGCGCGGGGCCGGCGTCGAGGTAGCGGAACACGCCGCCGCCGGCGAGGATCGCGTCGAAGCTGGCGGCGGCGAAGGGTAGGTGGTGGGCGTCGGCGCGGACCACGGTCAGACGCTTCTTCGCGGCCTCGGCCAGCATCGCCGCCGAGACGTCGATCCCGATCGCGACGCGGGTCCCGCCGTGCACGACGCGGGAGAGGATCCGTCCGGTCCCGACCCCGAGCTCGAGCACCCGGGCGCGGCCGCGGGCGGCAGCCAGGAGCGGCGCCTCGATCCGTTCGGTGCGGCGGCGGCCGCCGACGTGGCGGTGGTCGTAGTCGGCCGCGCCGACGTCATAACCATCCGCGACCTCGCGCCAGGATCGGGGAGCCGCCATGGGCCGACCTTATATCCTCCTGGATTGATTCTGGATGATGATGGCCCCGAATACTGGTTGACTGGTCCGACCTTTCGAACTAGAAGGTATACCCATGTGGGTTCGCATCCTCCTTCCACTCCTCCCCTTGGCTTCCACCTCCTTGCTGCTGGGTTGTACCGACCAGCCTGCCGATGACACCGATCAGCCCGGCGCCTGCACCACCCAGCGGCTGCGCGTCAACTCGATCCACCTGCCGCGCTCCGGCACCGAGGCGGCGTCGCTCGGCTTCGATCTGGACGGTGACCGCGTGGTCGACAACCAGCTCGGTTCGCTCGGCGCGGCGCTGGCCGCGGTCTACCCGGAGTGGGACGCCGAGATGTTCCTGAGGGATCGCCTCGCCGAGCGCGACGTCCAGTGGCTGGCGCTCATCGAGCGGTGCGACGGCGAGCGCGACTGGCGCGCCCGGCTGGCCCGCGGCGCCGACGTCGACGTCGACGGCCGTCCCGAGATCGTCGACGACGGCGCGGCCGCCAGCGGCGAGGGCAGCATCGCCGCCGACGGCGTCGGCCTGGTGCCGGTCGGCTTCTTCGCCGACGGTGGCGGGTTCGCCGACGACGCGGCGTGGGAGAGCGGACTGGCCTTCACGCTGTCGGCGCGCCCGACCGTCGACGGCGACACGACCCTCACCATCGGCGCTGCGGTCGAGCTCGGCGACGCCGCCCTCGCACCCGCGGCCGCGTTCCTGACCGATCAGCTCGCTCGCGGCTCGCGGTTCGCCATGGCCATCGACACCGACGACGACAAGACGATCTCGGTCATCGAGCTGCGCGCCTCGCCCGCGGTCGCGACCCTCCTCGGCGCCGACATCGACACCGACGACGACGGTACCCCCGATCGCCTCTCCATCGGCTTCGCCGTCACCGCCCGCCCCGTCATCATCGAGTGACCAGCCGTCCACCCTCGAGCAGGATCTCTCGCGCCCCCAGCCGTTCCCGCACCGCCGGATCATGCGTGGCGACCAGCACCGCGGCGCCTCGGGCTGTCGCCGCCGCGATCAGCGCCACCAGCGCGTCCAGCCCGTCGACATCGAGGCCGTTGTCGGGCTCGTCGAGCACGAGCGCCGGCGGATCGCCGACCAGGGCGGCGGCCAGGCACACCCGCCGTCGTTGACCCAGTGACATCCGCTCGATGCGCTGACCGGCCAGCGCGTCGACGCCCAGCCGCGCCCTCGTGGCTTCGTCGAGCGCCGCCGCTCCGCGCAGCGCGGCGGCCAAGGCCAGCAGCTCTCCGCCGGTGAGCTGTCCGGGTGGGTCGGCGGCCTCGGGCACGTAGCCGAGCTGGCGCCGCCGGCCCGACGTAGCTCCGGTGACCGCGATCCAGCCGCCGTCGGGCGACAGCGCGCCGGCGACCATGCTCAGGATCGTGCTCTTGCCCGCGCCGTTGACCCCGACCAGCGCCGCGACCTCGCCCCTGGCGACGGCGAACGACACGTCCTCGACGACGAGTCGTCCGCCGCGGCGCTTGCGCAGCCGCGCCGCTTCGATCACGACGGTCACCGGCACCGCCGGTTTGCGTTCGCTCATCGCCGCCTCGGGACGCCGGCGGCGGCGCCGGCGCCCATGGCGACGAAGACGAAGACGCCGAGCTGGTGGAACTCGCCGATCAACAGCAGCCCCGTGACGCCGACCAGGAGCAGCCCGACGACGACCCGGGCGCCGTCGACGCGTTCGCGCCGCACCGCGCGGGCACCG
>SXGS01106975.1_pt1 | contig 16352 bp, 17 predicted proteins | sample 3174681 | NCBI WGS metagenome assembly SXGS01 (sample SAMN11356861, study PRJNA531348) | freshwater metagenome | isolation source: freshwater sample F1-80 | place: China: Fuxian Lake, Yuxi | collected 2017-12-25 | reverse complement strand
TGACGGCCACGATCGCGGTCCCGGCCCCGATCGGGCGGCTCTACGCCAACGAGGTGCTGGACCATGCGTATGTGCGCTACAACGTGACCGAGGACACAAAGAAAGACATCGATCCGATGGTCGAAAAGCAGGATCGCTGAAGCGATCCTCCCGACACGGGAGAAGCGACACGGCATAGCATGGACGCAGATCGTACGACTCGTGCGGAGGCGAATCAGCGTGAAAGGCCGGACGATGATGACCGCGCAGGAACCTGCCGGTGCCGGTACTCGACGAGATTCTGGTACCTGGTGCTGGCCTCGTACGGCCATCCTTGCGCTTGCCTGCCTCTGTTGGGGGAGCCTGCCGGCCACCGCCGATCATGACCAGCCGAAGTGGCGACCGGCCGGCGATGCCGCCGAGGCCGCGCGGCTGGCGAACCTGCCCGTGCCGGACGGCGCGCTCCCGATCCCTGCCGGCTGGTTTCCCATGGGCAGCGACCCAAAAGCGGACGAGGATGCGGGACCGCAGGAACAGCCGCAGCGCTGGGTCTATCTGGACGCCTTCGAGATCGACCGGTACGAAGTGTCGAACGCGCACTACCTCCGGTTCGTGTTGGCGACAGATCGGATTGGACCGCCCTACTGGCGCGTCGATCCCTTCCCCGAGAAGATGGCGAGGCATCCGGTCATCGGCGTGAGTTGGCACGACGCGAACGCCTACTGCCGGTGGGTGGGCAAGCGGCTGCCCACCGAAGCCGAGTGGGAGAAAGCTGCAAGGGGCGGGGATGCCCGCAAGTTTCCCTGGGGCAATGAACCGGCCGGCTGGAAGAAGAGCAATATCGCCCACCCCGGCTCCAAGCGGGGCGTCAAGTACCCCCCGCTGGCCAACGTCGACCGGTACGATCGGGGCGTCAGCCCATATGGGGTTTATCAACTGGCGGGCAACGTAGCCGAATGGGTCTCGGACTGGTTCGACCCGGAATACTACCGGTATGGGACGAGCTTCAATCCGACCGGGCCCGAGTGGGGAGAGGAGCATGTGTATCGCGGCGGGTCATGGAACGAGGACCCGGAGGTCGCCCGCTCGGCCGGTCGCGGCGCCCATGCGTCGGATCACCGGTCGTACCTGATCGGGTTTCGATGCGCGCAATCCGTCGCAAGAACGGTCAACGCTCAGCTGTCGGCCATCAGCCCGAAACTGAATGCTAACCGCTGAGCCCTGAGCACTATTTGAGGAAGGAGGCCGGAGTATGGACGCGAGCTCTGCCGAAAAGTGGAAGCGACTCGACCGGTGGATCAATGCGCTGCTGGTCGGTGCCATCGCCCTAGTCCTCGCCAACGCGGCCTGGGGATTGGACACGCAGGACATCACCGTGGAATGGACCGACGCGGGGAAAAATATCGCGATGGAGCGGGTTAAGACGTGGCCCGCCAAGGATGATCTCGTCTTGATCCCGGCCGGCGCCTTCCTCATGGGCAGCGACAAGAAAGCGGATCGGAACGCCTATGACGCAGAACGCCCGCAGCGGGCGGTCTATCTGGACGCCTTCGCAATCGACCGGTACGAGGTGACGGCGCTCCAGTACCTCAAGTTCGTGCTGGCCACGAACCGGCCGCCGCAGATCGACTGGCGGTACGAGGGCGGGAATTTCCAGGAAAGCATGGCCCACCACCCGGTCATGCACGTGAGCTGGCACGACGCAGACGCCTACTGTCGATGGGCCGGAAAACGCCTTCCGACCGAAGCCGAGTGGGAGAAGGCCGCGCGTGGCGAGGACGGGAGATTGTTTCCCTGGGGCAACCAACTGGCCGGGCTAAGCCGGGCCAACTTCGGCCGAACTGGGCTCTCCGGGCCGGTACGGGACCGGCCCGAACGTCTCCTCCTCTATCCGCCGATCATCGCGGTGGACAAGTACGAGAACGCCGTGAGCCCCTACGGCCTGCACCAACAGATCGGCAACGTCGCCGAGTGGGTGGCCGACTGGTACGACAAGGACTATTACAAGACCGCGCCAGACCGCAATCCAACAGGCCCTGACCGCGGCACCCAGAGGGCCTTCCGCGGAGGAGGCTGGATGGACAGCACGACGACGATGCGGGCCGCGATGCGGAACGGGACCGACCCGAACACGAAGATCAACTGGCTGGGCTTCCGTTGCGCCAGTGGCGCGCAGAACCAGCCAGGGCAACAGGTTTCCCTGGCCCTGCCCGGTTCAACCCCCTAGTGCACGTCTCCCCGAGGTCGCGCCGGCCCACCCACCACGGCGCGACCTCCGTCCACCGTTAGGCCACAGCCGCTCCCAACCATGGCGCATCCTCGCGCTCCCCTCGCCACAGCTGTTCCCTCTCTTCTAGCCGATCGCTGAAAAGCCTTTGGATTGCCAAGCAATACTGGACGGAATGAGGTCACGGAGAGGCGCGCCAGAAACACCCGCCGGCTTGGCAAAAAGGGCGTCCAGCGAGGCCGCCACGAGAGGCAGTCGTGCTCGGTTGTCGGTGTCTCGGTGTCGGTTCCGGAAACTGAGCACCGAATACGGATACCTGGCAACTCTTGAAATAGGCCTAATGCCCTAGCTCACCCCCTGACCAAGATCATATGAAGACGTGTCACAGGTCAGTGCGCGCGGTTGAAGCCGGCGCTATCGTGCCCCCGTACAGACCACCTTTGTAGACACGGAAAGGAGGGCGCGATGGGCAGTGAGGGAGGTATACTTTCAGATCGCATAAAACAGGGGGTGAGGATAGGGCTGGCACTGGCCCTCATCGGCGCGAGTCTTCCGGACTTAACATGGGCGGAAGAGAATCAGGTCTTTTTTCGTGGCGGGTTTGCCGGACTGAACAGCAATCGAGCCAATGAAGTATTTACCGACGTGTACGGCCGCAACAACCAGCGCAACGATTCGTCGCTCGGGAGCTACGTCGGAGCCGGTCTGGACCTCGGGATGCATAAGAACTTCCTTGGGGTCAAAGGGATGTCGCTGGTGGGGGAATTGGGCATCGAGTTGAAACGGTTCGATTCCCAAACGGTCACCCAAGCAGTGCCCTCCACCTGCGCGGCAGCTGGCATTACCAACTGTTCGATCCGCAACAGCACGGTGGCCGTGACGATGTTGACCGTGGACGTGGCGCCGAAGCTCAAGTTCCGAGAGGGCGAGAAGCTCCGTCCCTGGGTGATCCCGCTCGGCGTGGATTTCCACGTCATCAGCCCCCCGTCAAACGCCACAACCTACCTGGATATGGGCCTGCAATGGGGGGCAGGGGTGGAATACAACATCTGGGGACCCCTGAACGTGGGCATCGACACCCGCTATCATTTGGCGGCTAACATGACCCAGACCACCAACAACTACTACACGGCCGGGGCCTATCTCGGCCTCCTGTATTAAGTCGGGCCTGTCTACCGGCCGGCGGCCGTTGTGCCCGCCCGTCGGCCGGTCCGCAGGGGGAAGGCCGGGGTCCTCCGACGAGGTGGCCCACCTCCAGCCACCTCGTTCCCTTCCCCCCTGGGACATAATCTCCCGCGTGGATCGCCCAAAGTCTTGGACAATTATCCCTGCCTCTGTTGCACTTCTCTACAATCATGTCTGTGGCTACGGATCTTCCCTCAGCATTCCAACCCGCTTCAAAGGCTGCAACATAAAGAGCCGCCTCTGAAATAAGGCCTTTCTCGAAGTTGCCCATTGCCATTCCCGGTCCCGCTGCGTTTGGTGTCGCTCTTGCAGAGAGACTGGACGCCGGACGACCGAACAGGGTCGGCGTCCCGCAGGGAGAACGATGGCTCGTCACACGTGCGTCACCACCGGATGCGAGACTTGCGAGTTACGGACCGGGTCCGTCCTCTGCGATCTGCCGTCAGCCGGTCTCGCGTCGCTGGAGCAAATCACACACCGGTTTCGCTACGGGCCGAGGGAGACCATCTTCTACGAAGGCCATGCCTGCCTCGGCCTCTACCTACTGTCAGTCGGCAAGGTCAAGCTGACCCGCTCCTCGGTGCGCGGCCAACGCCATATCGTACACATTCTGACGGCAGGCCAATTGCTCGAAACGCACGTGTTCCAGGAGGACGCGACTCATCTGGCGACCTGCGAGACGCTGGAACCGTCGCAAATCTGCCTGATCGAGCGCGACGGCTACCTGGCGCTCGTCCGGCGCGACCCCCTGCTCGCGATCAACCTGATCCAGCTCCTCAGTGGCGAACTGGGGCGGCAGCGTGACGAAGCGGACTCGTTTACGTTCAAGAGCGCCAGGGAACGGCTCGCCGCCCTCTTGCTCGAGTTGAGCCATCGGTTCGGGCGGGAGGCTGGAGAGGCCGTGGAGCTTCGGCTGCCCCTCAAACGAGAAGAACTGGCGGAACTGCTCGGCGTCACCGTGGAAACCGCCATCCGCCTGTTGAGCGCGTTTCGAACCGAGGGGCTCGTTCACCTGGACGGCCGGACCATCACGCTCCTGAAGCGGGATCGGCTGGCCAGAATCGCGCGGCACCCATATATGTCGTAGCCCGAAGAGCCGACCTGACAAGTCGTTCACAAAGCAGGGCAAATGGTGTATGCTACTGGCGTTCGAAGCCCTGGACGAGATTGGATGCCCATGTTGGAAGAACTGCAGGAAAACTACCCGGCCACGATCCGCATCGCCGGCATCAAGGTGCGGGGACGCGGCGACGTCAAGAAGATGGGCGTCGGCGACGCCTTGCTGCGCGTGGGCGATCACGTGATCCTGGCCGCGGACCGGGAGCCGACGTACGGCATCGTGCACACGGAACCTTCGCCCACACCCTTCATCCCTCCCATGCGGGTCATGCAATCCATCGTGCGTCCGGCCACGGAGGCCGATCGGGCCCAGATCTCGCGCCACGAGCGGATGGCCCAAGAGGGGATGAGCTTCTGCCGGGAGCGGGCCAGGGCGCTCGGGCTGGAGTTAAAAATGGTGGAGGTCTACGCCTCGTTCATCAAGCGGGAACTCACGTTCGTCTATACATCCGAGGACCGGATTGATTTTCGCCAGCTGGTGCGAGAACTGGCCCGCCGGTTCGGCGGCCGGATCGAAATGCGGCACATCGGTGCGCGCGAGGAAGCCAAGCGGATTGGCGGCGTGGACTCCTGCGGCCTTACGTTGTGCTGCTCCGCCTTCATGACAGACTTCCGCCCCGTTAGCGTCAAGAAGGCGAGGCACCATGGCCAGGACCTGAGCATGAACGAGAACCGGCTCATCGGCATTTGCGGCCGTCTCAAGTGCTGCCTGATGTTCGAGGAAATGGAGGCGCGGGCCGCAGCCGCCGGGCAACCGTCTCGGCCGCCGCTGATTACCCCGACCAGACTGCCGACCGTGCAGCCCTCAGCCAAGCACTGATCGCTGAGAGCGTCCCCATGCTCCTGCTCGCCTGGCTCCATCTCGTCGCCGCCGTCCTCTGGATCGGGGGGATGTTGTTCCTCTCGCTCGCGCTGGTCCCCCTGCTGCGGCAGGATTCGTTCGCCTCCTCTTGTCGCCCCTTCTTCAAAGCCGTCGCCTTGCGCTTCCGCCGGCTCGTCTGGATGTGCATCCTGCTCTTGCTGGTCACCGGACCGCTGCTGCTCAGCCGGCACGTGGCCTCCCCGCTAGCCCCGATGACCTGGCCTCCGGTCGTGCAGGCCAAGCTGGCGCTGGTTGGTCTGTTGCTGCTCCTGACTCTGCTGCACGATGTCTGGATGGGCCCGAGGCTCGGGCCCATCCAGCAGCGCCCCGAAGAAACCCGATCTGCGTCGGAGCGAGCCCTGCTCCGATGGGCGCCCTGGATTCCACGCCTGTCCTTGTTGATCGCCCTCAGCATTCTCTACTGCGCTGCGATACTGGCACGGGAATGAGAAAGGGCGGGAGCGGCATAGGTCGTTCATGCGGACGTACGCACGGGGATCTTCCACGAGAACGACCTAGCAGCGCCGTCATTTCCGAGACCCCCAGTCGGTCTCGCCCGCTCGTTGATGCCGCAATGCCCTCTGACCGACCAAGAAATCAACGACTTGCCCGGTTATACGCGAATCTTGAGGCGCCCGACATGAACGGGCCGGACGATTCTTGCAACACGATGAATCCTTTTTTCGGATCTTGTCTCTCTTAGAGCCAAGCACAAGCGCCGAGGTTTTCACCCACTCACCAACAGGAGGCTGTAATGTCCACATCCGTTGCCGTCATCGGTGCCTTTGTCATAACCCTACTCGCCGGCGGGGCGGCCCAGGCTGAAGAAAAGAAGTCAAGCCCGGCGGAGGGGTTCAACATCCACGTCATGGCCCCGCACAAGTTCGAGGACGGGACCGTGCACGGCCCCTATCACCACTACTGCAAGGGGATTTCGCCCGAAGTCCTGCAATGTCTCCTCTTCGAATCCACCGATCCCAACGCCCTGCTCACCGACGTGGAGTACTTCATCGCCAAGCCGGTCTCCCGCGCCCACGTGCCGCTGAAGACCTGGAACAAGTACTACCACGACCATGAAGTCGAGATCGCCACGGGCCGGGTGCAGGTCCTGGACATGCCCGAGGCCCAGGCCAAGGAAGTGGCGGCAGCGGCGGCCCAAACCGACGGCATCATCTTCCACCTCTGGCCGGATGGAGCCAAGGCGCCGAACGGCGTGGTGGGCCACCCGCAATCCGTCGGGCACAAGCACAGAAAACCGGAAAAGACGGACAAGTAACCGACCACTGGGATCTCCGCGGGGAGGATGCTCGCCGCATCCTTCCCGTGAAAGGAGCCAGCGAAGCTGTGCATCGTTACCGGTTCCTTCTCCTCGCCGGCGCCTTCCTGCTCCAAGGACTCGATCCGACCTGGGGCGCGGACCGTGAAGTCCTGCGCCCCCGTGTCCCCTCGGATCAGATCGCCGCAGCCCGTTCCGTCACGAATCCCCTGTCGGCCACACCCGAGATGATCGAGAAGGGCAAGGCCCTGTTCAACGGCAAGGCCTTCTGCCGAGCTTGTCACGGAGCCGACGGCAAGGGCCTCGGGCCCGATCTCCAACTCAAGGGCCCCCTTCCGCGAAACTTCACCGACAAGGCCTGGCAAAAATCCCGGTCGGACGGCGAACTCATCTGGATTCTCAAGAACGGGAGTCCGGGCACGGACATGGCGTCGTTCATTCCGTTGGTCCTGACGGAAGAAGAAGCCTGGCAGGTGCTGCTCTATGTCAGGTCCTTCGGCCAACCCTGACGGTGTGAGAATCGGAAGGGCAGGATGGCGGGCCTGTCTTGTCGCCTGGGCGGCAACGCTCTTGTTGACGCCCCACGCCGAGGCAGCCGACTCCGGCTGGTCCGCCGTCGTCGAAGCCAAGACCTCCTACACGACGGACGTGTTTCAATACTCCGCCGCGCGCCGGTTGGCCCTGGGCGAAGACCCGAGCCAGCCGACCATCGTGCCGCTCGACAAACCGTCGGACGTCATCGTCGAGCCTTCCATCGAGGTGAAGCGGGCGCTCGCCACGAACTGGGGGAGAACGGAGCTGTCCGTGAAGGCCCACGGGTTTCTCTACACCGAACATTCCATCTTCAACCACGCCGAGTACCGGCTTCAGGCCAAGCAGGAACTGGACCGCGATACTACCTTGTTGCTTCGGTATCGGTATGTCCCGAATTTGTTCCTCGGACCGAATTTCTCGGTTCAGACCTCGCCCCGCTCGCTGCAGGAAGAACGGGTCACCTCGAACGGCTGGCGGGCCGAAGTCGAGCGGAAACTGTCCGAGGACTGGACCGTCGCCCTGATCGGCCGGTACGGGTTGCGGCTCTACAATCAAGCCTTTGCCGAGAGGGACACGACCTTCTACACCGGGGGGGGACAGGTCGGCTATCTCGCCGCGCCTTGGGCCAAGTTGACGCTGGCCTACCTCTATGAACGAGGTCTGGCCGACGGGCGCGGGAACCAGCAACTCAAGGATGACGTGTCCTACATCCAGAATTTCATTTCGTTTAACACGGAATTTCGCCTGGCCGACCCCCTGTTCCTTGATCTGACCTACGTCTTTCGGCTCACGGACTTCACCAGCACGATCATCGGCGACAGCCACCGCCAGCGGCAGGACGTGACGAACCAAGGGCGGGCGGAGCTGCGCTATGCAGCCACCAAGGCCCTGGCTTTGTCCTTGAGCGTCCAGCAGACGCAGCGGACCTCCACCGCGAGTTCGTCTGGCTTCAACGACACCATCACCTCAGTCGGCGCCCAGTACACCTTCTAGCCGGACGGCACACCCCCACTGTGGCATCCTGCGCCACAACAAAATTGAATCCTTGCCCTCTTTCTCTGCATCTAAGCCGGTAACGAGGATAGGCCCGTTCCAAACCTTGGAAGAGAAGGGCTTTCCCCCCTCGTCGCTCCGGCATCGTTCTGGCATAGGTTCCCGACCACCGCCGAGCAAGGAGGCCCCGGCATGAGTCTGACCGTTTCGTTCAAAGGCGGAACCAAGTTCGACATCGTCAGCGGGCGACATCGAATCGTCACCGACCAGCCGATTGAGGACGGCGGAACCGACGGGGGCATGAGTCCGGTGGAGTTGTTCGCCGGATCGCTGGCCGGCTGTGTCGGCTATTTCGTCGCCCGGTACTATGCCCGACACGACATTCCCTCCGATGGTTTGACCATCGAGACGGATTGGTCCATGGCCGAGCAGCCCCATCGGGTCGGGTCCGTAGGCATGAGACTGCACCTCCCGGCGACCCTCACACCGACCCAGCAGGAACGGCTGCTCAAGGTCGCCCATGGCTGCACAGTCCACCAATCGCTGGCGGTCCCGCCCAAGGTTGCGATCACCTTGCTCACGACAGGTCAGCCATGACGAGCCACGAGGGTCCGGGCATCACCAGGCGTTCGCTGCTCGCCGGAGCGGCAGGGGGGCTGGCCCTGGCCTTGACGGGAGGCCGCCTCCCGTCTCCGGCCGAGGCGGCAGAGCCAGGGGCCGACGACCAAACCGCCGATCAACCGCTGATCACGCATGTGGCCCGTCCCCTCGATGCAGAAACTCCGTGCCAGGTCTTCACCCAATATCTGACGCCGAACGACCGGTTCTTCGTCCGCAGCCACTTCGGTCCTCCGGCTCTGGAATCGGTGGCCCCTTCCGTCTGGCGGCTGAGCGTCGCCGGATTGGTGGAACGGCCGCTCAGTCTGAGCCTGAACGACCTCTCGACATTCGACGAGATCACCGTCACGGCCGTGGTGCAGTGCAGCGGGAACGGGAGAGCGTTCCACAGCCCCAAAGCGCCAGGCGTACAGTGGGAACAGGGAGCGGTGGGCAACGCCAACTGGACCGGCGTCCGTCTGCGCGATGTGTTGCAACGAGCCGGGCTCAAAGCCCAGGCTCGGCACCTCCAATTGCAGGGAGCCGACCGGCCGGTGGTCGCTTCCGTCCCGCTCTTCACGCGCAGCATCCCCCTCAAGAAGGCGCTCCATCCCGACACGATCCTGGCCATGCGGATGAACGGAGCCCCGCTGCCGCTGCTGCACGGGGGACCCTTGCGCTTGATCACGCCGGGATGGATGGCGGACTCCTGCGTGAAATGGCTGACGGACCTGACCCTGCAGGAAGAGGAGGCCGGGGGCTACTACATGCAAACGGCCTATCGCTATCCGAGCCGTCCCGTCAAGCCGGGCGAGGTCATCGCGCCGCAAGACCTGAAGCCGGTGGAGGCCATGGTGGTCAAGTCGGTGATCGCCTTTCCGCAACAGGGAGCCATCCTATCTCCCGGCGCCATAATGGTCCAGGGAGTGGCCTGGACCGGAGAGGGACGGATCGTCACCGTGGAGGTCTCGACCGACGATGGCAAGACCTGGGAGCAAGCAAGACTCGTCGGCGACGAGGCCCCCTACGCCTGGCGTCAGTGGCGGTTCCTCTGGCGGACCAGGGGATCGGGCCGGCGGGCGATTCTCTGCCGCGCCACGGACGATCGCGGGCAGGTCCAGCCGATGGCCAGCCCCTGGAATCCCGGCGGCTTTCTCTGGAACGGCTGGGATCATGTGCAGGTGCAGGTCAGGGAGACATAGAGGTGAGGACGCGTTGGGGTCAACGAGCGGGCCGGCTCTTCCTGTTGCCCATCATCCTGCTGGGGCCGACGTGGCTCGCGACGGGACGAGCCGACGCACAGCCCGCGGATCAACAGGCGCAGCGGCTGCTCGCTTCCCGCTGTTCCGTCTGTCACAGCACCGATCTGATCCAACAACAGCGACTCCCGCGCGACCGTTGGGAGGCCACGGTCGACAAGATGGCCCATTGGGGGGCTCAACTGGACAAGGAAGAAGCAGCGCTGCTGACCGACTTTTTGGCAACCTATTTTCATCCGGAGGCGGGGCCGGTCGTGGTCCTGCCCGCCGCATCCCCACCAGTCCAAGCAGACCAGGAATCGGGCACCACGCCAGCGCCCGGCTGGGCCGCGGCTAGGGGCGCCGCCCTTTACAAGCAGAACTGCCTGCCCTGCCACGGAGAAGCAGGGAGCGGCGGCGTAGGGCCCAAGCTGGCGCGCAATCCCATCCTGACCCAGGCCGACCGGTTCCGAACGACGGTCAGCCAGGGGCGCGGCGCCATGCCGCCATGGGGAGCCATGCTGCGGCCCCAAGAGATCGCGGACATTCATGCGTGGTTGAATACGCTTCGGGATTAACAGCCATGCACGTTTTATTGTGGGAGGGAGAATGATGAAGACCAGCAGAGTCATAGCCCTGAGCCTGGTGTTGTTCGTGGGCTGCATCCTGGGACTTGTTCCGAAACCGCTGTTCGGCGGCGATCAAGAGCGGGCGAAAGAACTCATCCAGCAAACCTGCGTCCAATGTCACCGGCTCGAAGGTACAGCCGATTCACGCTTCAACCTGAAGGCGCCCGACCTGATCTGGGCCGGCAGCAAGTATCAACGGCCCTGGTTGATCCGATGGCTGACCGGCAAGGAGGCGCCGCTCTACGCCAAGGGCTATCGTTGGGACCAGGACCAGACGCCGGCCAAGCATCCGACGGTGACGCCGGCCGAGGCGGAGGCGATCGCCGATTACTTCGGCCAGCACAACAAAGACCCCCGGGTGAAAGTCGGCGCGTTCGACGTCTCGAAAGTCACCACGTTCGAGGCCTCCTTCGGCGGCATGGCCTACAAAGCCCATGCCTGCCTCGGCTGTCACGTGATCGAAGAGAACGGGAAGATTATCGGCGGCCCGCAGAGCGCCTCGCTCGTTTCGGCCGGCCAGCGCTACAACCAGGACTGGCTCTTCCGCTTCGGGCAAAACCCACAAGACTTCGTGCCCCACAGCGGGGAGTTTCTGGCGGACGCCACCGAGCCCCAACTGCGCGCGGTGATCGGGTTCCTCATGGTGCAGGGCGTGAAAGACTTCCCATACTACGAGCCCTGGACGAGTCCGGAGTTCGGGACGGCCAGCGTGGGCCGAGGCAAAGTCATCTACAAGGAATATTGTTCGCAATGCCACGGAGCGACCGGAAAAGGCGACGGGCCGGCTGCCTCCGGTCTGGAACCGAAACCGGCGATCCACGCCAACATTCCCTTCGACAAGGTGCCGATCGACTATTTGTACAACGTGATCAACCACGGGGGCGCGGCGATGGGCAAGTCGCCGAATATGCCCTACTGGGGGCTGACCATCGGGCAGCAGGGCGTGGCCGACGTGATGGCCTATCTGAAGGCGACATTCAAGGGCGGGGCTGAGGTGGCCCAGGTTTCGCCGGGCGGAAGCCCGTCCGGCGTCTGCCCGCAACCCCGCAAGACCGTCAAGGCGCCGGAGGAATTCCTGGAAAAAACCAATCCGCTTCCCGCCTCCGCTGGCGCCATCAACGCGGGAAAGATCCTGTTCCTCCAAACCGCGCAGCCGGTTGCCTGCGCCATGTGCCACGGCAACGAGGGGAACGGGCAGGGGTTCATGGGCGCGGCGCTGATGCCGCCGCCGCGCAACTTCACCTGCGGCAAGACGATGAAGGAGCTTCCGGACGGGCAACTGTTCTGGATCATCAAGAACGGCTCGCCGGGCACGGGAATGATGTCGTTCGCCGGCCTGTCCGACGAGCAGGTCTGGCAGCTCATTCGCTACATTCGGTCTCTCACAAAATGAGCCATCCGCCTTCAGCGGTCAGCAAGGAGCTGATGGCTGAAAGCTTCTTCAATCCACTACCAAACGTTGCAGGCAGACATTTGTCTGGTCCAGTCTCTTCAACCGTTTGGCCGATCGACCCGCAACCCGCCGTTTCCTTACCTTCCACCGAGAGTCGATCTGTCCCGTGACCCCGAGCTTGCGACCGGCCTCGGCAATTCCGAGGCCCGTACCCGTCTCAATCTCAAGCGTACGCAGATGGCCGATACTCTCTTCGGCCGTATACTGTTTCCGTGCCATACCCAATCTTTTCGTCAACCGGAAATCCTCACTCCGGACCTGACCTGGTTTAAAGGGGGCAGACCATTGGGATGAAGCGCAGTTGATGCCTAAAAATAGTTGGAATAACGGGGTCGTGTGTGAGGGCTTAGGCACATATCAGGGCGTGCATTCGGCTGGCCTTGGCGGCCCGTCAGCACTTCGGTCCGGTGGAGGTCAGGTACCGGATGGCCAGGCCCGTGAGCGATTTGACCGTGACGTCATGGGGCGCGGCTCTCCGGCCGCTCTGTCCGGCCATCACGGGCGGACCAAGGTGCGGCCTCATCGTCGGTCCATGGGTCGCCTCGTGCTTGCTCTCTTTCCTGGCCGGCCCGAAGACCACCGCATCCGCGCCCAACGCCGCCCCCTTCTCCAAGATCTTCTCCTGCATGGTCGAGAAGCCGGCATCGGAATCGTCCACGCTCAGTTCGGCGAGGTCGAGGTGCGGGCATTTGGGCGTGGATTGGAGCACCTCCACCTCCTGGACGGACCGCTTGGCCGGAAACTGCTGGTTCGTCATGCGGACGACATCCACCGTCGTACAGCCGGCAAGGCAGAAGCCGAGCGCCAGAGCTGGCCACCGCCCTCTTGCCGGAGACCCGCTCCTCCCGTTCACGCGAGGACCTCCCCGTCCTGCGGCAGAGCTTCGAGCCGGCGCAAGAGGACGTCGACGCCCGAGGCCTGCAGGAGCAGGCGGCTCCCGTGATTGGCTGCCCGATAGCCGTAGCGGAAGCGACAGCGCAGACGCTTGGTCGCGACAAAAGACAAGAACCGGATTCCCATCACGGCGCCTCCTCTCCATTTCCATTGCCCGTCTTCACTCTTTTCCTACCACTTATACCACCGCCGGCCGCGTGGCGAAAGAGAGGCATCTATGCTTTTGTGACGGCATTTCGTCTCCGCGACGCGGGCTGCTTTGTCTCGACCGACCCGCATGCATCCTGTCACGGGAGGCGGCATCTACATCTATCGGGGATGCGGCCGTGCCGAGGATGCGCGCCGCCGGTTTGGCCCCCTGCCGCCACACGGCCCTGGAAGCGGATAGGGGTCATGTTGCCGGAACAGCACAAGTTCCGTGCCACGGCAGCCGACCGATATCCCCTGGCAGCCGGACGAATTAGCTTGTGAATCAAGCCGCTGGAAACCGAGATCAACGGCAGGCGATCAATACGGCTGGCTTTGCCACAAGGCCGGTTAGCCCTCTGGGGCAAAACTCCCCAGGTCAGGTTTTCTGCTGGGCTTTCTCGATCTTGGCCCAGGAGTCGCGGAGCGAGACGGTCCGGTTGAAGATGAGCTTGCTCGGAGAGGAATCCGTATCCACGCAGAAGTAGCCCTGCCGCTCGAATTGATAGCGGCTTCCCGGCGCGGCCGAGGCCAGGCTTGGCTCGACCTTGCAACCGGTGAGGACCTGCAACGAATGGGGATTGAGCTGTGTCGTGAAGTCGCCGGCGCCCTCCGTCGGTTGTGAGAGCAGGTGTTCGTACAGCCGGACCTCGGCCTCCTGCGCCTGGACAGCCGAGACCCAGTGGATCGTGCTCTTCACTTTACGCTGCGCCTGGGGGCCGCCGCTGCGCGTCTCCGGGTCGTAGGTACAGTGCACTTCCACGACCTCGCCGCTCGTCGGGTCTTTGACGACATCGACGCATTGAATGATGTAGCCGTACCGCAGGCGGACTTCGCGGCCCGGCGTGAGGCGGAAATACTTGGGCGGAGGGACTTCGCGAAAATCATCCTGCTCGATGTACAAGGTCCGAGAGAAGGGCACCGTTCTGACGCCCGCGCTCGGATCTTCCGGGTTGTTCACCGCGTCCAACTGCTCGACCTGCCCCTCCGGATAGTTATCGATGACGATTTTGAGCGGCCGCAGCACGCCCATCACGCGCGACGCACGCCGGTTCAAGTCCTCGCGGATGAAATGCTCCAGCAACGCCATCTCCACCACGCCGTCCCGTTTCGCCACCCCGATGTGCTCGCAAAAGGCCCGGATCGCCTCCGGCGTATAGCCGCGGCGGCGCAGACCTTGGAGCGTCGGCAGGCGCGGATCGTCCCAGCCGGACACGAGCCGTTTCTCGACGAGCGCCAGCAGCTTGCGCTTGCTCATGACCGTATGGCTCAGGTTCAACCGGGCGAACTCGATCTGCTGCGGATGGCAGGGCACGCCGGCCTGCTCGACCACCCAATCGTAGAGGGCGCGCGCCTGCGCCACGTCGGTTCTCTTGCCCCGCGTGATGTCGAGTGCCATCTCGCGCACAATGCCGCCGGTCGGCAGCAGTTCGGTGGCGGCAAGAGAGAGCGTGCGTTCGGCATCCGAGAGCGGCGCGACGCTTCGCTGGCCGGGTCGCACTGCCCGGTCCTGGGTCTGTACCTGCGCGGTGACTTCAACGACCGGATTGAGCTGGTCAGCCGCCCATTCCACGCGGAGCATGTCGGCGCCGTACTTCGGATCGCGCACGCGCTCGGCCGTGCGGGCCTTGCCGGTCCATGCGACGTTGCCGGGGCGCTGCCAGTCGGCGGCCTCGAATGTCGGCAGCGGAATCCATGCCTTCGTGGCACCCTGCGTCGGCTCGACACGCGCCGTCAGCACGAACGAACGCCAGCCCTTAGGTACGGGTGCAAAGACTGCCTGTGCAGATGCCGCGCGAGGGCCGATGACGACCGCTCCGGCGGCGAGACCCGCTTTCAACATGTCACGACGATTCATCGAGTAAGTTCCCTTTTGGTAAACGACCAGGGAAGGCGCAGGCGCTGGCGTCAGGCTTCCCGCGAACCGTCCCGGACCGACGCGCGCCGCACGCGGCAGCGATCTGTTCCGGACCGCGCAAGACTGCCGGGCAGAGACCTGAGCGTCAACCCGTCAGAGGCCGAGATACGCTTGCCGGACGCGATCGTTCGCCAACAGGTCTCGGCCGGCGCCCGACAGCTCGATGCGGCCGTTTTCCAGCACGTAGCCGCGATGGGCGACCTTGAGCGAGGCCATGACGTTCTGCTCGACCAGCAGGATGGTGAGGCCGTCTTCGTGCAGGCGATGAACGATGCGGAACACCTCCTGAACGATGGTGGGCGCCAGGCCAAGCGACGGCTCGTCGAACATGACGCGCCGGGGGTGTCCCATCAAACAGCGGCCGATCGCCAGCCTCTGCGGCGCGCCGCCCGACAGGGTGCCGGCGGCCTGGCCTCGCCGCTCGGCGAGCCGTGGGAACATCGCGAACACCCGCTCCAGCGTCTGGGCTTCGGCGGCACGTGCACGTTTGGGTGCCGCGCCCATCTCTAGATTCTCCAGTACCGAGAGGTTGGGGAACACCTGTCGGCCTTCCGCGACGTGGCCAATCCCGATCTCGCAAACGCGGTGGCTAGGCCAGCCGGTGATGTCCGTGCCGTCGAAATGTACGCGTCCCGCGGCTGGCGTCTCAATGCCGTGGATGGCGCGAATCAGCGAGCTCTTGCCCGCGCCGTTGGCGCCGACGATCGCCACGATCTCGCCGGCCGCTATTTCGAGCGAGACGCCGGCCAGCGCCTGGGCATCGCCGTAGTAGAGATCGAGACCATCGATCTGGAGCAAGGACGCGCTCACGCCACTTCCTCCTCGCCGAGATAGACGTCGAGGACGGCCTGGTTGCGCGCGATCTCCTGCGGCGTACCTTCAGCGATCTTCTCGCCGTAGCTTACGACCACGACTTGGGCCGCCAGCGCCATGACCGCGCGCATGACATGCTCGATCAGCAGGATGGTAAGCCCGGTCCGCGCGTTGAGGTCGCGCAGAAAGCCCACCATCACATCGACTTCGGTCGGCCGCAGCCCCGCCATCACCTCGTCGAGCAGCAGCAGCTTGGGTTCGGTTGCGAGTGCACGGGCGACTTCCAGTCGCTTGCGGTCGGGCAGGGTGAGGTTCTCCGCCATCTGATGCCGCCGGTCGTGCAGACCGAGTTGAGCGAGTATCGCCTCAGCGCTTTCGCGCGCCTGGGGCAGATGCGGCCGGCGGTGCAGGGCGCCGATCGTGACGTTCTCCAGCACACTCAGCCCCTT
>SXGS01003370.1_pt1 | contig 16352 bp, 13 predicted proteins | sample 3174681 | NCBI WGS metagenome assembly SXGS01 (sample SAMN11356861, study PRJNA531348) | freshwater metagenome | isolation source: freshwater sample F1-80 | place: China: Fuxian Lake, Yuxi | collected 2017-12-25 | reverse complement strand
TGTGGAGTCGCGCACCTCCGTTTGCGCGCGTCCCCCGCGGCACGGCCCCGGCGTGGCTCGGGACCGGGGTGCGTGGGCGGGGGGGGCCCCTTGCTACGCTCAGGGGGCACCCGGCGTGGCTCGGGCACGGGGTGCGTGGGCGGGAGGGGGTCCCCTTGCTCACGCGCGTGGCGCGGGTACGGCATCGGGCACGCACCGCAGGCGATCGCTGGCCGATGTGGAGTCGCGCAACTCCGTTTGCGCGCGTCTGTCGCGGCAAGCCCCCGGCGTGGCTCGGGCACCGGGCGGGGGTGTGATGGGGGATGATCCCGGGGTAATCTCGTCCGGTTGGGATGATTGATTCCGCCGGGTTCCCCGAGAGGTGAGAGCGGCGAGAAGTGAGTCAGCCTCTCCACTCACTTCTCTTCACTCTTTTCTCACCTGATCCGCGGCGCCAACGCGGCCGGATGACTCGGAGGCGCACTGCGGAACTCCACACTCCTGAGCCGGTCAACCGCAAAGGTGACCGACACGGTACGCCCCGGCCCCGGGTCCTCGCAGTGATACACGCAATGTGCAGCCCACTCGGGCCGCCCGTCCGCGCCCTCGTTCAATATCCCGCTCGACCACCGGGGCCAACCGTCGTGCTTCACGGCCAGCGAGCGTCCGCGGTCATCCACAGCGCCCACCAGGCGAGCCCACACCGGCGGATACATCGCCGGTGCCGGCTGCAGCGAGAGCCTCACCATCATCGCGGGCCCGCCGGGCGCGTCTGCCACAGCGAGGCTAGCCGGCGGCGGGCGCCATTTCGGCAGCCTTGGACTTCGACCCAGTTCGATGAGGCTGATTGTCCCGCTGGGCGACACCCAGGTGGGCACTGGTTTCAGCCGTGAAAACGTCCGCGATAGGGGAACGGGCGGCGTGGTCCAGATTGCATCCGGCGGGAGGGACGAACGCGCCGAACGTACGAAGTCCGCCGCGACGATCCATGCGGCCTCGCGGTGGCAGAGACCGCTGAACAAGAGTGAGCTCGGATGGAATAATTCGGAGAACCCGGAGCGGCGCAGCAGATTCCCGGTCGCGTCCTTAATCCGCGTGCCTACGACGCTCCAGTCAGTAGTCCGTTTCCCGCTCCGCAGGACCTCGTACGCCAGTCCCAATTGTGCCGGGTTGATGGGGCTGGGTTGAGGCTGCCATGGTCCCGGAATGACCACCACGTCATCGCCCAGGCTGCGCCGAATTGGGAACGGTTCGGGGTCCAAATGTGGGAAGTGTCCCATTGAAGGGTTGCGTAGGGGTGGCGAAACCACTGTTTGGCGTGTATCCGAGGGGAGCCATGCCAGGCGAAGCGGCCCGCCCCGGCGTGGGTAGACACCCGTGAAATGCGCGGTCACGTTGCGCGCGCGCTGGAGGGTGCGTTGCCCGTCAGGAACCTCTCGTTCGAACCAGCACCCGTGCGCATCTACCATCCACAGTGAACCGCCAGGGTCTCGGGAGTCTCGGTCCCGGTCACGCGACCAGAATCCCAGTGCTGGGTGGTCGAACTTGGCTGCTCCACGAGAGCGAAAATTGTGACGGGGCGCACCGAGCACGAAGTCCAGCAGTTGCTCCCAGGGAGAGCCGAGCACCGCTCGATGCTGCGTGCCCGCCGTCAGCGCCACCAACCGGTACTCGGCCCCGTCCGGAAGGTGTTGATGCAGCACCAATGGACGTGTAGTGAAGCCCCGAACTGCTTCTCCGAGCACCAGTAGGAGCCCTGCGAGGGATCCGATCAGCCACATGGATCGCGTGCGCTTACGCATGATTCAGTTCTCGCAAGTTTCACCAGCCCCAAAAGGGGTCGCTACAAGTCTACAGGGAAAGAGTGACTTGGATGTGTCCGCGCCGTCCGGCGCCGTGTGTGGTGTGCGGTGGCCGCGCGGACGCAATGCCCTGCAAGGTGCACGATGGCTAGTCGTGAGCTCCGGCACGTCCCCTTGCGGCAGTGGTAACTTGCGCGCGGAATGCAGTTTGCTGGCGCGGACCGCGTCGGCGAGGCATCTGGCGGCAAGCGTGGCGCCGGCGGGTGGTGTCATCGCCGCGCGTTCGCCTGCCGACGAGCCGACGAGCCGACGAGTCCGGCGACCCCAGCGACCCCAGCGAGGGATTCGAAATCCCTCGCTGGGTGGGCGTCCTCCGGACGAGGGAAGGTTGTAACGGCGGTCTGGCTCCCGCGCACCGGAGCCGCGTGAGGCGGCGATGCGTGCGCCGGAAATCGCCGCAAACCGCCCCTCGTCCGGAGGACGCTCCCCCCAGCGAGGGATTTTGAATCCCTCGCTGGGGGGCTTGCGGCCGGACCTATCAGCCTGCCGCCATCCTCTCCGCTGCCTGAAGTTCGGCCCCGATCACTGCCGAACGCGCTGCGAGTTGCCCTACCTCCTGTGCAAGGCGCACCAGACGCTCCGGCGCGAGATTCGGATCTCGCATTTCGTTGTTTGCTTCCCCAATACGTCGCGAAATGCGGTTGAACTCTTGCTGGAGGCGTACACGCTGCCCCTCCGGGTCAGGCGCCGTCGAGCCTGTGCCGGCGTGTGGCTCCCGGACGGTCTCCCCCCGCACTGTCGGCACCGGCGGCACCGGTGCCACCGGCGGTGTGTCCGCGGTGCGCGCGGGTGCCGGCGGGGGACCCTCGGGAGGGGGGGGGGCTGTGGGCGGGGGCGTCGGACCGGCACCCTTCTGACGCTCGCGGGCGGGCGGTTCGCACACCCCGAGCCCGATCGTGACCTGTTCCCTGATGAAATCGGGCAGGTGGGCCCGCAGCAGTTCGCCGAGCTCACCGATATTGCCGGGGAACCCGACGATCTTGACGTGGCCCGGCGATACCTCGAACACTCCCCCACCGCCTCGCCAGCGACGACGCGGCTCCTCCTCCTCCTCGTCCCGCAGGTAGTCAGCCAGTTGGCTCGCAGCGACACCCACCTCGTCAAACGAGGCCGACTCGTCCAGCGGTTCGAACACTCCGGACGGAAGCGCCTCAAGTGCGCTCAGCCGACGGACGATCAGGTTGTAGTTCTTGATGGCCACCGACTTGCCTCCGGCCAGTTGACCGGTCAGGCTCGCGTCGCGTGCCGTGCGGACCAGCCCCTGCAGCAACCGCACGAGGCGTTGCATTTCCTTCTGTGAGTCGTCCATCGGTCTTTCCTCCCCACCGACTTCGCAGCGCCATTCCCGCGCAGCGTCCCGCCACTGGCGGGCCGCGTCACGCCACGGATTCTCGGATCTCATCCTCATGGTTCGTTCCTTCCTGGTGATTGTCCGCCGGGGCGGTTGCGCCCCACGCTTCGTCCAGTTCAGCGCGCAGTAGCTGCCGTCCCCGGTGCAGGCGCCACTTGGCCGTGGCCACTGTGATCCCGAGGAACTCGGCGATTTCGCGGGCGGTTTGTCCTTCGTAGTAGTGCAGGCGGAGGGCTACCTCGTACTCGGGCGTCAGCCGCCCGATAGCGTCGGCCATTGCCGCCCGTTCCACGGCGTCGGCCGCCTCGTCACCCGGATCCGGGCACGCTCCGTCCACGCAGATTGCGTCGTCGAACGGGACGCACCCCGCCTCGTGCCGGAACGCCGCCCCCCGCACCACACGAAATGCACGATAGCGGGTGATCGCCGCCAGCCACGCTCCGAACCGCGCGGGATCGTCCAACTGCGGCAGTGAGCGAAATGCGAGCAGGAACGCGTCCTGAGCCACGTCCTCGGCATGGGCTGCACCGACCAGGGGGCGGGCCACCGCGATCGCGGCGCCCCGGTACCGGCGCACCAGCGCATCGAAGGCAGCAAGTTCTCCCACTCCGGTCGCCGCGACGAGATCCTCGTCATCCAGGCGATCCCAGTCCGACTTCCCGATCATCTCCCGGGCCTTGCACGGTTCATCATCCATAGAGAGTCGCGAGCGTGGATAATGGATAGTCCGCCTTCATCACACGCGCGAAAAAAGTCCATGCCCGTTCCCTCGTCGTCCTCTCCCGTTGGTGAAACGCCGACCCCCGGCGGGGCGTTGCGCCGGGTACAGATCAACGTCGGGACTGCGCTGGTGAGTCTGGCGAGGAACTGGTTTCGTTCCGCACTGACCATGCTGGGCGTCGTCATCGGCGTGGCGGCCGTCATCGTGCTCATGGCGTTCGGGGAAGGGGCACAGCACGAAATCACGACGCAGATTGATACACTCGGCTCCAATGTCGCAGTGATCGTGCCGGGCAAGATGCAGGGCGAGAAGAACTTCAACCCGCTGGCGGGAATGAGCATGAGCGTACTGTCCCCGCGAGACCGGGCGGCGCTTCGCCAGGTGCCGGGCGTGCGCGACGCAGCGCCTCTGGTATTTCTCGGTGGCGGAGTCTCCTACGGGAAGAAACCTGCCTCACTGTGCATTCCGCTCGCCGTGCCTGCCGGCTTCGATCGCGTCCGGCGGCTTACCTTCAGCGCAGGCCGGTTTTTTGGGCCGGAGGAGGAAGACGACCCGGTGTGCGTCATTGGGACAGGGCTGAAAGAGGACCTGTTCGGTGACGCGAACGCCACGGGCGAGAAGCTGATGGTGAACGGGCGGATGGTTCGGGTCATCGGCGTCGTGGCGGCCCGGACGGTCGGCAGCGGGGTGTTCGGCGGCGACGAATTGGATGCCGTTGCGTACGTGCCCCTTCGCGGTGTGGAAAAGACGCTCGGTGGAGCAGGATACCATCGGATCTTCGTAGATCTCGCTCCGGGCGCCGATCCGGACCGCACGGCGGAATCAATGCGCCGAGCTCTCCTCCGTGTCCATAATCAGCGGGATGACTTTTCCATCCTGCGCGCTAAAGAGCTACTGGCGATGTTCTACAAGATCTTCAACCTGCTTGCGGCGCTGTTGCTTGGGATCACCGGAATCTCCCTGGTGGTGGGCGGGATCGGGATTATGAACATCATGCTTGTCACGGTCACTGAACGCACCCACGAAATCGGAATTCGCAAGACGGTGGGCGCCCGGCGGCTGGACATTTTCTGCCAGTTTCTTACCGAAGCCGTTGCGCTGTCGGCCATCGGCGGCGCCATCGGCATCGGGGTCGCGATCGCTGTGTGCCGGATGGTCCCGCTCTGGCTGCCGCTCCGGCCCCTGGTTTCCGCCCACGCGGTAGGACTCGGTTTCACTGTGTGTGTGGTGGTGGGCGTTCTGTCGGGGGTGGCGCCGGCCGTGGCCGCGGCCCGCAAAGATCCGATCGAAGCAATCCGCTTCGAGTGACGCCGTGTGCGATACAGTCTCCTATGTCCCGCGTCAGAAAAGCCGTCATCACCGCCGCGGGTCGGGGAACCCGGCACTTCCCCGTGACCCAGTTGATGCAGAAAGAGATGATCCCGCTCGTGGACCGCGACGGGACCACGAAGCCGACGATCCAGATCATTCTCGAAGAAGCGCTGGATGCCGGAATCGAGGAGTTCTGTCTGGTCATTTCTCCCCGGACGGAAGACCAGTTCCGCGCCCACTTCAATGGCCTGCCGCCGGCGCAGGCGGCTGCGGCACGCAGTTCGTGGGTCCAGGAGGAGAACGAGCGCCTGTGCGACCTGGGCGCGCGCATCCGGTATGTGGTCCAGGAGCAGCAAGAGGGCTACGGCCACGCGGTGTATTGCGCCCGCGACTTTGTGGGCGATGAGCCGTTCCTCTTGCTGTTGGGCGATCACATCCTGATTTCGAGCACCAAGACCCCCTGCTCGCGGCAGGTGATCCACGTCTACCAGGAGCACGACGCGCCGGTGACCGGCGTGCAGCGTACCCGCAGCGATCTGCTGCACCTTTTCGGGACCCTGGCGGGCAGGCGTATCCCCGGCGAGGGCCTGACGTATGAGGTCACCACGATTTGTGAAAAGCCGAGTGTGGAATTCGCAGAGGAGCACCTCCGCGTCGCCGGTCTGGCGCGCGACGAGTACCTCTGCTTCTTCGGCGCCCACGCCTTCCCGCCTTCACTGTTTGACGCCATCCAGTACCACATCCGGAACAACATCCGCGAGCAGGGCGAGATCCAACTCACGAACTCACTCGAGTTGCTGCGCCGGGAGGGACGGTATCTCGCCACGGAGATTGACGGGGACCGGTACGACATGGGGGTGCCGATGGGCTACCTCCAGACGCAACTTGCGCTCGCGCTCAATTCTCCGGCCCGGCGGCAACTGCTTTCCGCACTTCCCCATCTGGTCGCCCAGACGGCGCCGGACGAGATCCGGTAGTGCTGCGTCTGAATCTGGCAACCGACTACGGGCTGCGGATCCTCCTGTTTCTGGCGCACGCGCCGGACGACACCCCCTCAACGGGAGAGATTGCCCACTTCTACCGCATCTCCCCGGATCACGTGCGGAAAGTGGCGCGGCAGCTTGCGCAGCACCACTTCGTGACGACCGTGCGCGGTCGGTCCGGCGGGCTGCGGCTGGCTCGCCCCCCCGGCTCGATCAGCGTGGGCGAGGTGGTTGAGTTGCTGGAAGGCCCGACGGGGCTACTCGAGTGTGTGCTGCACGACGGTGTGTGCGTGGTGCAGCCACAGTGCCGGCTGCGCCACGTTCTTGCGGACGCGGGCGCACGACTGATCGCGGACCTGCGGCGCGTGATGCTGTCCGAGCTGGTGGCGGATGGGGGCGAACTCGTCCGCCTGGATCCCGCCCCCACCATACCTATTGCGCGGCCTTGAGTACGTCTCGCGCTTCGGCGTTGCCCGGCTCCTCCTTCAGAACCTGCTCAGCCGCCGCACGCGCTCTGGCTTTGTCCCCCGCCAGGAGCCACTGACGCGCCATCAGTGCCCGCGTCGGGACGGGTCGCCGCAGTCCTGCGAGCAGCGCCGACTCGAGCTCGAACGCCGCCTGTTTCGGCTGCTTCAGGGCTGCCAGGGCACGGCCGTACTGCTGATGCACGAAGCCCTCACTCGGCGTGATTTCCAGGACGCGCGGTGCGACTCGCACGAGGTCGGCCCAGCGTCCGTCCAGCGCCAGGCGGTCCACCAGCAATCGGGCGGTCTCGTGCTCATGCTCCTGAATATCTAGATACGCCTCGGCTGTCTTGAGCAGCGCGTCCCGGTTGTTCGCCTTCTCGTACAGGTCCATCAGCCCGGCGAGCGGCTCCGAGTCTTCCGGGTCGAACGGCCGGGCGGCCTCCAGGTGCCGGATCGCGCCGGCCGTATCGCCCAGCGCCACCGCGATCCGGGCCAGCGCCAGCCGGATTGGGCGCCCGTCCACGCCCTCCGCCAGCAGACGCTCGTACTCGACGGCCGCTCCCTTCGCGTCCTTCTGGCGTTCCAGCGCGGCGCCGAGTACGAAGCGGGCAAGTGAATGCACCTCGTCCAACGCCAACGCCTTGCGCGCCTCTGCGGCGGCGGCCTCCGGATCGCGTGGCAACAGTGCGGCGGCGAAGCGAGCGCGTGCAAGCGGGTCGTTCGGGTTGCCCTTCGCCGCCGACTCGAGCTTGTCCCGGGCGGAAAACTCGGCGATTTCGAAATAGAAGCCGCGTGCCAGGGGGGCAAAGCGTCGCTCCAGGAACTCGCGGAATCCCGTGTCAAGTTGGGCTGTGGTCTTGCCGCTGATCCAGGGCAGGACATCGCTGTCGCGCTTACCCTGCCCGTAAAGGCGCAGCGCCTCGACCAATTTCGGAAAGCCGCACGTTTCCGCGAGGTAGTGAATCGCCAGTGACGATTGGTAATAGGCGAGCAGCACCCCATTGGCGCGGTCCGGATGAGTGAAGGCGCCGGAGAGTTCCGAGAGTTTCCAGAGCTCTCCTTTCCGCAGTGTTGTGTAGAGTTCCCGGGCGTGTTCTCGCTTCCAATGGGGCCGGGCCACATTGGTTTCATATTCGGCCAGTCCCTCGGTGAACCAGCGCGGCGCCCGGTTGCGCGACAGTTGGAGATGAAACACGTGCGCGAGTTCGTGCGCGAGCACGAGTTCCCAGCTCGCCTCTGCTGCCGCCGGTGACATGGCCGTCACCAATTGACCGAAACAGGTGCCCTGGGCTCCGATTTCGGGCATGCCGGTGGTGCGGGCACCGTAGTGCTGCCGCTGGGCGTAGAGTTCGATCGCTACGGGTGTCTTCGGCGTGAATTTGTATTTCTCCACGTAGCGGTCCCAGGCACGCTGGATGGCCGGCGGGACATATCGCTCCAGGAGCGGTCGCTCCGCCTTCGGGAAACGGTAGAAGAACGGCCCCACAGTGAGGCTGTCGTAGCTTTTCGGGAGCACGTCCTCATAGAGCCTCAGCAGGTTAAAGGTGCGGGCGTTGAAGTTGTCCGCGTCGAATGCCTGTTGGAGCACCTTCAGCGCCTCGGCATCATTTCCCGGCGCCAGGCGGAGCAGGGTCATCCCGAGGGCCGCGAGTGCATCCGCATCGCCGGGATTGAGCGCGAGCGCCTCGCGGTTGAGCGCCGCGGCCTCTGCGTAGCGATGCTGTCGGATCGCGAGTTCCCCGACGAGAAAGAAGAAGCCCGAAGCACGAGGGTTTCCCTTCAGCACCGCCTGCTTCTGAGCCTCGTAGCCGGGAGTGTCTTCTTGAAGATATCGGCTGGCGCCGAGGAGCGCGCGCGTCTCCAGGTGAGCCGGGTTGATGGAGACTGCCTCCCGCAGCAGCGTTTCCGCGGCCGCAAACTCTTCGTCGTCGAGGGCCAGGCGGGCGTGCAGCGCGAGTGCCGGTACGTACTTCGGATTCTCCTTGAGTGCTTGATCGGCGAGGGCCCGCGCTGCCTTGACTTCGTACGGGCCCTCGACCAGCGCGCGAGCCCTCCCGATCAAGGCGCGCTGGTCGTGCGAATTGATCTTGAGGGCGTCCGCATACGATTTCGCAGCCTCGTCCGGCCGGTACTTGCGCAGAAACAGGTCTCCCCACTCGCAATGGGCGAGCGCCCACGTGGGGTCTTTCTCCACTGCCTGCTGGAACAGGCGATTTGCATCCTGCACCGCACCCAGCCCGGTTGCCGCCATGCCGGCATACAGCAGCGGCGCGGCCTCCTTCTGATCCGGCCGGCCCGCGCGCACTTCCTGCATCACGGCACTCAGCGTGATCTTCCCGCCGGTGGTGTCGCCGGTGTCGAGGAGCGTGAGCCCGAGCAGGACCCGCGCCCGGAGGTCCCGGGGGTTCGCCGCGATCGCCGCACGAAACGCACGCGCCGCTTCGGGAAGATGACCTGTGTCGCGCTGGATCTCGCCGGTGAGGCAGAGAGCTGCCCCCTGCGTGGCGGGGACTGCCGCTGCCTGCCCAGCAGTTGCCAGTGCTTCGGCGTATCGGCCCGTCGCGGACTGCACCTCCGCCAGGCCAATGAGGGCCGGCCCCCGTTCTGCGCCCACTGCCTGACGGAAGCCGTCTTCCGCTGTCTTCCACTCACCCTTGCGCTGGGCAACCCGGGCTCCGGCGACGTCCGCCTGTGCAGGACCACAGCAAAGGAGCAGCAGCAGGGCAATGATTTTCAGCGGCGACATGGGAGCCTCCCGGATTCAGCGTGGGGCCGACCGCCCCGATTCTGAGACGACCGTTGCCGGAGTTGGTTGCGCCCTACCGAGAAGTGAGGAGCGAGAAACGGGTAGCTCCGGCTTTTCGAGGTTTCGAAGGTTACAGGTTTCCATGCGCCCTAACGCTGGAAACCTGTAACTCAGCCGGTGAGCAATCCTACGCCGATTCCCAGAGCCGCTCCGGCAATCACTTCTACCGGAGTGTGCCCGAGCAACTCCTTCAACGCGGCTCGCTCCGAAACAGCGTCCTTGATGAACGTAAGGAGCAGGAGTTCGTTCAGGATGTCGGCGTGCTTGCCCGCCTCCCGACGCAGGGAAACCGCGTCGTACATCACGACCGCGGCAAACACCGCCGCGATCGCGAAGATGCTCGATGCCACGCCCTCCGCACAGCCCACTCCGGTGGCCAGTCCGGTGACGAACGCGGAGTGGGCGCTGGGGAGGCCGCCGGTGTCAATCAGGCGTTTCCAATTCAGTTCCCTCTCCAGAATGAAGAAGATCACCATCTTGAGCGTCTGTGCAATAGCCCAGGCCGCAAGTGCACTGACGAGGGGGCGGTTGGAGAGGAGTGTGTTCACGAGCGATGGCGATCCATGAGGGGGAATTCGTACGGCCTCGCAAGCTCAGAGTTTATACTCCGGCCGGCCCACCCCGTCAACCCGGAGGGCGGAACGGCGCGCGAGTAGTACCTTCGAGCCACCCGCCCTACCCTCCACGCCCAGCCCCCAACACCTGGGTCAGAGCCGCAGCTAGCCGCCGGCGCCCCTGGTGCAGGAGTTCGCGCGCTCGCTCCGGGGCGACGTGTCTGGTCGTGTGTTCCGGGTGGGCGCGGGCAAACTCCAGGGCCTCCGGCAGCACGAGTTGGCAATCCGGGAGCCCAAATGCGGTGACGCCGATCCAGGTGGCGAGAGTGCGGTATTCCATGCGCGTCGGCGCAGGGGTGGGAGCGTCCAGTTCCAGCAGACAAAGTTCCGGCGGAGAAGTCACGTGGTGCTCGCGGCAGGCGAAGGGGCGGTGCTTGTAGACTGAGCAGCGGCTCTCTTCGAGAAACGGGCAGAGTAGCCCAGACTCCCAGTATGAAGTTTCCAGGTGCGTGCCCCGCTCAGGTTCCGGATAGCCCTGCACAGCGCGAAACTCTTTCAGTTGCCGGTCCAGATCGGGTTCGTCTTGTAACTGCTCGCGCCACTGAACAGTACGGGCTTCGACCCGGCCGGCCAGGTCCGGCTCCCGCGTGACTGCCTCTGCGAGTGCGTGGGCTTCCAGCGGCGAGATCACTACGAGTTGCCCGCAGCACGCCCAGCAACCCGCGCCGCAAGTGACGGTGCTGCCCTGCTGCGCGAGCGAGTTCAGCCTGTCGGACTGCCGCGCGTCGGCTTCGGCCCGCAACTGTTCGGCCACTTCCAGCAGAGTTGACATCGAATTTGTGGTGCCCTACGGAACGACGCCTGGGTGCGGGCGGAGCTGCCGCCGCACCTCCGCCCAGCGTGCCGCGTGACTGTCGTCGAAGAGTACCGGCTCGAAACCGAGGCGCAGGTACACACCGATAGCCGGCAGACGCCAGTCGTCGGTCCGGAGGAGTGCCTGCCGGAATCCCTTGCGGTGAAACCAGTGCAAGGTTGCCAGAGTCAGCAGGAGCCCCAGCCCCCGTCCGCGCTGCGCCGGCGCCACGCCCACCATATGAACGTACCCGGCGTCCGGCTGGAAGGCTTCCAGTACGTAGGCCGTGGCGGTACCTTGTGGGACCCCGTCCACCGTCGCAAAAAAGCAGCCATCCGCCTGAAACTGGACCCGATTGACCAGTTCCCGGAGGCACCGAACTCCGTCCCATCCTGAGCCGATCGAGTCATTCATGATCCGCGCCCAGTGGTTCTCATCACCAGGAAGGTACGTGCGGAGAGCGCACCCCGAGGGCACGTCGAGCGGCGGCAAATCATTGAAATGCGGGCGCACCATCTCGAGTTGACTCGGGGAACTCACGACCGGACGTCCTCCTGGTAGAGAGCCTCAATCCAGTAGTAACGACCGTTGGCGTCCAGGAACGTCTCGAGCCACTCGGAAAAGCTGTCCGCCACTGCCCGCCATTCGGAAGGGTGCTCGGCATGGATGCCGTCCAGCACCCGGCCGGTCGCCCGCTCGAACACGAGGAAGTCGCCCGCGCCGTTCACCCGCGCGAAGACGATGTACGGCTCCAGCACCTGAGCGCCGTAGAACTCGACCTCATCCCGTTGGAGGTCCACCAACAGCGACGTGGATGCGACTCCTACGCCGTGGAGACCGGATCCATTCAGAAAGAGATTCGCCCCGTTCGTGAACCGGAGGAACTGCGCGAAGTCGGCCGGGAGCGGGCGGCTGGGGAAGGTCTGCGCAGCCAGGACTTCTCCCTCTGCGGCGCCCGGGAAGAGCTGCACTTCGTACCAGTCTTCCGTACCTTCCAACGAGACCCTGACACCCCCGCGGATCTGAAGCTGCCGCAGGCGGGCCAGGGAGGCGTCGAGTGAGGGATGGGACACTGAAGCAGGTTCCTCTCGGGGGATGGGGCGGATGCACCTTGGGGGGAAGCGAAGTCGGATCGCCCCTGGGAAGCAGCCGCGGGAATGGCTACCGGGAATTTCCGTGTGTCGGGTGCAGCTTCCTCCCCGAACCGGAACTGCGCTGAAGAATGCGGGGTTTTTCGAACGCAACTCCCTGTTTCCAGTCACGCTTCCCCAACCCTGCCCGATCCGGATTGCGGCTCCGTGCCGTAGCCCACCGCCCCACGGCGAAGCCGGTACGATTCACCCCGTACATGCAGTGCAGGTACACATCTCCCCGAGCCAGTGCGGCTTCAATGCGGGCTGGAAGCGACGGATCGAGCGCGCTGATCGGCTGGTGTGTTACGCCGGCCTGCTGTGCCCACCGTTTTTCGCCGTCCGGAGTGAGGCGGCCCCCCTTCGGCAAGCGGTCATCTGTATTCGGAGGGAAGCGCAGGTCCAGCAGCGTCAGGTGTACTCGTCGCTCGCGGGCACTGCGGAGCAACGTCGCGGCGGTGTCAAGGCGCGGCGCACCCCCGCGCCAGAAGCGCCCTCCCGGCCGGGCCTCCACCAGATGCACGTTGAACCCCGGCGGGGCGACCGGCTTGTCGGCGTGCGCCATCTCAGCCGGAAGCGCAAGCAGCAACATCCCTACTGCAGCCGGCCCCCAAGTGTTGACGGCGAGGGAGGACGGATGCGCGATGAAGGAGGAACACTGAATGCGCAACGCCGAAAGACATCTGGCTATCGAAGCTGCGGCGCGGAAAGACGATGAATGGTCCCGGCGCCGCCGGTCACTGGCGGCGCGCCTCGTTTCGCCAGGCAACCCCGAAGTTCGCGCCGGCATTTCCCCGCGATGCGGAGTTGAAGCCTTCATGCAGCGCCTTTCATCCGGTAGTGGAGGTCGTTCGGGCCTCATCAAACCCATGCACGTCCCACCCTCAGTTGTACGGATCGCTGTCGGCATTGCACTCGTGACGGGTGCCGGCTTCTCTCGCGCGGCCCGAAGTGCCCCTGCCGACGTGGTGCTCGCCACCCCGACCCCGCCGCCCGCCTGGGCACTGGCGGAAAGGGCGCTGTTCCGGGCTAACGCGGCTGCGTGCCGCGAGTTCTACTCCCGCTATTTCGACCGCAACGGCTATCTTCTCTGTGTCGAGCGCTGGGGCGGGAACGACGGCCCCGACGATGCGATCGAAAACGTGAACGACTGGCCGCTCCTGTACGCACTCGGGGGCGATGAGGAAATCCGCGCCCTCTACCACCGGGCCTGGGAAGGTCACCTCCGACAATATACGCTCGCAAAGACCATCCAGGTTCCCCTCGCCCGCGACGGGATGTACTACAAGGAGTTTCCCACCCAGATGGACTGGGTCCACAACGGCGAGGGTCTCACCGCGTTCACCCAATCCCTCCTCTCCGATGGGCAGGACCCACGATTGATCGGGCGGCTCCGGCGTTTCGCCGGCTTCTACGTGGGCGACGACCCGGGCGCGAAGAACTACGACCCCAACCTCCACCTCATCCGGAGCATGTTCAACGGGAGCCGCGGTCCGCTGCTCCGCAAGGCCACAGCGCAGGACTGGGCCGGCGATCCGATTGAGGTCGAGAATCGCTTTCGTGCGCGACACGGGGAGCGGAATTACCGGGAAATGCTCGCCCACTTCAAAGACTACAACGATGTAATCGGGGATCACCCGCTCAACATGCTGTCCACGTCCCTCGTGGCCTCCGCATCGGCGGCCACGGGCGATGCGAAGTACCGGCAGTGGATTCTGGAGTACGTGGATGGGTGGCGGGAGCGCATGGCACAGAACCGCGGCATCATCCCCACCAATGTTGGCCTGGACGGCAGGATCGGCTCCGCCGCCGGCGGCAAGTGGTACGGCGGAGTGTACGGCTGGGGCTTTTCGGTGATCGTGCCGCAATCGGGAGAGATCGCGCACCGTAACCAGCACCAGGCCGGCTTCGTAGGGATGGAGAACGCCTACCTCCTGACTGGAAAGGATGCCTATCTGGATGCGTGGCGCAAACAGGCGGATGCCGTCAACGCTGCCCGCAAGATGCAGGACGGCCAGTGGGTCTATCCGCGGATGTATGGGGATCAGGGCTGGTACGACTTCCACCCCACGCCGTACCAGCACGCCGCGCTCGACATCTGGAATCTCAGCGAGCGACCGGAAGATCTTGCTCGGGCTCCCGACAACGGATGGCTTCAATACCTGGCGGGTAAGAATCCGAATTATCCGCTCCAGGCGCTCCAGGGCGACCTTGGGCGGATTCGCACCCAGGTGGCCGGCATGCGGGCCGATGACACCACCCCGGACACCCGCCTTGCCGATGACCCGCTCATCTATAATCCGGCGAGCGTTAACTCGCTGGTGCACCTCACTCTCGGAGGTCTGCACTCGGGGAACAAGGGCGCGCTGCTCCACTGCCGACTGCGCTATTTCGATCCTGAGGCGCGCCGGCCCGGTCTTCCCGACGATGTCGCCGCGCTGGTCGAGAGCATCTCCCCGGGGTCTGTGACCGTCTCCCTGGTCAACACCAGCGTGACGGACGCGCGCACGGTTACCATCCAGAGTGGAGCGTACGCCGAGCACCGGTTCACGGAGATGCGCTCCGGAGACAACACCCGCCGCCTGGATGCTCGTGCCTTCGCCGTACATCTGCCGCCCGGCTGCGGAGGGCGAATCGAGCTGCGCATGCGGCGTCACGTCGCCCCACCCACCTCCAGCGCACCCTGGGCCCGGGCGGACTGATGGCCGGGCCTGCGCGGGCCCGGCGATGCGTGCCGGATACAACCGCGAGCCCGCAAGCCGCGTGACCTCCGCGCACGATAGCAGAGCCTCACCGGATTCCTGATTCCGCGAAAGCAGACGGCCACAGACATCATCCCTTCCGCGGGGGTGATGTCTGTGGGACGCTCGCCTCTGTGCCGGCGGGACGCACTGATTTCCGCCGCCCGTACGCCCGTGTCCCCTGCGCCAACAAGCGGTTAACCATCAGTTTCGTTGCAGCGACTGGTTCGCTGGACTCGGAGATGATGCCTTCCTTATGCCCGACCCACCGAACCTGATCCCACCCCTCTTGCCTTCGGATAGACGATACGCGTTACGATACGGTACAAGTAGTTTGAGATTCTAGTTGGCTGGCTACTCCCCATTGGCCATCAAACAGAGTCAAAGGAGTCGCACCCGGCTCCCGTGCCCGCATCCACCGGCTCATCGCCGGGCTACTCCACAGGTTTCGGCTTCGCTTACAATAGGTAGTATGGAACTTGCAGTCGAGGCTCCGCACATCCTGGCTTCGGAGGCGCCCCAGTCCACCCACAATGGCGTGGGAGGGCTCACGGAGGTGGCGGACGTCCCTGTGCGCCGGCGGCGGGGACGCACGCACTCCCCTTCCGGTGATCCGCCTCCGAGCAACCACGCAGACGCGTCCCTGCCCGCCGAGGTGGGGGCGCCGGCCCCATGCGATCTGGTCGTGGATGGGACGGAGCAGTGCGAGGCGTGGCCCGGTGAAGGGTACCGTTATCCGGACGTGGTTACCGAGGCGCCGTCGTGGGCCACTACGGCTGATCGGGAGTGGTATCCGTGCCACATTGAGGAGAACATGGCCGAACGTCCGCGGCACTCGACCAACAAGCTGTCGGCCTGCGCGGCCATCGAGAGCCACTGCCCGGACAGGTTTGCCATCACCGAAATGGAACTCTACTACGAGCAGGGTTCCCGGAAGCACGTGGTGCCGGACCTGATGGTGATGGACAGCCGACCTACACCGGACGAGGCGGAGACGTATCTGGCCTGGCGAGACCCGCCCATCCGCTGCGTGGTGGAAATTGTGTCGCGGCGGAACACCCAGGCCCATCTGGAGGAGAAGCAGGCCCTCTACGCGCGGCTGCGCGTGCGAGAGTACATCGAGCACGACCCGTACCGCCGCCGGCTGCGGCTATTGCGGCTGCGGAGTACGCTGTACCACCCGGTGGATGCTGAGCCGGACGGCTGGGTATGGAGCACAGAGACGCGGCTGTACTACGCGCTCGACGAGGCAGGGGACCTGCGCTTCAAGGACCGGGAGGGGCGACTGTGGCTGCCGCCGCCGGAGCAACTGGCGAGATTACTGGCGACGGAAGCCGAGTTGGAAGAGCAGCGCGCGACGGTGGCACTGCGCGAGATGGAGGTGGCGGAGGTCCGGGACGCGCATCACGAGGCGGAAGCGCGCGCCGCGGCGGGGGAGGCGCGTGCCGCGGCGGCGGAGCTGCGCGCGGCGGCGGCGGAGCTGCGCGTGGCCACAGAGGCAGCAGACCGCCAGGAAGCGGAACTCCGAGCCGCGCACGAAGCGGCACGGCGGCAGGCGGCGGAAGCGCGGGCTGCTGAACTCGAGGCACTGCTG
>SXGS01773997.1_pt1 | contig 16353 bp, 14 predicted proteins | sample 3174681 | NCBI WGS metagenome assembly SXGS01 (sample SAMN11356861, study PRJNA531348) | freshwater metagenome | isolation source: freshwater sample F1-80 | place: China: Fuxian Lake, Yuxi | collected 2017-12-25 | reverse complement strand
TCAGGCACAAAACGAGAATCCGCAGCAGGGTTCGTATTTCGTTGAATATTTGACCGATCTCGTGGAAGAGGCGGTGCTGCAGGAGTTTGAACGGATCGATGAACGCGGCGGTGTTTTGGGAGCCATGGAACTCCAATACCAGCGGATGCGCATTCAAGAGGAATCGCTCTACTACGAACAGCGCAAACACGATGGTTCTTTGCCGATCATTGGGATCAACACCTTTGTGGACCCGAAAACGGCCGCCGCGGATTGGGAGCCCGCATCGGTCGAATTGCGGCGAGCGACGCCGGCCGAAAAGAACGCTCAGATCGACTCGGTGAAGCGCTTTCAGGCAAAACACGCGGGCGAATCTGCGCAGGCGTTGGCCGATCTCCAACAGGCGGCGCTGAGCGGAGGGAACCTGTTTGAGCAGTTGATGAAAGCGGTGAGGGTAGCGACCCTTGGCCAGATCACCCACGCCTTGTACCAGGTCGGCGGTGAATACCGCCGGAATTTATAGACCAGACGTTCCGCTCATTAGGTTCTTGCATGCTCGATCTCGCGTCGCCTACTCGTTCCGATTGGATTGGTCAAGCACTTGACCATATCGACCTGATCTTGATTGACCACGCCCACTGTGAAAAGAAGGCAGCATCGACGGCGATCAATCTAATTTTCCGCTACCAGGGAAAGGCGGACATCATGGAAGCGCTTTCCGCGTTGGCGCGCGAGGAATTGGAGCACTTTGAGCTGGTGCTTGGCGTCCTCAAAGCGCGCGAAATTCCATTTCGTGTGCTCCAACCTAGCTTGTATGCCAAGGGCTTGCATGAGGCCGTTCGCAAGGAAGAACCAAACCAACTCCTGGACACCTTGTTGATCTGCTCGCTGATCGAAGCCCGCAGCTGTGAACGGATGAAGTTGTTGGCGGAGCATTTGCCGGATTCCGAACTCCGTGAATTCTATACTTCGTTGCTCGCTTGTGAAGCGCGGCACTTCCATAGTTATGTGCAGATGGCGTATGGCCATTTCGAGCGCGATCTTGTGCGCGCTCGGCTTCATGAGCTCGCTGCGCACGAGGCCGCAGTGCTGGCGCGGCCGTCGGAAGAAATCCGGCTCCACAGCTGACGCCGCTCCTTTCGAAATTTTCGTCTTTTGCTGTCAGCGCCGGTTGCGGAACGCCTGCCGGGTGCCCATGATCGGCGGCTCATGACCGGAGGTTGGCGTTGGCGTTCTCGTGGCTTGTCTACTCGCGGCTCTCCCCGCGGGAGGCATTGAAGCTCGAAGAAAAGGTTCGGGAGTTGTTGATGGCGTTGTTCGCCGCTCGTCCTGGCCTTGTGCGAAAGCCCGAGGATTGGGGGGACATTACCGTGGAGGACGCGGTTCCCAATGGCGACGATGTGGCCGAATTGTCGGACGCCTACGGTCGGGATGTCTCGGATGAAGTCCTCGATCGCTTGGATGAATGCCGATCTGCTCTAAGTGTGGAGCGAAATGGCGTTCAGGATCTCGACGGGATTCAGGTGTCCATTCTTCGGTATTTGATCGAGCATGCCGGTCCCTGCTTGGTGGATTGGGGTGACATGCAAATCGTCCTCTCCGAGGACATTCTTCAGGAGATCGGTGAATATCCGTCGGTGGGCGATCTGGGGAATCCAGGTGAGCCAGCCCCGGAGCCCGAGCCGGTCACTGAAACGGCAGAGCTGACCGAAGAAGGTCCGAACGCCGTTGGTTTTGCGCGCGCGGCGGAGACCGAAAAGGCGATCGACGCTGTCAGCGAAGATCCCTTTTTACAGCGTCGTTTCGTCCGCCTGCTCGAGAAGTACCCGGACTACGTCAAGAGCTATGTGGCTTTGCTCTCCGAGCGTGGCGCGCTTGGCGACAAGGCGGCTGCGAAGAAGTTGGGCGTTCCCCTAAAGAAGTTGGAGCCGGAACTTCAGAAGCTCCACGACTTTGCGTTGGAGCTTGCTGACGAGGTGGACGACGCCTCTGAGGAAGTCTAAGCTCCAAATACGCGTGGCGGCTGGCTGCGGTTTGTAGGGGTCCATGGCGCAACTTCTTCGCCTATCTGCCGGGATGATCGATCTCGCCACGGGTGCTTTTGATCGCGACGGGCAGACCGTCCAGTTGATCGGCAAAGAGTTGGCGCTGCTGCGTTACTTTGCGCGCAAGGCGGATGTCGTCGTTCCCAGAGAGGAGCTTTATACTGAGGTTTGGGGGTATGCCCCGCAGGTTCAATCGCGTACACTCGATGTGACCCTTCATAAACTTCGTACGAAGATTGAATTGGACCCGTCGAATCCCGTGCATTTGCTCACGATTGTGGGTGAAGGGTACCGGTTCTTTCCCCTGCCCGAGCCGGTGGCTCGCAACACGAGCGCTTTGTTCGGGCGAAGGCAGGAAATGGACTGGCTGCGGCATCGGCTCGCAACCGAGAGGTTGGTTTCCATCGTTGGACCGGGCGGGATCGGAAAAACCCGGTTGATGATGGAAGCGTCGGTCGAAACGGAACTGCAGGTCGTAGGTGTGGACCTTGCGAACCAAGATCGGGTCGATTTGGCGGTGGCCCAAATTGGCTCGGAGCTCGGTGACGCCGAACAGGGCTTTGCGGCGGCGGTGGCGCTGGGGGACGTCTGGCTGTTTATCGACAATGTGGAACAGCTTCTTCCGGACTTTGCAGGTGCTGTTTCAGACGCGCTCGCCCGCGTCCCGCAGCTAAGAATCTTGGTGACCTCGCGTCGGCCGCTGGGCTTGCTGACTGAGGCGTTGATTCCATTGGGGCCACTGGATTCGGAGGCCGCGCAGGCGTTGTTCCTTGATCGAGCACTTCGAAGGGACCCGAATTATTTGGCCGATCCAATGCAGCTTTCGCAGATAGTCAAGTTGCTTGACTACTGGCCATTGGCGATCGAGTTGGCGGCTGCGCGTTCTCGGCTTTACCCCATTGGCGAGTTGGTGGCGCGCATGAAAAGCGGCGTCGATCTTCTGGAAGTGACGGAGGCGGATCGACCGGAACGGCATCGGTCGTTGAGGGGTGCGCTTGACTGGTCGTGGCAACTGCTGTCCGACGCCGAAAAACAGGCGCTTGTGGCATTAGCCGCTTTTCCCGACGGGTTTAGCATGGCGGCCGCGGAACACGTGCTTGGTCCGCGAGCTTCCGATCGGGTGCTCGCGCTCATCGAGCACAGTTGGTGTTGGCGGGCGGATGACGGACGTTTTCGCATGCTGGCGCCGGCGCGCGAGTTTGCGGTGGCGCACGCCGATGGCCGGGTCCGGGAACAGGTGTGCGCTTGGTTTGCGAGCTTGGTACCAGAGGATCTGCTTGAGCGTGTGCACTTGGGCGAGCCGCTGATCGACCAATGGCGCCGTGAATCGGCAGGTCTCGAATTGGGGTTGTTAGCCCAAGATCCGTTGGTTCGCCTCAGGTGTGGTGTGGCTCTGGTGTTGTGCAGCTCAGCGCGGGTTGCCCCAGAAACCGCGATCATCAAAAAGCTAGAAGCGGAGGCGGTTCTCGCGCCTGTGACTTGGCGCGTCGCCTTGGCGGTGGCGATGGGCGAGTCCGCTGCCGGGTTCGGGGGACGCCGGGTTGTCGCTCTCGCTGCGGGATTGTCAGGGCAGGAGCGCGCGAGAGTGCTGTTGGCGGCGGTTCCGAATGCGGCTTTGGGCGAGGGGCGGGAACTGGAGGGGTGGCTGACCGCGGCGCGGGCTGAAATGGGCGACGACCCATTCCTTGTGGCGTATGAGCGCTTAGCGACGGGCGTTTGGAATGTCCGGGAAGGGCACTTGGCCGAAGCGCTGACCTCCGTATGGGAAGCGGAACGATTGGCGAAAATTGGCGGTTGGACGAGGCTACTGGAGAGTCGGGCCGGTCAGCGGTTGCGCATCCAATGGGAGGATCTTCAAGAGGCGATCGACGAGACCGAGCCGGTAGCGGTGTTACTAAGCATGCAATTGCTTGCTCGAGCGCTCACTAGGGGCTTCGAATACGCGATGCAGTGGCGTGAAACCTATTTCGATCGTCCGCTTTGGGGAGGAATCGGGGACGTTTGGGCTCGAGCATTGGGCGCGTTGTTGGAGGGGCGCACCGAAGCGACCCGGTTGGCGCTTGAACAATGGCCGCGCTCGCGCCGAAATACTGCGGTGTATCAGTTGTTTGAGCTGTCTACGCGTGCTGCCGAGACGCCAGGGGCGGTTCGTGCCGAACTGGCGGGTTTGCGCGGGGCGATCGACGGCCAGTCCAACGATTGGGCGCGATTTACTTGCCTTTGTGTCGAGGCGGTGGTGCAGGCTCGGGCCGGGGATGCCCGGGCCGCGCGTGTATCCTTGGGGACCGTTGGCGAGAACCTAACGGCGTTCTCCGCGAAGCCCGAGGGAATGGCGCGCCGTCTGTGGGCAGCGTGCGCGAAGGCGGTGGAAGCCTAAACCCGCCTTTGCCCTTAACGCGACAGTTGCCAGCTTCCCGCGTGAAGATCGGCGAGCCCGTGTCTCTGCATCCAGAGCAAGTGAGCCGTGATTTGTATCGCTCCGACCTTGTGGGCCTCAGCCGGAAGATCGGCGTACACCAATGGGACCAATGCGAGCGGCGTGGCAGTACCCAATTGGTCAAGTGCTTGACGAATCTGCTCGGTGCGCTGGTGGCGATGGGCGATGTAGAATGAAAGTATCGCGTCGGGCTGCGTTAACGACGGACCGTGTGCCGGAAGCAGCATTGAGGCGGCCAGCTTTCGCATGGCTTCGAGGGAGGCCAGGTACTCACCAAGGTCGCCATCCAACGGATCAATCAGGATGGTACCAATTCCAGCGACCATGTCGCCAGCGATCACGGCCTTGGAGCGGGCTTCCTGGAAGACCAAGTGTCCGGGGGCGTGGCCGGGTGTGAAGTGCGCCGTCACGGAGAGGCCCCCACAAAGCTTGGTTTCCTGGTGGTGCCAGGGTTCGTCGACGTGGATGTGGGGTGCGACCCTCGCCGCGGTGATCGGGTGCGCCGCAATCGGAACCCGAGGAAAAAAGGCATCTCGCAGGGCGATCGCCCCGGACACGTGGTCTTGGTGGTGGTGGGTCAAGGCGATCCGTTCGAAGCGTTCGCCGCGATCGATGCGCCGTTGCACGTGGGTGGCGAGCCGACGCTGCTCATCCTCATACGGGCTCGCCGGATCAAAGACGGTAAACGTCCCTTCTCCAACGATCCACGTATTGGTGTGCGTCGCTGGAGGGAGCGTCGGTGTGCGGACGGCGACGACTTCCACCCCAGAGGGGAGGTTCATCCGAAATACCGACCGATGGTGTAGGCCGCAAGGATGACCGTCATGGCCACGGCGAACCATGGGGCGGCGCGGGTGATCCAGGCATCCGCGGGCTCGGGAAGCGGCTCGGGGAGCTCATCGGGGGATGGAATGTCGTCATCGAGCGGTTGGACACGCATGGGCATTTGAACCGGGGTCAGGTGTGCGTCGGGATCGGTCACGGGAACCACGGTTGGACGAGGCGCATCGTCCAGTGGCGAAGTGATCAACGTCGGGCGAGGCGGCTCCGCCGGGACGTCAGATTCTGCAAGATCGTAGTCGGTTTTGTCTTTGAGAGTCGGCACGATCGGTTCCGGTGCGGAGGTTTCGTCTTCCCATCCGGCGAGGCGGGCGGGGGGAGGAGGATCGGAGACGGAGGGGCGCTCTTCGCTAGGAGCGAAGCCAAGGTTAGCGTCTGACGCGAGGTGGGCTTCCGGCAGGGAGGGCTCCTCCTCCACCGCCGCGAATACAGGTTCGGGCGACCGTTTGGGCGAAAGGTCAGCCTCTTCGGGTTCTGGCGCGGAAATCAGGCTTGGAAGCTCTGGAACGGTGGGAATGTTCTGTCCGAACAGCTCGGTCGGAGCTCGATCGGTGAACATTTCCGTCGCGCGCCGCTCTGCGAGGAATTCTGTCGGGGCGGGTTCCGTGAAGAGCTCGGTTAATGCAGGCTCTTCGGGGGGCGAATCGCTGTTTTCTGGGGCAGTCTTCGGCGCATCCGCAGCGGGGTCCGCCGCCTTGGAGCGCGCGCGCGCCGGAGTGTCGGTGCGCCGCGCCATCGGCACCTCATCCTCCAGATCGACACGCACGACGGGGAAGGGTTCCACCGGGAGATTTTCGCGTCGAACCTTCGGAACCGGAGGGGCATCCTCCGGCGGAGCTTCCGGGGACGTGGGGGGGACGACTTCCGTCTCGATGGCGGTCTCGTCCTCTTCCGGCGGTGGAAGTGGGGTTTCGATGGCGACAGGGGAGCGTCGGGTCAAGGTGGTCGCCAGATCCTTGCGTTCGCTGGCTCCTGGGGCGTTTCGTGCCAGCATCAACAGCTCTTGGCGGGCGTTGTGTACCCAGCCAAAGCGATGTTCCGGCTGGGGATCCATGAGGCGCCTGAGCACCCGCCCCAGGGCGGGCCATTGCCGCTCCACCGATTCCACGGCAACCGCTGGGTCACCGCGCCGCGCCTCCGCCAGAGGATCCTCCCCTCTCCAAGGGGGCTTTCCGGTGACCAACGCTGAAAGGATCGCGCCCAGGCACCATTGATCGGTGGCGGGGCTGGGTTCGCCCTCGCGCGCGATCTCGGGCGGAATCCAGGAAGGGTTGAGATCGTCGTCGTGTGAGGTACCAAAGCCCCAAATCCACAATTTTCCGTCGGGAGCAAGCACGACCTGCTCAGGGGAAAGGTGTCCGTGCACCACGTTCCGATTGTGAGCACGAACCAGAGTTTCCGAGATTTCCAGGCCGATGTCGAGCAGGGTTGCTGGGCTCATCGCGACGGCGCTGGCCTCTCGCTCCATGACCAGGGTATCAAGAGGGACGCCCTCGTTGGCACCGAGGATCAAAGCGCCATTTCCTTCGTAATAGGCCACGGGCTCTGGGGCGCGAGGATCGGCGAGCGCTTTGAGTGTGTCGAATTGCGCTTGCAATGCCGCTCGAACTCTGCCCGAAGCGTTTGGCTCCAACAGGCGCACAAAAACGTCATTGGTACGTCGCTTTGGGTTCCCAGTTCGGGTCGCACGATACCAATTGCCTGGCTCGGGAACCCGCGCTTCGCGAACGATTTCGAATGGCCCGACCCGGAGCCCGATCACCGACATTCCGACGTCCCTTGCTGCACGATCAAGCTAGCACGATCGGCACTCCCGGGGAGGTCCTCGATGGGAGCTCGCCACTAGGGGTGAACCGGGCAACGGGAGAGCGGTTTTTCCGGCGGAGGAGGGTTTCCACCGACAAAACACGTGCAGCCCGCTTCCCCGCGGTCGTAAATCGTGCCGTAGGCGCACTCCTGCCAGATCGGATCCATCATCAGCGGCGAACAAGGGGAATCCGCAGGCGGTGGCATCTGCCCCGGATTGCGTTGAACGCCGTCGTCCGGGAATACGATGCACTTGTCGCCCTCGCGAGATTTGTAGACCATTCCGTGTTTTTCGGAGTAGGCGTTCAAGGGAACGGGCGCGGTGGGGCTTCCTGCCACTCGTTCGCGCTCTGAGGCTAACTTGACGTCCACAGAAGCGGGCTTTGGAGGGACTAAGACCTCAGGCTCGGGCGGGTTGGCGTGAACGACCGGCTGTCCGCAAGCGAGGGCGCCTACGGTGCTTGCGGTGATGATGAAGCGGTGGCGCATGAAACCCTCGCGGGGATTCTGCCATGGAGCGCGTCACTTGGATAGGGAGCCGAGGGAAGGTCAAATGCGAATCCCAGTGCACGTGATCGCGGGTTTCCTTGGAACGGGGAAAACGAGCGCCGTTTTAGGGCTTCTGGAGGCGCTCAAGGGCGAGAAGTTGGCGGTGATCGTCAATGACTTTGGGGAGGGTCAAATCGACTCGAGCGTGATCGACGGTGCTGGGGTTGCGGTGCGCGAAATCCAAGGCGCATGCGTGTGTTGCACAGCGCCGAGCCAGTTTAATGCAGCATTGGGCAAGATCTTGGACCATGAGCGCCCGGACCGAATTCTGGTGGAACCCACGGGATTGGCGCGACCTGCGGACCTGGTGGACACCTTGCGACGTGGTCCGCATCGGGACCGGGTGGAGGTGCGGCCCGTGATCGTGTTGGTGGATCCTAAACGATGCGACGAACCCCTGGTGCACGAGCAGATGGAGGCGGCGGACGTATTGGTCGCGAACCGGTGCGATCTGGCGACGAAAACGGAGTTGCAGGCATTTGACGAAAGGATTTCGCGACTGTGGCCCGGGCCCGAGAAGGTGGTGCGGACGACTTATGGTCGGTTGAGCTTGGATGTTCTGCAGGGCGGGGCGAAGGAGCGGTCGCACGATCACGCCCACCACGCTTCCACCGACGGTTTTCATGTGGTCTCCAGGATATTTGACGCCGAAACGCTGTTTTCGTGGGAGGCATTGGAGGCACTTCCGGCGGTGGAGCGTTGCAAAGGGATCTTTCGGACCGATCGCGGCACCTTCCTGATCGAAAAGGTAGGACAAAGGCTTCATGCGAGGCTGACCCCTCATCGTCGGGACAGCCGGGTGGACGTTATCGATCGCGACATGGACCGCATTCAAAGTACGCTTCAAGCGATCGAAGGAGCCCGGAGAACGTTGGCCGCGAATGCGCCGCTGGAGTTGGTTCTAGCCAACGGCACGAGAAGGACGTTTTCTCGGGAGGAGTTGATCGACCTCCCGGGTGGAATTCCGGACGTGGGGGTCGAGGTTTCGGGTCGCTCCGGCGCGGCGGTGCCCGTTGCAAGCGTTTTGGAGGCCGTGGGCGCGTCCCTAAACGGTGAGGCCGTGGTGACCGCCGGGGACGGGTTTGCGAGCCCAGCGGTCGCGTTGGACGTATTGGCGAGGGGCTGGCTGGTGCACTCCCTAGGTGGGCAACCCTTGCCGGCCGACGCTGGGGGGCCGCTACGCCTGTTGATCGGCGGAAATGCCGTTTCTGCGTGCTCGAATGTAAAGAACGTGGTGCAGCTGGTCCTCCTCTAGCTTGCCGCGGAAAAATGGTCAGTAAATGGGCGTTCTTGCCGCCGGGGGCGCGCGTGGCGGGAGAGGGCAACCGATGCCGCGCGCGGATCCGGAAGGGGGCACCGTCCGACGGTCAACACGTCCAATGTGGGAAAACGTGACATCCACCGATGGATTACCCCAACCAGCGCATCTGTAGCGAACTCGACATCGTCCAGGACAAGCAAAAAACGGCCGCCGAAACCCGCTTCTAGAATCGGTCGGAGGGTTGTCGCCATCCTACTCTCGGCGGCCACCGCGGAGTGCACGCCCTCCATCGAGACTTTGACGCGCGAACGCCGATCTCCGTGGAGCGCCATCACCATGTTGGCGAGGGTGGTCTTGCCGGAGTGGGGCGGTCCGCTTAACGAAACCATCCGTTGCCCCTCGGAAAACCAGCTGCCGATGAGAGACAGTTCGTCAAAACGGTCGAAGCGCACGGGTTCGGTCGGGCGCTCGTTTGCGGATTGTAGAGTTCGAAAGCGATAACCGACCCCGAATTCGGTGATCAAGTGTTCGGGTCGGTCGGGCAGGGCTTCGAGCTTTCGACGAATTCGTGCGATGGTGACGTCAAGAACCCTACTTTTACCGCCACTTCTTCCCCAAACGGCGAGGTATAGATCGGCGCGTGAAATGGCGACGTTGGGTTGTGCAACGAGGGTATTCAGCAGACGAAGTTCCGTTTCGTGAAGTTGATCCGTTCGGGTGTCGGCGTTGACGAGCCCGGTGATCAAATCGACCGAACAGGTACGAAGAAGCAGGGGCTTGGAGTGCATGGCGACCTTCCTGCGGGATGAACGAACGGGGCCGGGTCGGATGCGTCAGAAAGTTGTCAAGCCGCCTCCTTTGGCGTGCGAAACTTGCCGTGCGCCTGGAGAACGGCCATGGGGAGGAGGGGGGGAATGTGGCCTACAGCGGCTCCGATCTGCGAAATGCGTATTCGCAACTTTCGTCGCAATTGAGTGGAGAGGAAGCCTCGCTTGGGGCCGTGCGACAAGAGATCGTCGCAGCGGGCACTGAGGTTCAGCGAGAGCTGGACGAGGCCGCCCGTGCATTGGCCGCGATCTACGTTCCGGATTTGAGTGTTGCAGCGCTTGCCGAGGCCGAAAAGAAAACAGGATTTCGGGGATATTCTCGCTTCGATCCGCTCAAGGCGATGGAACGGGAGCGCGTCGCGTTGACGCGCGACGTGGCAGCGATTGAGCAGAACGAAATGTATGTTCGAAGGGAGTATTTGGTGGGGCCTGTGGGCAGCATCACCCGGCGGCTGGCGGAGGCGACCGACCTGTTCGATACTTGGAACCGTGAATGTCAGAAGTTCGAAGGTTTGGATGGGTTTTTGGACTTGGTCGACGCGAAATACGATACGCCGGAGTTTGAAAACCGCTGGTGGACGCCAAAATACTGGGGGCGTTGGGCGGCGGGCGATCGGATTTGTGCGGCCCTCGGGATGAACGACTTTGGCGACGACGTCCTGCCCGCGTACGAAAAAGCGCGCGCTCCGAGAGAACAATGGCGCGGTGTTGTCGCCCAGGTGACCCAAGAGCGCGACGCGGTGCTCGGGTTGGTAAAGAAGCATGACGATTCCGTGTATCGCTTGCAGCACCTAGAAGAAATTTATCTGGACGAATGCCATAAAGCGCTTGGCGTTCATTTGAAAGGGGCGGATGCTGCCCTGCTGCAGAGTTGGGCGGGGGAGGACCGTGGCCTGGAAATGGGATTGAAGAAACTATCGGGCTTGAAAGCGAAGCTCGAGTACATGCAGGGGCTCACGAAGACGGTGGAGGCGGACCTGCTCGCGCTCAGCCAACGTCGAGCGCAAGCTGAGTTGAAGGTCGCAAAGTATGGGCGACCTAAGAAGCTTTATGCGCAGTACCCGGATGCGGCGTACCCGGCCAAGGGGCTCACCTTTGTACAGAAGGCGGCGGCTCGTCGAGAGAAATATCGAGGAGTATCGCAGAAAATTGTCGTGTATGATCGGTATCAGTACTTTGACATTCACAATGATCCGAACCTCTGGTGGTTTGAAATGACCGGTCGACCGCCGGGAAGTTACCACCCGGGATTGCAGGGTTGGTACGACCGCAATCCGAGTGTCACCATTGTACATGTCGATCGCCATGATCATGGGCATGCGGTTGGGGCGGCGGTCGCCGACCGGGCGCACGATGATCTGGGAGATCTGTCTTGAGCCGTTCCAAGCTGGTGATCGTCAGTTACGCGATCAACGGGCGGGGGTTGGGCCACCTGACGCGACAACTGGCGATTCTGCGCTGGGTCCGGCGGCATTGTGCGGTATTGGGACTAAAAGCGGAGATTTGGGTGTTGACGTCGTCCGAGGCGGATACGCTGGCGCGTCGCGAAGGATTTCCGGCATTAAAGTTACCATCCAAGGTGATGATGCGGGATGCGGGCATCGATCCTGCCCGCTACTTGGCGATCGCGCGAAGTTGGGTTCTGAACGCCATTGTAGGGCTGCAGCCCGACTTGCTGGTGGTGGATACTTTTCCGGCGGGATCGTTTGGAGAGTTGATCGCCGCTTTAGAGCTCGTGAAGCGGCGCGTGCTGGTGGCTCGGCCGGTGCGGCGAGAGGTCGAGCGGGAGTCCGCATACGCAGCGTTATTGCCTCTATACCAACAGATTTTGGTTCCCGAGGCGGGGCGGTCGACGGAAGAACGCACGTTTGTCGGACCGATCGTGGCCAGAGAGCGGGAGGAACTCCTTTCTCGAGCCGAGGCTCGGGCAGCGCTGGGAGTGACCGGCGCAAAACGAACGGTGTACGTGACGATGGGGGGTGGTGGGGATCCGGCCGCTTCGGGTGTATTACCCCGTCTGATCGCCGATTTGGTTCGTACAGACTGGCATGTGGTGGTGGGAGCCGGGCCTCTGTATCAGGGGCCAGAGCTGCGGGGAGAGGGGATCACTTGGTTGGACCGGTATACTCCAGTTGAGCTGTTTTCGGGTTTTGATGCGGCCGTTTCAGCGGGCGGGTACAATGCGTATAACGAGCTGATGTTTGCTGGCGTACCCACGGTATTTTTGCCGCAGCCACGGGCGGCAGACGATCAGGACGAACGCGTGTCACAGGCGGTGACGGCGGGAGCGGGGCGCCTGGCAAAAACGATGGAGGAAGTTCCTGGACTGTTGAATGACGTCGGTACCGCCGCCGCGGCGCGCAATTTGGTGCCCGAAAACGGAGCGAGGAAAGCCGCCTTGGCGTTGTTGTCAGGTCTGGTTCCCGTTGAGGATTTGCGGCGGGCGGAACAGATGTTTTCACCGGAGGTGTTGGGCCTTAGCCGAAGCGTGGATTCGAATCTCGTTTTGGACCTGTTGCGAGCGGTCGGCGGCGAAACCCCGTCCGCTTGGGCGGAGCGACGCGCTGCAGGGTTCGAGCTCCAAGATCGTGGGGTAACGGTGGGGGAGATTCCTCGCGAGCCGCCGAAGGGTGGAAATGCGGCTTCTGTGCTCCGTCTTGCGGAGAAGTTGTCGATTCCGTTGGACTTGGCGATCCAGTGGGTATCGGCCTTGGGAAGGAAGTTTCCGGCAGCGTCGGGGTCCGAATTGGTCGCCGCATGTGAAATCGGGTTTCCGGTGTTGGCGCGGTTCGACGATTGGCGTGGGGCGGTGGCTTTGTTGAGGGCGATCCCGGCTCAGCGGACGCTCACCGCCCCGGGTTTTGTCGAGCTCCTGGGGGCTTGGCTCTCGAAAGAGAATGATCTCTTTGATGCGCAACGCTCGTTTGTGCACTTGGAATCTGGAGGACAACGCACAGTAGCGGAGACTCTGCGTTTGCTTTCGCAGGGCGCGGCGTCGGAACGTGGCTTGTTGGACGGTCCATGAGCTGGCGGGACCCGATATTAGCGGGGATTCAGGCGGGAATACCACAGGCCGGTCCGGCGAGCGTGCACATCGATCTGACCAATGGGTGCAATGCCGCGTGCGTCACTTGCTGGGATCATTCTCCGTTATTGGCGAGTCCACGATCCGCTGAATGGAAACGCCGCCGGATGCCATTGGACCGGTTTCGGGAAATTGTGGCGGATTTAGCCGGGATGCGGTCGGTTCGACATGTGGTGTTGTCGGGAATGGGCGAGCCGTTCACGCATCCAAATGTCTACGAGATGATCGATGAAATCAAGCAACAAGGCTGGGAACTCACGGTGATCACCAATCTGGTGGCCGCCGATCCCGATCGCATGGGCGGGATCGATCAACTGTTGGTGGGGGTTCAAGGTGTCACCCCGGACAGCTATTCGGCTTTTCATCCAGGCTGGACCGAGCAGCATTTTTTCAAAATGTGTGCGACGCTTCGGCGGCTGTCGCGTTCGGGAACCCGGGTCAGGCATGTGCAGGTCATCAACCGGGACACTGCGCCAGAAGTGCCGGAGATGGTCCAGTTTGCGAAATCGTTTGGTGCCGATCGCGTGAACTATAAGCTGGCGAGCCTTCACTCGGGAACGGAAGGAACGGCGATCACCGAGGAACAGCGGGCTCAATTGCTGGAGGAGTGGATTCCTCGCGCGCGAGAATCGGCGACCCAGTTAGGAGTGCAAACGAATCTTTCCCTCTTTGAACGCCAGGTCGCATCGGGCGGACGCGCCACTGCGCCGATCGAGTCGATCGGTTGCTACATGGGGTACGTCTTCAGCCGCATTACGGTCGATGAAGATGTGCTTTTTTGCTGCAATGTGGAAGTTCGGGTCGGGTCGCTTCGCGAGCGTTCGTTCTCGTCCTGGTGGACCGGCCCCGAGTGGCAGGCGCTTCGGGATCAGGTTCGGAGGGGTTCTTTCTTTAAGGGATGCGATCAATGCGGGAAGCTGGAGCAGAATGTGAAGTGGGGGGAGCGGGTCGCCAAACAGGTTGCAGAGGGCGCGTTTGAAGAGTTTTCAGCGTGAGAACACCGACGATTGAATGGCAGGTGGCGGGCGCCTGCAATTATGATTGCAGCTATTGCATTCAATCAAAAAAGTACCGGCGAGGGCGGCCCGCCGAGGAGCAAATCTCGTCGGCATTGAGATTTTTTGGCGAGTTGCCAGGGGTTTGGGAGATCAAATGTAGCGGTGGGGAGGCATTCGCGCACCCGCTTTTCATGCAAAGAATTGTTCCTGGATTGATGTCGGACACTCCGCACCGGATTTCGGTGCTCACGAATTTCTCGGCGGACCGCGAAGATTTGGAGCGGTTTGCCGGTCTGGTGCACGGACGGCTGGTCGTGTTCTCCGCGAGCCTGCATTTGGAGTTTGCTGAGGTAGACCTTTTTGTCGAAAAGGCGAGTTGGTTTGTTGGGTTATTGGAGCCTTCGGTTCGATTTGTGGTCAACCAGGTGGTGATTCCTGGCGAGGAATCGGTCGCGTTGCAGTGCAAGCAACGGATTGAAGCTGCTGGGTTGCGTTGGTTCCCGCAGCTTTTCAAAACCAAGGAAGGGGTTGCTGAATACTCCGATGAGGTAGCGCTTCGTTCGGTGATTGGGGAGGCGCCAGGGCCGCGCGAGGCGAATCTCGCACCAAATTATCAAGGAAGAATGTGCTGGTCTGGGGTGGAGTATTTCACCGTCGATAAGGATGGCGACGCATGGTCCTGTCGAAGCGCCAAACGAAAAGGGAAGGGGCATCTCGGGAACATCTACCGCGGAGATTTTCGGTTGAACGCGGAGCCGGCCCCTTGTCCGTGGTCGATTTGCCCGTGCACGGTTCCCGCGAATCGCGGAATGATCGAGGGGGTATCTTCCTCCATCGCGGCGGTGGAGGAATGAGCCCGGCCTACCCTTTGGAGGGGGTGGTGTCCTGGAACATGAACACGACTTGCAATTACCGTTGCAGTTATTGCACACAGCGGTTTGTGGATAACCGAAAACAATGGGCGAGAGACCTTCCAAAATTTGTGGAGGGTTTCCTTGCATTGCCTGGGGATTGGGAGATCAAGCTGTCCGGCGGTGAGCCGTTTACGCATCCGGAGTTTCTCGCGTTGGTCGATGCGTTGGTGCGCGGCGGACGAAGAGTGTCGGTGGTAACAAATTTTTCTGCATCTCGGGAGACGCTGGCGACCTACGCGGAGGCGACGCGAGCTCGACCGGGGGTTCTTTCGGCGTCATTGCATTTGGAGTATGCCGATCCTCTGGATTTTGCGGAAAAGTTGGCGTGGTTTCAAGGGATCCACGCGGGTTCGGTGGTGGCGACCTGCGTAGCGACGCGAGAGAGTCTTCCAAAATTACCGGCGATGGTGCAACAATTTCGCGCGTTAGGGGTCACGCTTCGAGTGCAGCCTGAGAAGCAGGATCGGGACGTGATCGGGTACACCGAAGCAGAGCGGGCGGAGATCCTCGCGCTTGGAGGGCACAACGGGACCGGATGGGTCGACCCGAGCTTCGAAGGGAAAATGTGTTGGGCGGGGGCCCGCTATTTGATTGTGGATCATCAAGGTGAGGCTTATCGGTGCTATCCGGCGCGCCGGTACCGGCAAGAACGCCTAGGGAATATTCTTGATGGAAGCCTGCGCTTGGCGCGAGAGCCAAAGACCTGTGGGTATACTTATTGCAATTGTACGGTTCCGCCGCAGCGGGGCATGGTGGGGGCATAATGTTGGCAGGAAAGGTCAAATTGAGGACCTTTTTGGTGGGCGTTTCGGCGGTGGTGCTGATCGTCGGCTGCGGCGGTGCGGGCCTGGTGTTTGCGAGCGGAGGATTGCTGTTTGCGGCCCGTGCCGACGGTCCGTCGGAAGTGCCGTCCGCGCCGCCGGTGGTGCAGGATCCGGTCGTCGCACCGTTGGTCGTGTCGGAAGTGGGAGGATGTACGCCCGCTCGCCCGGTGGATGTGGACCTGTTGGCGTTTGCCGGAAAGGCGCTCGGCGCCGACAAGATCAAGGATGCGACGGCGGGTAAACCTTACAAGATCAATGTGTACCAGGATTCTACCGACGCGACGGCGAGCCGTGCGAAAATCGATCTCGATCGGGATGAAAAATGGGACGAGAAGATAACCTTCAAAGGAGGGGAGATTTCGCGAGAGGTTGCTCCTGCTGACGATGAACTCTACACCGAAATGACGATCTGGCAGGGGTGTGAATGGGTGTCCCCTGGAATGCCGGCCTCGTCCGGTGGTGAGTCGGCCTTATCCGCGGGTTCTCGGCCGGTGGATGCGGACCTGCTGGCTTGGCACCACAAGGCGCTTGGAGCCGACAAACTCAAGGATGTAACCAAAGGAAAGCCGTACAAAATCAACTTGTATCAAGATGCAAATTCGTCGGAAGCGAACCGCGCGAAAATCGACCTCGATCGGGACGACAAGTGGGACGAGAAAATCACCTTTAAGGGCGAGGAAATCGAGAAAGAGGTGGCCCCCGCAGACGACGAAAACTACACCGAAGTCTATCGGTGGTCGGGAACAGAGTGGGTGAAAAAGTAGCTGCGTCTGGCCCGTTGATCGGCT
>SXGS01640429.1_pt1 | contig 16353 bp, 13 predicted proteins | sample 3174681 | NCBI WGS metagenome assembly SXGS01 (sample SAMN11356861, study PRJNA531348) | freshwater metagenome | isolation source: freshwater sample F1-80 | place: China: Fuxian Lake, Yuxi | collected 2017-12-25 | reverse complement strand
ATTTGGAGAACGACTGAGGCTGGAGCCTGGAAACCCGCTGATATCGACGAGGGACGTGGTGGATATGGTGGCGTGGTACTTCCAAGAGGAGCGAAGCGCGGCGGAGGTGGAGGCGGGACTCAAGGCGCGACATCGACGACGGAAGCTGGCGATGGAATCTAAGTTCCGTCGCGAAGCCAGCCGGAAGAAAATTATAACAATGTAGAACTAAGTGTCCCGAAAAGTCGCGACCTGAGATGGCTGCAAGAACACACGACCGCGCTGAAGTGATGCTCGCCCTACTTACCCACCGCAGCACCATGAGACTCGAAGGCCAGTGTGCTGCGGGTGGTTCCAGCGTCGGCTCAGGTTACCTTCCCAGCATCCATAAAAGTATCGAAGCCACTGCCAGACCTGCCCCCCCAAGGATTACCCACACTGAAATGGTTTTGCGCTGCGGGGGAGTCGTTGCGCTAGAAATAGGTTGAGACGGGGGTACTGCAGATGGCGACGACCCGGGTGCGATCGGAGCGGAAAGGTGCAGCGTGTTATCGTCATCGGTTGAGCTGCTTCCCGCCGAGGAGACGTTTTGAACCACGGCGTGCAACGACTCGGGTTCAGGGTCCTTCTTCGTGGCATATTGCTGGTAGAGATGTGTGGTGTGTTCCGTGGAGTCCTCGGTCTGAGGAAGGTCCAACTCCAGGCGAGCCTCGACCCGGCCAAAACGAATCACCTCACCATGATTCACCGGCAACTGACCCGTCACGCGCTTTCCAGCCACCCAGGTGCCGTTCTTGGAACCGTGCTCGCGGATAATGACCTCGTTCCAACTAATGAGGATTTCGCAATGATCGGCCGACACGGATTCATCGCGGATGACCAGATTGTTCGCAGGATGGCGTCCTATCTTGGTCTTGCCTTCGGGCAACACGCAGGATTGCGCCGCGAATTCGCGCTGGATGAAAATGAGCTTAGGCATTCAAAGCAGTGAGATCATGCCGTGAAGATCTTGGATGGCGTCCAGGTATTATTTCAGAAGTTCTCCTGATGAACTCGAACCGCCAAAAGGCGGGACTCCGAACACCTGCAGCCGGCAATCGGGAGCGTTTGGAGTTCCGCCTTCAGGCAACCCGGGCTCAACTCGCAGCAAAATGAGCGCTGCTGTTGTTAGTGCTGAGTCCTGTGCCAGAGGTATTGTTAGGAATCAAGCGTTTCCTGGTGTCGGCTTATTATTGCGGGATCTGCCAGGGCTGCGAGGCTAAGGGCTATGGAAATGCTCACGTTTGATGCGGTGGTGATTGGTGGTGGTAGCGCGGGTTACGCCGCGGCGCGGGCTTTGGTGGCCGGTGGGGCCGCCGTAGCGGTGGTGGATTCAGCCCCCGAGTTGGGAGGACTTTGCATCCTGCGAGGCTGTATGCCCACCAAAGCCTTGTTGCACGCTGCCGAGCTCAGGCATGCCCTGGAAGAGGCCAAGCACTGGGGAATTCATCCTGGAGAGGTTCAGATCGACATTGCGGCGCTGTTCGGACGCAAAGCCGCGTTGATCGAACAGTTCGCCTCGTACCGTCGTGGTCAACTGGAGACTGGCAAGTTTCAATTGCTGCGAGCCCGGGCCAGTTTTGTGGATGCTCACACGCTGCAGCTCTCCGATGGCCGGCAGGTTCGTGCAGGCCACATCGTTCTCGCCACAGGGTCCAAGGTGGCCAGACTGCCCCTGCCGGTTCTGGAAACGATTGGCTGCAAAACGAGCGATGATTTGGTCGATTGTGCGAATCTGCCGGCTTCCCTCATTGTTCTGGGTGGCGGCGCCGTGGGGTTGGAGTTCGCCCAATTTTATTCGCGTCTCGGGACTCGAGTGAGTGTGATTCAACGCAATCCGCAGATCCTGCGCGATTTTGACGTGGACGCAGCCGCGGAAGTGGAAAAAGCCTTTCGAAGGGAAGGCATTGAGGTGTTTACCGGCACCCGACTACTGGATGCACGAAAATCCGCGGATCAGAGTGAAATTTTTTTTGATCAGGTCGGGTCTCCCGGAAGTGCCCGGTGGTTGAGTGCGGAAACGGTACTCCATGGAATGGGGCGGGTGCCAAATCTCGATGGACTGAATCTGTCGGCGGCAGGCGTGACTTGCGAATCGGGCGGGATTGACACCAATGCCCGCCAACAATCGTCTGTGGACCATATTTATGCCGCCGGCGATTGCTGCGGTCCCTATGAGATTGTTCACCTAGCCATCCAGCAGGGCGAGGTGGCGGCTCACAACATCCTAAAACCGTCAACACCCCGTTCGATGGATTACCGGGTTCTACTCAGCGTGGTCTTCACAGAACCTCAAGCTGCCCAGGTTGGATTGACCGAGAAGGAGGCGAAACGACGGGGACTCGCGTACGTTGCGGCAAGTTATCCATTTAATGACCATGGGAAATCGATGATTCTGGGTTGCCGGGAGGGCTTAGTGAAATTGATCGCGTCCCGTGCGGATGGGGAGATTCTGGGCGCTACCTGTGTCGGCCCCCAAGGCGGGGAACTGATTCACGAAATCGCTGTGGCGATGGCCAAGCGAATGACCGTGCATGAATTCGTGCAGGTGCCACATTATCATCCCACCTTAGCGGAAATCTGGACCTATCCAGCGGAGGACTTGGCGGCACAGCTAGGGGCATGAGCCTCCACAGAAACTTCGATCAGGACACTGCTAACTGAGATAGAACTCCGCCCTAGAGGAACGAACTCCAGGTATTTGCCGCCGGCGATCAGCTATTTGCTGGAATTGGATGCTGGGTCACCGGCTCCCAACTGCTTGTCGAACCAATCCGCGAGCACGGCAACTTCTTCGTGCATAGTCAGCCAGGGATGCCCGCCGCCGGCTTTGATGATCAATTCCGCCGAACCACCCGCGGCGCGGATTGCCGACACCAACTTTTCTGAATGGGCAAGTGGCACCACCTTATCCGCATCTCCATGAATGAGTAGGAACGGGGCTGGCGATTTGCTGACACGATGGAATGGTGAAACCGCTTTGGCTGCCTGCTGTATCTCAGCGTCGCTACGACCATTGGTGCCGTTCAAGAAAAGCAAAGGCGCGAGGATTTTCATATCAGGCGCTTTTCCTGGTTCCCATTCGAGCAGGTCGGTGGGCGGGAAAAAAACGCCGACGGCACGCACGGTAGTGTCGTGACGTTCCAGCGACGATTTTGAATTGAGGTTGGCGGATGCGGGAGTCAACGCGGTCAAGGTGGCGAGGTGACCACCTGCGGAAGCTCCGGTGAGCCCCAGACGTTGGGCTTCCACACCGAAGTCATTGGCGTGTTGCTTCACATAGCGCAGGGCTAATTTGACGTGCTGATCCATTTCGGCAGCTGTGTAGCGCGTTTTGGACCCGGGCCTGACGGCGAAAACAACGTAACCGCGCGAGCAGAAGATGTTGTAGAGCTGGGCCAGCGTGTGATCGCGAATCTTGTTGCGATCGGAGTGCCAGGCGCCACTGACCACGTCGACGATACCCAGCCCGTTGGTTTTCCCCTTCGGCCGGAACATATCCATCAACAAACCTGTGCCATGCACTTCGCCATACACAATGTCTTGACGCTGGGTGTAGGGGAGCTCTTGGGCCAGGGCACAGGCGCTGAACCAGAGACCTAATGCGACCCAGGCCGCCCGATGAAGGAGAGTCACGTTGGAATATGATTTAGTGTGACGCGCGTCGCTCTCGAATCGCGGCGACAATGTCGGCAATGACATCAGCTTTGGGTTTGGCACCTTGAGGGCCCTTGCTGTGGAGTCGGACGCTGACCTGGCCGGATTCCAGATCGCGCCCGCCGATGACGAGCATGGTGTGGACCTTGGCTTGCTCAGCGTCCTGGATCTTGGCCTTGACGGGATTGGAGCTGAAATCGCCTTCCACACGGACGAACTGGGATCGAAGTTCCTGGACGATATTTTTGGCGTAATCCAGCAGCGGATCCTCCTGGCTGATGGTGAGCACGCGCACCTGCTCGGGAGCCAGCCAGAGCGGGAAGTTGCCGGCATAATGTTCGATCAGAAACCCGATGAAACGTTCGTGCGTGCCGAGGGGGGCACGATGAATGCAGAGGGGCGTTTTCTGAGTGTTATCCCGGTCCCGGTAAGTCAGTCCGAAGCGCGCCGGAACGGCAAAATCAACCTGATTGGTGGCAATCGTGAACTCGCGTCCGATGGTGCTCCAAACCTGCACGTCAATCTTCGGGCCATAGAACGCCGCTTCATTGGCGACCTCCACGTAATTGATGCCGGACTCGATCAACACCTTGCGGACCATGTCCTCCGTTTGCTTCCAGAGCACGGGTTCATCGACGAATTTCTGTCCCAGTCTTGCCGGATCGTGGGTACTGAAGCGCATCTGATATCGGTCCAGGCCAAAAATCTTAAAATACTTCAGGTACATCTCGTTCACCGCGCGAAACTCTTCCGCGAACTGCTCGGCGGTGCAATAAATGTGGGCATCGTTCATGTTCATCGAACGGACGCGCATCAAGCCGAACAACTCACCGGACTGTTCGTACCGGTAGCAGGTGCCGTACTCGGCCAGGCGCAGAGGCAAGTCGCGATAACTGCGCGGTTCGGCGGCGAAGATCCGATGATGATGAGGGCAGTTCATCGCCTTCAGGTAATACCGGCCGCCGAGCGAGAGAATCTTTTCGCGCAATTCGGAGATAGTCTTGGCTGCTGGTGCTGATTCGGGCGAGCCCGGGGCGGTTCCCGAATAATCGAGTTGAGACTGCGTGCGCTCCAGTTCGCGTTCGAGTTCGGTGCGGTGTTTGCGCTCGTCTTCCTCGAGCATCTCCATTGGAGGAAACATGGATTCCGCGTAATAGGGAAGGTGCCCGGAGGTCTTGTACATCTTCTCCTTGGCGAGGTGCGGTGTTTTGACGCGCACATAACCTGCTTGGAATTCCGATTCCTTGGCGAGTTTTTCCAGTTCCTCAACGAGAACGGTGCCTTTGGGAAGCCAGAGGGCGAGCCCGGGCCCGACGAATTCGCTATCAAAGGCGAACAAGCCCATGTCAGTGCCGATTTTTCGATGATCTCGTTTCTTGGCTTCTTCCTGAAGTTTCAGCCACGTTTCTAGCTCTTCCTTGTTCTTGAACGCGGTGCCGTAGATACGTTGGAGTTGTGGGTTCTTCTCATTGCCACGGTAATAGGCGCTGGCCACACGCAGCAGTTTGAACGCCTTCACATTGCCAGTGCGCATCACGTGGGGCCCCGCACATAAATCGGTGAAATCGCCGTTCTGGAAAAAGCTGATGGCTTCCCCCTCCGGAATATCACCGAGACGCTCCACTTTGAATTTTTGGCCGCGTTCTTCGAACCACACTCGAGCTTCATCGCGGGTTTTGATCGATTTCTGGAAGGGTTGGTTTTCCTTAACCACCTTCCGCATCTCGTCTTCGATCTTTGGAAAATCTTCGGGCGAAAAGCGGTGGGTCAGATCGAAGTCGTAATAAAACCCCTCGTCGGTCCATGGCCCGATGTCGAGTCGTGTGTCCGGCCAGAGCCTAAGGACCGCGGTGGCGAGGATGTGGGATGCCGAGTGCCGGATGCGTCCGAGTTCGTCGAGACGTTCGCGTTCATCCAGTGTCTTGCGCTGCACCTCGTGCTTCGCTGCTTCGTGAGGTTGAGGACTGTTTTCGTTCATAGGAAAATCGTAGGCGGAGTTGTTCTGATGGATCGATGCTTGAGGGATCAATGGCCGCCTTCACCGCCGTCTTGGTCATGGCAAATCTGATCGATGACCACCGCGCTCGCCAAAATCAGGATGTCGTCTTCATTGTCCACAATATCGACGGCATAGGTATCCCGGATGGCGATCCACTTCTTGGACACCGCGGCAACCACGCGACCACCGCGGGTAAATCGGTAGTCATGGTCCAGAAAGCTGCCTTGGGCCTCATAATCATCGGGACCTGGCACATCCACGGTAAAATGACATCGAAACAGATTGAACAGATCTTTGCGCACGGTGGCGACATGCCGTCCGTCCCGGTGAATTTCGTAGGCCTTCCGAAGCGAAATGAGTTTTTCGCGGATGAAAGCGAGTTCGGTTCCGTTCATGTCCTTGAACACCAGCTTTTCGCGCAGCAAGGTGAAGGCCCTGCCATCGACAAAGAACACGTCGCGACCATTCGCATCCTGAATGCGGAAGTCGTCACCTAAAGACAGCAGTTTTTCACGGATTAAGTAGCGCATGGTTTTCAGAGCAACACGATTTGTTGAGTCGCCACGGGACACGCAGCATCCACAGCACGCCATCGCGGAAACGAAAACGCCTCGGACTGACTGGGCAGTGCGAGGCGTTGGCGTCCGCGATGGTTGCGGACGCTACGGCGTCGTCGTTGTGGCAGTTTCGCCTAGACTCATTGGCAGCAGCAAGCCAAAGCCGAAGAACGAACGCAATGGGATTTTATGAAAAATCCCGCCAAGACAGCGTGGCAGCCGACCTTGGCGGGTTCGAAAATTCGCCCCCAATTATTGGTAGCGCACCACCAACTGATTCCCTTCGATGGACACCTTGAGGATTGTTACAGCGGGGTTGATTAGAAGATAGGCGGGCTTGGATTGATCTGTCGGCAGGGTAGCCCGGATGATTTTGGCGCTGGAATCTTGAGTGATGTTCGTCAGCGTCGCCAACTCGCCCAAGGGGCCACCGGACGACAACGAAACCAAGATAGTGGAGGGTACTTCGACAAGGGAACCGGTGGCAGGTGCAGTGCTTCCGTATCCGCCGGTGTACAGGTAGAAGTCGTCTAGCAGCAATTGATTCGACGGCTGACCTGTCCCCATGGTGGAAATGAAGACATAGTTGAGGTCTGGGGTCGGTGCGCCCAGGGCTGGGTCGATGTTTATGGCGTCCCGGTCCGCGAGGTAGTTTTCGAACAAGAGTGTCCGTGTGGCATCCCCCTCCTTTTGGATGTAGGCCGAGTAGAGATCTCCCCCGTTTTGGATACCATCGGTGACATTAAACGGCTTGTTTTCGACGTTGATCCAAAGCCGGTACCAGCTTCCGGGTTGTATGGCGTCCGTGAATTGACCTTCATAGGTGCCCGTACCGATTCCATTTCGAGCTTGCAGATCAATCGTGGTGCCATCGGCGACTCGGTCGATTCGCAGGTAAGGTCCGACGTTCTGGGCGAAATCGCCGTTAAAACGAATTGAACGTTCCGTAAGACCCACGTGGACAGCGATCGGTTGTATGGCGTCCTCAGGGCCGACCGGATTCGCATAAACCCGGAACGAGAGTGTGACTTTTTGACCTTCTGTCACGGTATAAGATTGCAGCCGCAATGCGGTGAGGTCGGCTCCCGCGTCATAGCCAATGGCCTTATTGTTACTATTCTCGAGGACTGTGAAGAGCCCTTCAGCCCCCAACCACCTTGTTTGATTGAACAGGGAGCCAGGGGTCAGAGTGTCGAAATTGTCCACCAAGTGCCAGCCTGGCGCAATGCCAGTAAATGCTTTGACGGTGGTGTTTTTGGAAATGGATTCGGTACCGCGAGTGGCGGTCAGCGTGTAGGTGGTGCTCCGGGTGATCACCACTTCTTTGCCGCCGGTCCCACCGACCGTTTGCGAATTCACGTCACCCACATTTTCATTGATCGAATAATTCGCGTCCTTGCTGCCTTCCCAACGCAACATCGTTTTGTCATTGGCAGCGACCGACGAGAAATCGGCGGCGAACGATTTGATTTCCAATGGCTGCTTCTTGGCAACGGCCTTAGGTACTCCGCTTGCTCGGATGTTTTTGATTTCCGTCTCACTCAACGCGCGCTTCCATATGGCGACTTCATCAATGAGTCCGGTGACCCAATGCGAACCCGAGGCGCGCAGGATACCTCCGATCGTCGTATTATTCAGTGTCCAGGCTCCCGCAGCCTTCGCCGGGATCTCCAGTTCATCTGCCACTCCGTCAATGTAGATCTTGCGGGACCCATCCTCATGCTGAGTAAATGTCAAATGATGCCAGGTACCATCGAAGGGTTCGGCGGTGGTCTTGATGTGGTTGACGTCGGTCCAGCCAGTCTGTCGGATATAAATGTCTGTTTGGCCACTCGCGCCCCCATTGTGAGTGCCGATATTGAACAACGGATTGTTGTTATTAGGAGTGAACCCTTCCGAGAACAGGCGCAGATCGTTTTGGCTGGTGCCGGTGACATTGGCCCAGAAGGCGACGGTGAAAGCTGCGTTTTTGTTGGCCGGGAGATCATCATTGGATCCGTGAACCCGACTCAAAAGAGACTGCTTGGTATTGTTAAAGCTGAAACATTTGCCACTCTTGCCCGCGACTAAGTCCGAGGACGTCAGGTTGTTGAGAGTCATATCGTAACCGCTGACGAGGTCCGGTGTTTTTCCGCCGACGATTTCCTCCATTGGCCAGTGAGCTACCAATCCCACGGCTTCTGGAGGGAAAACGCTGACCAACCCTTCGCTTTTCATCTGGGTAATTTCAGCTTCGGTGAGCGCGCGTTTCCAAATCGCAACTTCATCGATCAACCCGGTGACCCAATGCGAACCGGAGGCTCGAAGGATTCCTCCGATTGTGGTATCATTTAGGAGCCACACTCCCTCCTGTTTTGCTGCGATTTCCAACTCATCCGCTACCGCGTCGATGTAGATTTTACGTGAACCATCCAGTTGCTGCACAAACGTGATCATGTGCCACGTGCCGTCCAAAGGTTCAGCTGTGGTCTTGATGTGATTGACGTCAGTCCAGCCGGATTGCCGGAAATAGAGATCCACTTGTCCGCCGGAACCGCCATTATGGGTTCCAATATTGAAAAGCGGATTGTTGTTGTTAGGGGTGAACCCTTCCGAGAACAGGCGCAGATCGTTTTGGCCGGTGCCGGTGACATTCGCCCAAAATGAGACGGTGAACGCGGCGTGTTTGTTCGCAGGTAGGTCGTCGTTTGGGCCGTGGATGCGGCTCAACAACGTTTGCTGCGTGTTCTTAAAGCTGAAACATTTTCCGACTTTGCCACCCACGAGGTCTGCCGCGGACAGATTGTTCAGGGTCATGTCGTAGCCGTTGACTAAATCAGGGGTCTTGGAGCCTTGAGCTTCGTTCAATGGCCAATAAGATACTAGCCCGTCCGCCAAACTAGCGCGTGCTACGGTTGAAATGAAGGCTGTGGCGATGACTGTGCACAGGCCAATTGTCCAATAGGGCGAGAATCGCATAAATAGGTGGATTTGGGGTCATGCAAATACAAAGTGAGCTGGAGTGCACGAAAAAAATAATCATTTCTAACGCCGATAGGTCGCCAAAAAACCTCGGGCTTCCCTATCGCTTCCCGCTATCGTTAGGGTGCACCTGCACAATGAAACACAAAGGTAAGGCATTCAATGCCGCCGCGAAACTGATCGGTATCGCCGTGATCTTGCTGGCGGTTGTCGCCGTCGTTCTGACTCTCGCAGGGCTTTCTCGCTCGGCCGCCCTCTTGGCATCCCTCCCCCTCCTGGCCGGGTTTTGTGCCTTCACGCTCTATTTCTTCCGCGATCCGGATCCCCAGGTGCCTGAAGGCGACGACGTGTTTGTCGCGCCGGGCCATGGCAAGGTCGACCTGATCGACGAGACCACCGAGAATGAGGTGCTCAAAGGACGGTGCCGCCGAATCTCCATATTCCTGTCGGTGTTCGACGTTCATGTCCAACAATCTCCAGTGGCTGGTCGGGTGACCTTTCTCAAGCACACGCCAGGCGCTTATTTGAATGCCATGCGAGCGGATTGTGCCGATCACAACGAAAATGTGCTGATTGGTTTTGCCCCGACCAGTCCCCGCAGTGGGAATATCGCCGTCCGCCTGATCACGGGATTGATTGCCCGCCGGATCGTCCCCTGGGTCTCCACAGGAGACTCGGTGGCCAAAGGTGAACGGATCAGTCTGATCCAATTCGGATCGCGCGTGAATCTTTACCTGCCTCTGGACGCACGGGTGGAGGTGAAACTTGGCGACCGCGTCGTGGGCGGACAAACCGTCATGGCTCGCTGGAAGGCGGTTTGAACAACATTTCTGGATTGAGGTCCTGTATTTCGAGGAAACAGACGATGAGCGCGACACCAACACCGGCAAACGGACCCAGTGGGGAATCCGAGCGTCTCAAGATTTACTTGCTCCCCAATCTGTTCACTGCCGGGAACCTGTTCTGTGGATTTCTGGCCATCACCCGGATCGTTGAAGCGGATCCCGCTTCCGCGGCGTTCAATCACGTCATCCGGACCGCCCTGTTTTTCATCTTGTTGGCCTGTATCCTGGATTTGCTCGATGGGCGCGTTGCTCGGATGGGGGGCTTTGAGAGCCCGTTTGGTCGGGAGTTCGATTCGCTGGCAGATATCGTGAGTTTCGGGGTGGCTCCAGCATTCCTGGTGCACCGGGTCGTGCTCGCCGATGTTTTTGTGAACCATAAAGAAATCGGTTGGTTCATCGCCTCGATCTTCGTGATTTGCGGGGCTTTTCGCCTGGCGCGGTTTAATTGTCTGGCGGCTATGGCGGGGACGGGCGGCGGAAGATACTTCCTTGGATTCCCCATCCCGGCAGCCGCAGGATTGGTTTCGACCCTCACACTCTTCCTGCTTTGGCTAGATGACAAAAGTCTGAGCGCGGGAAACTGGCGGTATATGCTGCCAGGGCTTTTGCTCTTCTTGTCGGCCATGATGGTCAGCGAGGTGAAGTACCCCACCTTCAAGAAACTGGACTGGCGCACGCAGCGCCCATTCATGAAGACGTTGGTCATCGTGCTGGTCGTTGGGTTGCTGCTGGTGCTATGGAACAAGGTGTTGCCGCTGGTAGCCCCGATGGTATTTACGGCCTATTTGCTCTATGGATTCATTCGCCCTCGCATCTCGAGAAAAATGCAGCGTGAGATTGAGTCGGACGGGGAATCGGATGATGACGAGGATCTACACGCGCAGACGGAGTGTGATCGATCCAAGGAGACAGGACGTTGAGTATTCCACCGACCATTGAAGCAGCCTTGTTGGGGCTTGTTTGTGGATTTGTGGCGTCCGTACCGGGCGGTCCCGTGAACATAACCCTAGTCAATGAAGGCGCCCGGCGTGGCTTGATTTGGGCCCTGTTCATCGGGCTTGGCGCGGTCGTGATGGAATCGATCTATTGCACACTGGCATTCGCTGGCTTTGCCCAGTTGTTCGAATCCAGGACGAGTCGGGCGGCGATGGAATTGACGAGCTTCATCCTCATGCTGTGGTTGGGGCTCCGTTATCTCATGGGAGCTCCGATCCCTGGCGAAAGCCGCGGAATCGCCATTGTGGAGCATCGATTTCATCCGCGCACCGCTTTCTGGACGGGTTTTGCGCGGGTCTTGGGAAACCCCGGGGTGCTTTTGCTGTGGATCACTGTCGCGGCGACCCTGCTTTCCCATGAGTGGCTGGAGAATCGTTGGGTTTGTAAATGGGCTTTCGTGGGCGGTGTTGCGGCGGGTGGCGCGGGTTGGTTTGGTATTTTGAGCTGGGGTGTTTCCAGGGGCTCACGCCGGTTCAGTGAAAAGTCCTTGCACCGCCTCTCACAGGGGAGTGGCCTCTTCCTGCTGGCCACCGCCGCGGTGATCGGCATCCGTCTGGTCATGCTCCTTCGCCGAAATCGCTGAATCATGCGTCTTCCGATCCGCGTTCACCCCCTTTTAGACGGTGTCTTTTGGTGGGAGTCTTATTCTGAGGAGCACCGTGTCGAGTTGGGCTCCTGTGCCATTCTGCACGGATCCGACTTTTTAGTGTTCGATCCCATCGGTTCACCCGCTCAAATCTTCCATCAAATAAACCAAATCAGCTCATCGAGTACTGAGCCTCGTCCCGAACAAAAGCCCACCGCCATCGTGTTGACAAACGGCAACCACGAGAGGGTGTCCGAATATTGGAGTGAGACCTTTCAAGTCCCCATTTATGCTTCAGATCAGTGCGGGCTCCGGGCAGAACGATTTCGCCCCCTGCACTCTGGACCTTCCCCATTGGAGGGCTGCCACTGCAGCCATCTGGAGGGGGGCGGTCCGGGAGAGTTAGCACTCTTTTTGAAGGCGAAATCCTTGGTGATTTTCGGGGATGCAATCGTCCATTTGCCAAGCCGCGGCTTGGAACTTCTCCCCGCCAAGTATTGCACCAACGCAGCACAGCTTCGGGCATCCATCACTCGATTTGTTCAGGACGTGTCGTTTGAACATGCCCTGATGGCTCATGGGACACCCTTACTCACCGATGCCCGGGAAAAAATCACCGCAATGTTGGCCAAGCTGACTTCATGAACCTCGCTCGCAATCACCCGCTTTCCAACGCCATCGTTACACCCTAACGTTTCGCACTGATGTCACGTCTGCCGTTTGAACTCGCCCTGGCCCTGCGCTACCTGCGCCCAAGAGGCACCCCCGTTTCGATCATCACGTTGATCTGTGTCTTGGGCGTTATGTTGGGCGTGGCGATTCTGATTATTGTCATTGCGGTCATGACCGGCTTCGGGGATCTGCTGCGAAGCAAAGTTCTTGGATTTAGTGCTCACATCAAAGTCCAGCAGTTCCAGGGACCCTTGAACGGTTGGCGGGAAGTCGCTCAACAGGTTCGTACCCAGGCGCAAGTCGTTGGTGTCGCACCTTATGTACAATGCCAGGTACTGCTGGAAACCCAACCGCGAAACACCAATATGAATCCTCAAGCCGTCGGCGCTGTCGTCCGCGGCGTGGATCCCGAACTCGAAGCCACGGTCAGCATCATCCCCAGCAAAATCGTCGAAGGGAAATTCGATCTCCGACCCGACGCGGTATTGGTCGGATCGGTTCTCGCCCAAAACCTTCACCTCCAGATCGGGGATCGACTCGCACTGTATTCTGTTCGCCAACTCAAACAGATGCAGGAATCGCACAAGCGAGGGGAGACTGAGGTTCGGCCCGCTGCCGAACTGGAGGTCACGGGTATCTTTGATGTGGGTTTCTACGATTATAACGCCAACTTGCTCGTGACCTCGCTGGCAGATGCCCAGGATTTTCAAGGCTTGGTGGTTGGTGATGCCGATTTTGTCAGCGGGCTTTACGTCAAGTTGCAGGCATACGACGAGGACACAACGGCCGACGTCGCCGAAGCCTTGCGACGGTCGCTGCGGCCGGATCTGGAGATTGTGACATGGATGGAAGATAATGGCACACTTCTGGGCGCCGTTGCCGTCGAGAAGGACATGATGTACTACCTCCTGTTCTTCATCATGTTGGTTGCCGCCTTCTGCATCATCTGCTCCCAACTGGCGTTTGTGATGCAGAAGACCCGCGAGATAGGAGTGCTGAAGGCCTTGGGCGCCTCCCGACCACAAGTCATGACCTTGTTTTTGGCCCAAAGCAGTGCGGTGGGTTTGAGCGGTGTGTTGATGGGTGTGGCGGCAGGGATTCTGGCCCTTCACTATCGCAACCAATTTCTCACGCTGATGCGGAAGCTCACCGGCCGCGAACTTTTTCCAGCAGCCATCTACAGTTTCGACGAGTTGCCTGCCGCGGTCGTGCCCGGCGACTTGGTGGTGATTTGTGGAGTCTCGTTAATCATGTGCCTCCTGGCGGGATTGGTGCCCGCCTGGATTGCCGCTTCGATGAAACCTGTGGAGGCGCTTCGCCATGAATAACACGAACCACATCTTGACGGCGCAAGGCATTCACAAGGCTTATGCCATCGGTGACCGTCGGTTGGAGGTGTTGCGCGGTGTGGATATCCAGGTTGGCCGTGGAGAATTCCTCGCTCTTCGGGGTTCCAGCGGTGCCGGGAAGAGCACTCTCCTGCATCTCTTCGGCGGCTTGGATCTCCCCGATTCAGGCTCCATCGATGTTTCGGGTCAGCGGATCACTACGCTGGGCGGCAATGATCTGGCTCGATTTCGAAACCGACGCATCGGTTTCATCTTTCAAGCCTACCACCTGTTGCCTGAATTGACGGCTCTCGAGAACGTCCTGCTCTCGGCGCGAATCGCACGGCTGAACTACGGCGCGGCTCAGTCCAAAGCCCAAACGTTGCTCGAACGGGTTGGGCTTGGAGCCCGGTTGGACCATCGCCCAAACCAACTTTCCGGAGGGGAACAGCAGCGGGTCGGTATCGCTCGCGCCCTGGTCAATGATCCGGAATTGATTCTGGCAGATGAACCCACGGGCAACTTGGACACGACTACCGGCCGGGAAATCCTGGAGATTTTGCTGAACCTGCGTACCGAACGTCAGGCAACTCTCATTATTGCCACCCACGATCTGGGTGTGGCTGCCAAAGCGGAGCGAGTGATTACACTGACCGATGGACGCATCCACGGGGCTGGCTGAGTCAGTTTTTGAACCCGGAAACGCCGGGAGAGCGGGGCTAGGCGTGTCGCTAGGTTGACCTTGTCTGTCGCCGCTATTGGGAGTATTTGCTGCGGATGCGTCTCACAGCGTGCCGTTCAATCCTCTTAACCCTACTGACCGCATTCTGCTGGAACTGGGGATTGTGTCGGGCTGAATCCGCGACCAATCAACCCGCCGGAGGCCCAATTCCAGCAGGTTTTAGTCTGGTGTTGGAACAGCATTTTGACAGCCCTGACTCCCTCAAACAGTTCGCGTTCAGCGATCCCAAGGCATGGAAACACTCAGCTGATGGCGCCTCCATCGCCCTGGAGTTAGCCAAGCAGAGTGACTACAAGCCTGCGGTCCGGTCGCCATTCAATATCGCATTGATAGGTGATCGGGTGTTCGGCGACTTTATCCTCGAGGTGGATCTCATCCAGACGGGAAAGGAATATGGTCATCGAGACATGTGCCTTTTCTTCGGCGTGCAGGATCCTTCCCATTTTTATTATGCGCATGTCGCCACCAAAACAGACGACCATGCTCACAATATCTTTATCGTGAATGGCGAGCCACGCACTAAAATCAGCCAAGCCACAACCCCGGGCGTTCAGTGGGGGTTGAACCAATGGCACCGCCTCCGGTTGGAACGGGTAGGTCCCGCGGTTCGAGTGTACTTCGATGATATGATCAAACCCATCATGAAGTCTGAGAATGGGAAATTTGGAGAGGGATGGATCGGATTCGGCTCCTTCGATGACACCGGGAAGGTGGATAACATCCGAATCTGGGCTCCTGCGGAACCGAAGCGGCGGCAATGTGAATTCTTCCAGAGCAATCTGTGATCTCCCTCGAGAAAGTCTGGGGTCAAATCTCATTTTTTGACACTTTGAAGGTTGACTGTTACTCGCATCGTTCGGTGACGGCAATCACGCTCGTTTCAAGCGAGTTTAATTGTCAAAAAATGAGATGTGACCCCGTTCAGCTGCGCATGAACGCTCACTGATGGAAGTTCTCGATCTCCTCGAAGTAGCGGTGCGCGCTGCCGGCAGTCCAGACCGCCGTGCGCCCGTCGTGGCTCCATAGAGGCCAACATAACTCCCCCCAGCCTGATCGCAAATCCTCGCCTATCAATCATTTCTCGGCCCGATGGACTTTCTGCCACCCACAGCCGTTCTGAGGCGATGAAAAATGCGGATTTTGACACCGACCTCACCGATGACCAATGGCAGTTTCTAGAACCACTGCTTCCGAAACCTAAAGTCACTGGCCGACCCAGGACGTGTCTTCGACTGATCATTAATTCGCTCCTCTATATCTCGAAAGCCGGGTGTCAGTGGCGTCTGCTTCCTTCGACCTTCCCTCGTTGGCAAACCGTCTAGCATGTTTTCCGCAAGTGGACGTCCTCTTGCACACTCAGCGCTGGTGGAAAATAATCGTCACTGTCCAAGCGGTTGCTATTTCTTCCGGATGGGTGTATCTGATGCATTCGTCACCTAGAAAATTGCAGGCCTATTGAAAACTCTTTTCACCAACGCGATTCGAGACTTCGACTTCCATCGGAGAACGGGAATAAAAGTCTGGGGTCAAATCTCATTGTTTGACATTGTGACACCTTGGAGGTTGACTATGACTCGCATCGTTCGGTGATGGCAATCATGCTCGCCTCAAGCGAGTTTAATTGTCAAACAATGAGATGTGACCCCGATTAGACACTCCTGGTCGGTCCAACGTTCTAGTCTGACCCCTGTTCTCGGTCGCTTGAATCGCCGCTAAAGTCGCCGCAGGCCCTCAGAAGGGCGGTGCGCCAGTGACTTTCAAGAGCTCGGTGTTGAGTTGAGCCTCCGGAACCACCGTGAATTTCACGTCGGAAATCCAAGCCTGCCCCGTCCCATAGACGAGTAGCCCGGCTGAACGGTGTTACCACCCCAATGGGTTTCAAGGAGTCCGCATTGGGGTGTAGTAAATCTTGAACAGTTCGTGGCGACCTTCGGCTGAAGAGCGGGACAGGGATCTGCGCGCATGTTTCGGACCTGTTGGTGAGGAGCCTAT
>SXGS01408381.1_pt1 | contig 16353 bp, 17 predicted proteins | sample 3174681 | NCBI WGS metagenome assembly SXGS01 (sample SAMN11356861, study PRJNA531348) | freshwater metagenome | isolation source: freshwater sample F1-80 | place: China: Fuxian Lake, Yuxi | collected 2017-12-25 | reverse complement strand
GCCGGCGCCGGTCTCGGCGATCACCCGTTTCTTCTTCATCCGGATGGCCAGCAGGGCTTGGCCTATCGAGTTATTAATCTTGTGGGCGCCGGTATGGCAGAGGTCTTCCCGTTTGAGGTAAATCCTGGCTCCTCCCAACCGTTTTGTGAGCCGTTCCGCAAAGTAGAGGGAGGTGGGGCGCCCGACAAACCGCTTCAGGTAGCCGGCGAATTCAGCCTGGAACGCTCGGTCCTGCCTGGCCCTGACATAAGCCTGCTCCAGCTCGAGGATGGCCGGCATGAGCGTTTCGGGGACATAGCGCCCTCCGAAGTCGCCGAAACGGCCGCGTTCATTAGGCAGTTGTTGCATAACGCATCAGTCTAAAAGTCTGAAAGTCGAACCGTCGTCGAGCCACACCTTCGTGAAAACTTTATGGCTTGCCGGACATTCCAACTCGATAACTCACGCGGAGTATAGCCCTGAGTCTCTTGCTAAACAAGCTTTGCGGCTCGAATAAACGCCTGGAGTTTCGCCCGGTCTTTTTTACCCGGACCGACTTCCACTCCGCTGCTCACATCCACCCCGTAGGGGCGGACTTTTTCAATTCCTTCGCGGACATTCGCCGCCGTCAGCCCCCCGGCCAGGAGCACCGGAACATGCCGAGCCACTTCCGCGGCCAGGGCCCAGTCCGCCACTTCCCCCGTTCCGCCATAGGCGGCCGCAGAGAAGGCATCCACAACAAAGCCTCGCACCCCGGCCCGCCCTTTGAACTCCGTCAAGCCGAGCAAGTCGGCCGGACCGCGGAGCCGGAAGGCCTTGAGCAGGGGCCGCCCAAGATTTTCGCAATAGGCAGCCGTCTCACCCCCGTGGAGCTGGGCCAGGGCCAGGCCGCACTCATCCATAATATCGCGGACCTTTTTGGCTTCCTCATTGACAAAGACTCCGATCGGCAGCACGAACGGAGGCAAGCCGGCCACGATACGCTTCACCAGGGGTGCCTCGACGCAGCGTGGGCTCTGGGCGTAGAACATGAACCCCAGCGCATCGGCCCCCGACTCGATGGCGGCGGCGGCATCGTCGGCATTCGTGATCCCGCAGATTTTGACCTTGACGGCGCTCATGCGTCTACATACCCGATCGCATCCACGAACGTTTGGGCGAACAGGACCGCCGGCTGCTTGGCCCACTGGCGCAACGCCCGGCAGAGGCCTCCGACTTCAGCCCGCCCCAGCCCGGGCCCCGCGACAATCTGCTTCCCCACTCCCTCCTCGATCCGTTGCGCCAGCAGTTCGGCCACGAGCGGCGCATCTTCGTAACAGTCGTAGATCGCCGACAGCGCGATGCGCGAGAACCTGGCCTCCTGCAAGAGGCGTCCGAAGTCGCGCCCCACGTAGGGATTGCCCCCGTTCCGCTGCTGGATCGCCTTGTAGACCTGGATAGCCTGCTCGACGTCCGGATCACGCGGCGCCATGAGGTTTCCCGACCAATCGGGGCTGGAAATCGCGGTCAGTCCGCCGGGACGCAGCACCCGCCTGATCTCCTCCAGCGCGGCCGCAGGCTCGCCCAGATGCTCGAAGAGGGCATGGGAAAACACCGCGTCGAAGGAACGATCAGGAAACGGAAGTTGATAGACGCTGGCGACCCGCCACTCGACATTTGCCGCCCCATGTTGTCGGGCCGTTTGCCTGGCTGCCTCGATCTGCGACTCCTCAAGGTCGACGCCGACCACTTGGCCCTGCGCTACAGCCTCGGCCAAGCCCACGGTGATCGTCCCTGGGCCGCAACCGCAATCCAGTAAACGCATCTCCGGCTTCAGATGCGGCAAGAAAAACGCCGCGTCCCGAGCCGCATGCCGGCGCCTCATGTACCGCACCGCCACATCGCCGCACCCGACCATATAGGTTTCTCGCCGATCCATCGCGCCGCCTTCAGAATGCCTAACGAGCTTGGCAGAAACTCAGCCGTGCGCCGCCCGTGTCCTGCGGAACCAGCACCCGCCCCATGCCGCGGATGTTTTCATCGTAAAAGCGAAGATCGCCGGCCTGCCAGGCCGCGGCAAGAGCCGCCACGTCCTGGACGAGCAAGGCCGCCATCTGCACTCCGTCGCCGGAGAAGCTTGGGGAAAGCCGGATCGTCCCCCGCTGAAGCGCGAACCGGCCGTCCACCGGCCTCTCGCCGAACAGTTGGGTATAGGCCGTGATCGCCGGATGGAGGTCCGCCGCTCCGATTTCCACCCATCCCACCTGCGTCGAACCGTTCAGCCCGTCGGGGGAAGGCGGCACCCGAAGCTGGCGCGGCGTCGTATCTTGAATGAGAAACGGCAGCCGAGGATTTTCGGGATGGGCGGTCCGCCAGGAGACCTGTTGTCCATCGGGTTTGACACGCCCGCCCGGGGGCGCCTTGGTGATCGTCAGGCCTCGGTCTCGGATCGCCTGCACATCGCCGTGCACATCCGCACACTCTAGCGCGAACCCAACCAGCCTATTCGGCCTAGCCAGGGCTTCCAGCACCTGCCGCCCGAAGGGAAACTGCTGCGCCAGTTCCGGTTTCTTGACGCCGATCAGCTCCAGATAACTCCCGTCCGCCAGCGGCACCAACGCATTATGCGTCCCGACCTGCGGATGTTCCCCGCCGACCAGGACCTGAAACCCCAGGCGGCGATAGACCTCCATCGCCTTGGCGAGGTCTTCCACCGCGATGAGGATATGGTCGATGCCGAGGATCATGCAAGCGAGGCCTTGTCTGCGTTCAACAGCTCTTGAATCTTGTTCCCCGCATTCTCCGCCTTGATCAACGATTCCCCGATCAGCATGGCCTGGCAGCCTGCGTCCATGATGCGCTTCACGTCATCCCTTTTATGAATGCCGCTCTCGCTGACGATCATCTTGCCGGCAGGAATGCGTTTGGCCAGCCGCTCGGTCACACCCAGATCAGTCGAGAAGGTCTTGAGGTCCCGGTTGTTGATCCCGATCAGCTTGGCCTCGGGCAGCCGCTCCAGCACCGTGTCCAGCTCCCGCTCATGGTGCGTTTCAATGAGCACATCCAACGTCAACTCCTGAGCCAGGGCATAGAAATCGATGAGCTGCCGCCGCTCCAACGCGGCCACAATCAACAGCACCGCATCGGCCCCATAAGCCCGGGCTTCGTAGAACTGAATGTCGTCCACCATGAATTCTTTGTTCAGACAGGGCAGCCCGACTGTGGCCTTGATCGCCTTGAGATAATCCAGCTCCCCTTGGAAAAACTCCTTGTCCGTCAAAACCGACAGGGCCGAAGCTCCACGTTCCTTATACTGTTCCGCAATCTTCACCGGTTCGAAGCAGTCCTTGAACTCGGGCCGCAGCAATCCCAGGCTGGGCGAGGCCTTCTTCACTTCGGCAATCAGCGAGGGGCTGTCAGGCGGACGGGTCGCCTTGAGGGCTTGAATGAACCCCCGCGTCGCCCCCCGGTCGCGAATCTTGGATTTCAGCTCGACCAGATACCCGCGACTCTGCTTGTGCCGCACCTCCGCTTTCTTATGCTCCAGGATTCGATCCAGGATCATCTTCTACTCTTTCTCTCACCTTCCACAGACCCGAGCGCGATGAGCGCGCCATGCCGTTCCCTACTTGTTCGTAAACGCGATCAACCGCTCCAGCTTCTCGTAGGCCGCGCCGCTCTTGATCACCCGGCCGGCCAGCTCGTAGCCCTCTTGCAAGGTCTTCACCTTGCGGCCCGCCACGAAGGCCGGCGCCGCGTTCATGCAGACGATGTCCCGTTTGGGCCCGGTTCTGCCTCGCAGAATCTCCCGCAGGATGTGCGCGTTCTCCTCCGCCGTCCCCCCAGCCAGCTCCTTGGACCTGACCCGTTGCAGACCGAAGTCGCTCGGTTCCACGAAGTAGGTCGAGACCAGCCCGCCCTTGCCTTCCGACACCTTGGTCCGATCCGTCAGCGTGATTTCGTCCAGCCCGTCCATCCCGTGGACGATGAAGCAATGTTGCGTGCCGAGCCCCAACAACACCTTGGCCATCAGCTCCGTGAGATCGGCGGCATAGACCCCCAGCACCTGAAACCCGGCCCGAGCCGGGTTGGACATGGGCCCCATGATGTTGAGAAGCGTCCGAATACCCAGTTCCTGGCGAACCGGCGCGCAATGTTTCATCGCCCCATGGAACAGGGGCGCGAAGAGAAACCCGATGCCGACTTCGTTGATGCAGTCCGCCACCCGCTCGGAGGGAAGGTCGATTTTCACGCCCAGCGCGGCCAGCACATCGGCGCTGCCGGACCGGGACGACACGGCCTTGCCTCCGTGCTTGGCCACGGTCAGTCCGCCGCCAGCCGCCACGAAAGCCACCGTCGTCGAGATATTGAAGGTATGCGCCCCGTCCCCGCCTGTGCCGCAGGTGTCCACCACCAGCGGATCGGCGACCCGGATGCCGACCGCCTTCTCCCGCATGGCTCGGACCGACCCGGAAATTTCCTCCGCCGTCTCGCCCTTGAGACGGAGCCCCATGAGGTAGGCGGCGATCTGGGCCTGCGTGGCAACCCCGCCCATGATCTCCGACATGACCTCCTCGGCTTCCTTCTCCGAGAGGTGCGTCTTCTCCCCAAGTTTGGCGATGGCGTCTTTGATAACCATAAGGAGATGGGAAGCTTTCGGCGATCAGCCCTCGGCAAGCCGTCTTCTACTCCGGCTGAATGCCGATGGCTGCTTGCTGATAGCGCTTCAAAGTTTTAGAAAATTCCTGAGCAGATCCATGCCGACAACCGTCAGGATGGATTCGGGATGGAACTGGACCCCTTCGACGCCCAATGTCTTGTGGCGCAGTCCCATGATCTCCCCCTCGGCGGTTTCGGCCGAGACTTCCAAGCAGTCCGGCAGGTTGGCCCGATTCACCAACAGCGAATGGTAGCGGGTGGCTTCGAAGGGATTGGCTAGGCCATGGAAAATGGTCTTGCCGTCGTGATGGATCATCGAGGTTTTGCCGTGCATCAGCCGTCCGGCCCGGATCACTTCGCCCCCGAAGGCCGCGGCCAAGGACTGATGCCCCAGGCAGACGCCCAGGATCGGGAACCGGCCGGCGAACCGCTGGATCGCAGCCACCGACACCCCCGCCTCGTTGGGCGTACAGGGGCCCGGCGAGATGACCATCCGTTGCGGCTTCAACGCGGCAATCTCATCCACCGTGATCTTGTCGTTCCGGTAGACACGGACGTCCTCCCCCAACTCGCCCAGATACTGCACTAGGTTGTAGGAGAAGGAAGCGTAAGTGTCGATCATCAGTAGCATAACAATAAGTGCCTATGGCTTATGGCGAATGGCTGAAGGCGAAAGAGCCGTTCGTCTCCGTTCCTTTCTTGCCATTGGCCATACGCCATTTGCTCCTCTCCTATTCGAGTCCCTGCTCCGCCAGCTCGATCGCCTTCATCATCGCCTTGGCCTTGTTGCAGGTCTCTTCGTGCTCGCGGGCCGGATCGGAATCGGCCACGATGCCGGCCCCGGCCTGGATATAGGCCTGCTTGCCCTTGATCACGATCGTGCGGATGTTGATGCAGGTATCCATGTTGCCGGAGAAGCTGAAGTAGCCGACCGCTCCCGCATAGGGCCCGCGCCTGGCCGGTTCCAGCTCCTCGATGATCTGCATCGCGCGGATTTTCGGCGCGCCGGAGACGGTGCCGGCCGGAAAGCAGGCCTGCATGACGTCGTAGGCGGTCTTGGGCCGCTCCAGTTCCCCTTGCACGTTGGAGACCAGGTGCATCACGTGGGAATAGCGCTCCACCGTCATGAGCGCATCCACCTTGACGGTGCCCTTCTTGGCCACCCGGCCGATGTCGTTGCGGCCCAAATCCACGAGCATCACATGTTCGGCCCGCTCCTTCGCATCCGCCAGCAGCTCCCGTTCCAGCGCCCGGTCCTGTTCCTCGGTCTCCCCGCGCTTTCTGGTGCCGGCGATCGGCCGCACCGACACCTGGCCCTCTTCGCAATGTACCAGGATCTCCGGCGAGGAGCCCACGAGTTCGACGCCGCCGACCCGCAGGTAGTACATGTAAGGCGAGGGGTTGACCAGCCGCAGCGCCCGGTAGATCTCGAACGGCGCGGTTTGAATGCGCGTCTCCCAACGCTGGGACAGCACGCTCTGAAAGATATCGCCGGCCTTGATGTACTCCTTGGTCTTCACGACCATCTTCTCGAACTCCGCGCGGCTCATGTTCGACGTGAAGGCGATGGGCTTGCGGCGTCGCTTCGGGCCTGTGCGGCGCAGCGGCCGCCTGAGGCGCGCGATCATCCGCTCGATGCGGGCCGTCGCGTCGGCATAGGCCCGTTTCAGGTCCGATTCCTTGCCGGACGGCACATGGGCGTTGGCCACGACTTTGATTTTCTGCGCCACGTTGTCGAAGATCAGCAGCGTATCGGTGATCAGGAAGGCCATGTCCGGCAGGCCCAGGGCGTCCTTGCGGCGCGGGGGAATGTCCTCCAAATACCGGACGATGTCGTAGCCCAGATACCCCACCGCCCCACCCACGAAACGCGGGAGCCCCGGCACCGTGACCGGACGGTACGCGGCCATGATGTCGCGCAACCGGTCCAGAGGCGTTTCCCCTTGCTTCGCCGAGATCGGCAGGCGTTGGACCTTCTTCCCCCGTATGATCAGCAACGTTCCCCGTTCCTCGCGGATGACGATCGGCGAGCCGCTGCCGAGGAAGGAGTACCGAGCCCAGTTCTCTCCCCCTTCCACGCTTTCCAGGAGGTAGGCGGAGGGGCCATGATCGATCTTGGTGAAGGCGGAGACGGGAGTCTCGAAGTCGGCCAAAATCTCGCGATACAGAGGAATGAGGTTCCCCTGCGAGGCAAGGGAACTGAATGCTTCAAAACTCAATGAAAAGGAAGGGGTTTTCATCCCCGAAAACTAGCACGCACCTTGGGCAAAGTCAACGAGCGGAAGTTGAAAGCGGAGCGCCTAGCCCCGGCCATTCCCTTGCCATGCAAGGGACGGTCTAGCAGGCTGTTCAAAAACTATTTCTGCACCCAGGGAATACGGCTTGGCCTGGGTCACAGACGGGATCAGAGAATCATTCATTCGCGCCCGACCACCAGGCGCTGGCCGACGTGGATCGTATTGTCTTTCAGATTGTTCAACAGCTTGAGCGTATTGACGTCGACCCCGTACAGACGACTGATCGCCATCAACGTATCGCCGGGCCTGACCTGATGGTAACGAGGCTTGGGCCTGTCGGCCTGCGTCGGGTCGAATGCCGGAGCCGGAGCCATGGCGCCGCCCATCGCCCCCTGGTCCATGTCGCCGGGCGCCATCTTGTCGGCCCGCTTCCCCTTGGCGGGAGCCTTGCGCGTCCGCCCCGACAGGTCCTGCTCTTTCAAGAGCGCCACATCCCGCATCGCCGCTGCTTCCTCTTGCATCCGGCCCATCTGCTCGCGAACCGCCTGCACCTGGGCGATCAATTCGCGATTGCGCGCCTCCAGGTCCGACGCATCGCGCTTGAGCCGTTTGAGCTCGCTGTCCATTTCGCCGGTCCGCTTTTCTTCCTGGGCCAGCAACCGTTGGAAATTCATCGCGCGGGCCTTTTCCGCCTCGTATTTCTCCCCCATCACGCAGCCGGTCAGCATCACAGCGCCGATCGCCAACGCTACGAGACGTCCTGCTTGTCCACCCATCATAAGTTGCCTCTTCCCCTTCGTCTTCTTATTCCCGTGAACCGTCATGCAAGCGTGCAAAGCATAGAACTGAAGGGGCTGAAAGTCAAAGCGAAAGGCCCGCTCCGTCGGTTTGACCCCCTTTCGAGGGTATGTTACGGTTTGGGCCGGATCAACCCCGCGCCAACATTGACGCACCGGACGGCCTGGAGCAGCCATGCGCGAGCCTGCCGAACACAGCAAGAACGGCCCTCGTGGCGCGACCGGAACCGGCCGGTCGGCGCTGCCGGACTGGGTCACCCTCCACCCGGCCCAACCCATTCAAGACTTGCGATCAACCCATGACGCCTCCTAACACCGCCAAGCGCGCCGCGGCATACGATCGCATCGAGACGCTCCGCAAGGAGATCCGTCGACACGACCACTGCTATTATGTCAAGGACCGGCCGGAGATTTCCGACCTGGCCTACGACCGTCTGTTCCGAGAACTGGCCGACCTGGAGGCGGCCTACCCGGACCTGATCACCCAGGACTCCCCCACGCAGCGCGTCGGCGCCCCACCGCTGGACGAACTGACGAAGGTCACGCACGAGCGGCCCATGCTCAGCCTGGACTCGATCACCGACCGGGAAGAAGTCCTGGCGTTCGACAAACGCGTGAGGCGGGAGTTGGCCAAGGAACTGGGCCGCGAGATGGAGTCCGAGGCGATCCACTACACGGTCGAGCCGAAATACGACGGATTGTCGGTGGAGCTGGTCTACGAGTCGGGCCGGTTCGTGCGCGGCGCGACCCGCGGCGACGGCTACGTCGGCGAGGACGTGACGATCAACCTCCGGACCCTCCGCTCCCTGCCGCTCACCCTGGCCGCAGAAGCCGACCCGCCGGCCCGCTTGGCCATCCGCGGCGAGGTCTACATGAAGCTCGATGACTTTCAAGCCCTCAACCGCCGCATCACGGAACGGGGCGATGAGGCCTTCGCCAACCCCCGCAATGCGGCAGCCGGCTCCCTGCGCCAGTTGGACTCCCGGATCACCGCCGAACGCCCGCTGGTCGTGACCTGCTATGAAACCATGGCCCGGTCCGGCGCACCGCCGCCCACACACTGGGCCGAGCTGGACAGCCTGGCGGCCTGGGGCTTGCCGGTTCCGGAAGAGCGGCGGCGCTGCGACGGCATCGACGCGGTGCTCGCCTTCCACGCCGAGATCGAAGCCGCGCGCGAGCAGCTGCCTTTCGAGATCGACGGCATCGTAGTCAAAGTGAACCACCGCGACTGGCAGGTCGCGCTGGGCGAAAAGTCCCGGAGCCCGCGCTGGGCCATCGCATTCAAGTTTGCGCCGCGGAAAGAAATCACGACGGTGCAGGACATCGTCGTCTCGGTGGGTCGCACCGGCACGCTCACGCCGCTGGCCCTACTCAAACCCGTGGAGGTGGGCGGCGTCACGATCAGCCGCGCCACCCTGCACAATGCCGACGAGGTCGCCCGCAAGGACATCCGCGTGGGCGACACGGTGAAGGTGGAGCGGGCGGGCGACGTGATCCCCGCCATTGCCGAACGGGTGCCGGTCCCAGACGAGCAACGGGCCGAGCCCTTCCGCATGCCGGAAGCTTGCCCGGTCTGCGGTGCCGCCGTGGCGAGGGAAGGGGCCTACTATTACTGTTCCGGGCAGGCCGCCTGCCCCGCCCAACTCAAAGGCGCCCTGGAACATTTCGCCTCCAAGCAAGCCCTGTACATCGACGGGCTCGGGAAAAAGACCGTGGCGCAGCTGGTGGAGGCAGGCTTGGTCCGCGAGTTGCCAGACCTCTACGAGCTGACCCAGGACCAACTCCTGGCGCTGGACGGATTTGCCGACAAGTCCGCCTCGCTGTTGCTGGAGGCCATCCGGCTGAGCAAGCAGGCGACGTTGGACCGGTTCCTCATGGGGCTGGGCATCAGGCAGGTCGGCCAGCACATCGCCAAGGTCCTGTCCCGCCGCTTCGGAACCTTGGACAGGCTCGCCGCTGCGGACCGGAACACCCTCGAGAGCGTCCACGAGATTGGCCCGGAGATCGCGGCCAGCCTGGAATCGTTCTTCCGCGAAGAGCGGAATCGACGCGTGATCCAACGCCTGCGCGAGCTGGGGATACGCTTCGAAGAACCGGGCGTGGCGGAGGGCAGAGCACGTCCACTGGAAGGAAAAACCTTCGCCTTCACCGGCGGGCTGACCCAGCTCAGCCGGGACGAAGCCACGCGCCTGGTCGAACACAGCGGAGGCCGGGTCACCTCCAGCCTCAGCAAGCATACGCATTATGTCGTGGCTGGCCGGGACCCAGGCTCCAAGCTCGATGAAGCCCGGCGGCTCGGCGTCCGCATCTTGACGGAACCGGAGTTTCGCAGTCTACTGGAGCCATCGTGAAGACAACCAGACCCACGGCCGTCACGCGCCGGAAGCAGCAACCCCCGTGTCAGAGCCCCAAGACCGGGCCGGGCAAGGCCCCAGAGCCCTCGTCCGTTCTGAATGCGCTGGCCGGACCGGTGGCGGTGCTGGACCGGCAGGGGATGCTGATCGCGGCCAATGCCGCCTGGAGACGCGCGGCCCGCACCCAGTCACTCCCCTTCCCGCGGCTGAGCCAGGGAACCAGCTACTTCAACGCCTGCCGACGCGTCACCGGGGAGACGGCGGAAGCGGCGAAGAAAATCCTCGCCGGCGTGCAGGCGGTGCGGGACGGGTCGCTGGCGCAGTTCTCGCTCGAATATCCTTCCCGCACTCCGAAAACCATTCGCTGGGTCCTGGTGCAGGCCGCTCCGCTTGCGCGTGGCGGCTGGGTGGTCCTCTCCCACCAGGACATTACCGCCCTCAAGCATCAACAACTGGAGCAGGACAAGCGGTTGCACGCGCTGGAAGCCAGAAACCAGCACCTCGACCAGATCGCGATTCGGGACCCGCTCACCGGCCTCTACAACCGCCGGTTTTTCGACGAGGTGCTGGCCAGGGAGTGGCGGCGTTTTCAGCGGACCGGCGAGGGCTTCACCATCATCATCATGGATATGGATGCGTTCAAGAACGTCAACGACCGGTACGGGCATGAAGTCGGCGACCGGGCCCTGCAGCAAGTCGGCACAGGATTGCGCGCGACCCTGCGGGCCAGTGACCTGGTGGCGCGCGTCGGCGGGGACGAGTTTGCGGCCCTGCTCCCCCACACCGACACCGAGCGCAGCCGGCCCGTCATCGAAAAGTTGTTCGACAGGATCAGGCAACTGCGCCTGCAGACCGAGTTTGGCCCCATTCCCGTGTCGCTCAGTCTGGGCGCCGCGACGGTACCCGGGTTTCCCCCGGTCACCTCCGCCGCCGAATTGCTGCGAGTGGCCGATAAGCGGATGTACGAGGCCAAGCGCCGCTACTCAGAGGGAACATCAGCCCGCCGCTGACTCGGCCGGCGCCCCGGCCTTTTCTTCCTTGACGATCTGCACGCTCTTGATGGACTTGGGGTCCGCTTCGTGCACGATGAGGCGGCAGGACCCGGCGCGTACTTCCTCGCCGGCCGCCGGGATGCGGCCCAATTGCTCCTGAATCAGGCCGCTGATCGTGTTCGCTTCCTCGTCCAGCGTGACCTTCAGAAACTCGTTGATCCGGCGCACCTCGGTCCGCCCGTGCACCAGGATCTGATTCTTGCCGATCCGTTTGATCAGTTCTTCGGACAGATCGGTCTCGTCCATGATCTCGCCAACGACTTCCTCCAGCAGGTCCTCCAGCGTAATCAGGCCCATCATGCCGCCGAATTCGTTCACGACGACGGCCATGTGCCGCTTCTCCCGCTGGAACTGCTTCATCAGATCGTCCGCCGGCTTGCCGGCCGGGACAAAGAGGGCCGGATTCGCGATCGCCTTGAGCCGGGTATCGTCATGCCCCCTGGCCAGCTCCATTAGCGCCTTGGTCTTGTAGAGAATGCCGGTGATGTTGTCCAGCCCCCCCTCGAACAGTGGGATGCGGGAGTACTTGGACGCGAACAATTGTTCCTGCGCCTCCTGCAACGTCAGGTTGCCGTCGAGTGCAAACACGTAGAGGCGCGGGGTCATCGAATCTTCGGCCGTGAGGTCGTTCAAGTGGAAAACGTTCTTGATCATCTTGACCTCTTCGGACTCGATGACTCCTGCCCGCCCCCCCACGTCCAGCATGATCTTGAGCTCCTCTTCGGTGACGAAGGGCACGGCAAGCCCCTTCCCGCCCGTGATCGCCGCGATCATCGGCTCCAGCACGAACAGGATCGGCGAGAGGCCCTGCTCGATCCAGTAGACCGGATAGGCCATCGTCAGCACGACGGACACCGCATGCTTGGCGGCCAGCGTCTTGGGCACGATGTCGCCGAAGATCAGCAAGAGAAAGGTCAGGATGCCGGTCGCGACCGCCACGGCTTCCGATCCGAACAGGCGGATCGTCAGGATCGTGGTCCAGGAGGCCGCCCCGATGTTGACCAGATTGTCCCCGATCATGATGGTCGAGAGGAGCCGCTGGGGGTGGGCCCGCAAATGCAACGCCAGCGTCGCCCGCTTGCCGCCGGCCTCCGCCAAGGCTTTCAGCCGCGTTTCGTTCACGGAAAAAAACCCGATCTCGGCCGCCGAGATCACGGCTGACAGGAAAATCAAAATCAGCAGGATCAGAAAGTCCATGGGGGAATCAGGCGAAGACCAGTGCCGTGAGCGCTTCCCTGTCACCGACTCCGACGCGCAGACGAAGCCTGGCGGAGAGAGAGGCAGAAGCGGCGAGACGCAGAAAACTAGGCTGAATGCCTATGGGGCCACCGTCATCCATGAGGGCATGATCGTAGCACAGCCGGCAGAGCCTGGCAACGAACGTTGGCAGCACGAACGCCGGAAGAACGTCGGAAGACGGTCAATAGAGGCAAGGACTTGTGCAGCAATGAGGGGATTGCAGAGGCAGGGGGAGGGGCCTACCGGTCGTCGCGCAGGACCAACGGCTCGACCGAAAATTGATCTGCCAATCTATCCACCACGGCCTCTGCCTGCTGTTCCGAGGTAAAGCGGCCGACCAGCACGCGATACCGGATGCCTGCGGAAAGCTCGACTCGCGTGACACGCACATCTTGGTACTGGGCTTTGAGCCGCCCCGCCAGCGACTGGGCATTGGCCTGCTCGGCGAACGACGCCACCTGGACCTGGAGGTAGCCCATGGCGCCGGGCCGGCCCTGGTAGGCGGTGACACGCAGCTCGATCTGGTCGGTGCCCGCGCCGGTCATGCCCAGGCTCTGGGCGGCCCCCAGCGACAGGTCCAGGATTCGATTCTTGACGAAGGGTCCCCGGTCGTTGACGCGCACCGTCACCGTCCGGCCGTTGCTCAACGACTTCACCAGCAGGACGGAGCCCAGTGGAAGCGTCCGGTGCGCGGCCGTGAGCCGGTGCATGTCGTATTGCTCGCCGTTGGCGGTCTTATGTCCGTGGAACCCAGGTCCATACCAGGAAGCCACCCCCCGTTCCACATAGCCGATTGGGTATCCCGCCGGATAGTCGGCCGGAGAATGGGCCTTCTTCGGCCCGCCCCCGCAGCCGGATAGGTTCAAGCCAATCAACAGCAACAATGAGAAACAGGAATGGATCAGGAGGGGCGGAAGGGCGATGCCGTCGGTCTCTTTCAGCATCCCATTAGATTTCGTCCAAGGACTTGTCCCGCAGCGTCGCCAACGCCTTCTGCTGGTCGGAGACGGTCAGCACCACGATCGCACGCTTCCCCTCGCGGGAGGGGGTCAGGTAAGCGCATTCGATGTTGATCTGGGCATGTTTCAATAATTCGGCCACTTCACTCAGCGCGCCCGGCTTATTTTCCAGACTCAAGACCAGGGCCGCCTCTTCTCGAAACTTGATCTTGCCCCCCGTGAGCGCAACTTTCGCCTTCTCCACATCGTTCACCAACAAGCGTAGGTGCCCGTGGCCGGTGACTTCCGGGGCCGAGAAGGCCTTGATGTTCACTCCCGCCGCACCGAGCACCGACGCCACATGGGCCAGGGTGCCAGGCTTGCTTTCCTCGCTGATCACCAATTGCGTTATCGCCGGCATAATGTTCGCTCCGTTTTAATCAGGTCGTTCTTCTTCGCGCTTCACGTTTCTTTATGCCCGTAGAGCCGTTTGGCGGTGGTCCCGCCCACGTTCCGAACCGAATGGAGCACTTGGGCCGGAATGAAGACCTCCGCTCTAATGTGTGGGTGAACGCCTCGCCTTGCATCGCCAACTCTAGCTCCCCTGCCAGAACCATCACCAGCTCGTCTGTCGCATGGATATAGTCTTCCCACACTTGCCCCGGCTGGTCAACCCAGAGGTAGCAACTGACGCAGCGGGAGCGCCAGTCCCGTCTGACCTGCCTACGATCTGCGCCATTGGATCACTCTTCCCCTCACAAGGAATAGTCGAGGCAGCACCTTCATTACTTAGTCTCCGCAAAGCCATTGCAATGAAAGAACTCCAGATGATACAGCACGAAGGGGATGCGGCGAGTGGCCTGCATCCCCTTCGTAACTGACACAAGCGCCACTGGCGCTCAAAGCGGCTCGCCTTGCTACTGAGGGCATCTCCATCGTCGGCGGATGACCCTGGTGCGTGCGTTCATGGGGCGGCCGGCTTTATTGATGTCCCGATCCTGCGCCTGCCCTGATACCCGCTCCATCCAGACCGTATCGCAGGCCCGTCGTAATCGGATCACCCGATGGCGCGCCATGAGTTCCCTCCCGTTCAACCCTGAATCAGGCCTTTTACGTCAACTGAAACGTGTCATTCAAAAACGCATATTCGTAGATGCCGTTCAGATCCACGCCGGCCATGACCGCCAGCTGCCGCACTTCCGACCGATAGCCCTTCGGCACGACTAGGTAGAACGGTACGCTCTTCTCGGCCAAGGTCTGCCACCGCTTATAGCGGTCCAGCTTGGTCAGCGAGTCCTCGGTTTCGATCTCGGCGATCCATTCAACCCGGTTTCCGGTCGGGCTGAACTGCCAGCCGAACACATCTGGCTCCGTGGTTTCCGAACCGGGGTTGATCGCGACCTTGCACTGGAACGACTTGGCCCAACGCTGCGCCACCAGACTGACCACCTGGTCATGGAGCGATTGGATTGCGACATCTCCGGTGAAGGCATCCATCGTCAGCCCTCCGTCAAGAGCAGCCGCTCGTCGCGCCGCAGTTCATGCACTTGAGACAGGTCCCGTTGCGCACCAACGTAAACTCTTTGCAGTTCTGACAGGGATCGCCTTCGTACCCCTTCAAGCGCGCCAGTTCAACGGTCGTATAGGTCAGCGTCTCGCGTTTCAGCTCCAGCTTGTGCGCCACCGCGCCGTTTTCGCCGTTGCCGCGCCCGTTGCTGCCGTTGCCGTTTCTGCGCCTGGCCGGAAAGATCTCCGTGCTGATCGAAGAGGAGGCGAGGGCCTGCGGGTCCGCCTCTTCGCTGTCCTTGCACTCGGGGTCCTGCTCGTCCTTCTTCACCGAATCCATGCGCAGGTCTTCCGGCACCACTTGCGCCAGGTCGTGGCGGCCCAGGTAGGTGATGGCCAACTCGCGGAAGATGTAGTCGATGATCGAGGTGGACATCTTGATCCGGTCGTTCAGCTTGACCGGGCCGTTGGGCTCGAACCGGGTGAACACGAAAGCCTCGACGAACTCCTCCAACGGCACCCCGTGCTGGAGCCCCAGCGAAATGGCGATCGCGAAGCAGTTCATGAGGCTGCGGAAGGCCGCCCCTTCCTTGTGCATGTCCAGGAATATCTCGCCCACGGTCCCGTCGCTGTACTCGCCGGTCCGCAGATAGATCTTATGGCCACCCACGATCGCCTTCTGCGTATAACCCAGCCGCCGCTCCGGCATCCGCCGCCGCCTCGCCAGGTACCGGACGAGCACCCGCTCGGTGATCTTTTCGGCGGTCGCCAATACATCCCCGCTCGCCGCCGCATCGGCCAGCTCGCCGGAATCCGAGGCGGAGTTGAGCGGCTGGCTGAGCTTCGAACCGTCCCGATAGAGGGCCACGGCCTTGACCATCGAATGCCAGGACAAGAGATAGGAGGCCTTCACCTCCTCCACCGTCGCGTCCGCCGGCATGTTGATGGTCTTGCTGATCGCCCCTCAGATGACGGTCTGCGCCGCCGCCTTCCTCCGGATGTGGGCGTCCACGGCGATGTAGCGCTGGCCCGTGCGGCCGCAGCGGTTGGCACAGTCGAAGACCGGCAGGTGCTCCGGCAGCAAGTGCGGCGCCCCCTCGACAGTCATCGTGCCGCAACAGTAGTCATTGGCCACGACAATCTGTTCCTGGGTGAATCCGAGCGCCTTGAGCATGTTGAAGTTCGGCTCGTTGATCTGCGCGTCGGTCAAGCCCAGCTTTTCGCGGCAGAATTCCTCCCCCAGCGTCCACTTGTTGAATGCAAACTGGATTTCGAAGGCCTGGCCCAGGCCCGCTTCCAGCCGATCCAACGCCGCGCCGTCGAAGCCCTTGGCTTGCAGGCTTTCGTGGTTGATGAACGGCGCCCCCTTCAGGGTCCGACGGCCGGTGCAAAAGATGCCGATCTCCTGGACCTGCGCCTCGTTGTACCCAAGGGTGACCAACGCTGGCGGGATGCTTTGGTTGATGATCTTGAAAAGATGTCGAGTTCGTCATCACTTTGCTCAACCAGCTGCGGGAAATCGGCGTATCCATTGCCCTTGATGACTTCGGCACGGATTACTCGTCCATGATGTACCTGAAGCGGTTGCCCATCAGCATCCTTAAGATTGACCG
>SXGS01652808.1_pt1 | contig 16356 bp, 14 predicted proteins | sample 3174681 | NCBI WGS metagenome assembly SXGS01 (sample SAMN11356861, study PRJNA531348) | freshwater metagenome | isolation source: freshwater sample F1-80 | place: China: Fuxian Lake, Yuxi | collected 2017-12-25 | reverse complement strand
GGCAGAGGACGGAGTGATCGGCCGGCTCCTGCGCTATGCGCTGGCCTCCCTGAGCTACCGGCTGCCGGTCCCGATCTGGTGCGTCTCTAACTGGGTGAAGGACCGGATCGGACGGGCCGATGCGAAGGTGGTCTTCCCACCTGCGCTGAATCTGGGGCAGTTCGCTCCGAAGAAGACGGAGCGACGGGGAGGGCCGGTGGTGATCGGCACGATCGGACGCCGGGGAGCGACTAAGGGCTATGAAGATTTCTTGAAGGCGCTGGAATCGCTGCCCACGCGGATGGGCCTCCACGTCTTGGTTGCCTCGCCTGTGTCTGGCGAAGTGCCGCTGCCGCCCGACGTGTCGGCGGAAGGTGTGCATGCGACGACCGAATCGGCCATGGCGGCTTTCTACAACCGGTGCGATATCTTTGTGCTTCCTTCCCGGATGGAAGGATTTCCGCTTCCTCCCCTGGAAGCCATGGCCTGTGGTTGTGCGGTCGTGTCGACGCAGTGCGGAGGAGTCGTGGAATATGCTTGTGACGGGGTCAACTGCCTGCTCGCGCCCACGCGTGATCCCGTGGCGCTAGGCCGAGCGCTCGAGCGGTTGATCCACGACGCTGCGCTGCGCGAACGCCTGAGTCGTGAGGCCGTCCGAACCGCAGGAGCCTTCGGGTACCAGGCCATGGTCAAGACGTTTGTCCAGCAGGTGGCAGGACTGTCCGGCGCGGCGGACCTAGCGCGTGAGACACAGGAGGCGCTCAGTAGATGAACTATCCGCCCGTCATGGTTCTGTGCGGTGGGTTGGGGAGCCGGCTTCACGAGGAGACGGAATTCCGTCCAAAACCGATGCTGGAGATCGGGGATCGTCCGATCTTGTGGCACATCATGAAGCTGTACTCGGCCCACGGATTCAGACATTTCATCCTCTGTCTCGGCTACAAAGGCCACGTGATCAAGGAATATTTTCTCAATCATCGCGCGCTGCAGTCCGATTTCACCATTCACATGGGTCGCTCGGAGCGGGTGGAATATCACACCGATCCCGAGCAAGACAATTGGCAGGTCACATTGGTCGATACCGGACAGGCGACGCAAACGGGCGGCCGTGTGGCGCGAGCTGGGCAGTACGTCAGGGGAGATACGTTTTGCCTCACATACGGGGATGGACTCGGGGACATCAACTTGACCGCCTTGCTGAAATTCCACCACTCGCACGGAAAAATAGCGACGGTTACCGGCGTGCGACCGCCCGGACGGTTCGGCGAGCTGGAGGTGGACGCGACCGGACGAGCGACCCAGTTCAACGAGAAGCCGCAGGTGGGGGAAGGCGTCATCAATGGAGGCTTTTTCGTGTTCCAGCGGAGATTCCTCGAGCAGTTTCTGGACCAGCGGGATGACCTGATCCTTGAGCAGGAGCCCTTGCAGCGGCTGGCGCAGGCTCAGGAACTGATGGTCTATCCGCACCACGGCTTCTGGCAGCCGATGGATACCTATCGGGAATTCAAGCTCCTCAACGAGTTGTGGGCCAAGGACAAGGCTCCATGGAAGGTGTGGCGGTGACGCAACAGACGCTCAAAAGGACGAAATTCTGGCGCGACCGTCCGGTGTTGGTGACCGGCGCCACCGGCTTGCAGGGCGGCTGGCTCACCTGGGCCTTGAAGGCGTCCGGTGCCGAGGCAATCGTGTTGATTCGGGACCAGGTCCCGCAGGCGGAACTGTGCCGGTCGGGGTTGATTCGCCAGGTTCGGGTTGTCCGCGGGGATGTTCGGAACCAGAAATTGCTGGAACGGGTGCTGGGCGAGTACGAGGTGGACACCGTCTTTCACCTGGCGGCCCAAACGATCGTTCCCATCGCGAACCGCAATCCCGTCTCAACGTTCGAGAGCAACATCCAGGGAGCCTGGTCGCTCTTCGAAGCCTGCCGTCGGTCTCCGCTCGTGAAGCAGATAGTGCTGGCTTCCTCGGACAAGGCCTACGGGGAGCATGCGTCGCTGCCATACCGGGAAGACCTCCCCCTGCGCGGACGTCATCCATATGACGTCAGCAAGTCCTGCGCGGACCTAGTGGCTCAGGCCTACGCCGCAACCTACGGGCTGCCCGTGGCGATCGCCCGCTGCGGCAACCTCTATGGAGGCGGGGATCTGAACTGGAACCGGCTGATCCCCGGCGTGATCCGCTCCGTTCTTCGGCAGGAGCCGCCGGTGATTCGCAGCGACGGATCCCTCACGCGCGATTACTTCTTCGTGGAAGACGGGGCGGCGGCCTATCTCCAGCTCGCCGAGTGCCTCGCGGCAGACCGCGCGCTGATGGGGGAGGCCTTCAATTTCAGCAACGAGCATCCGATGAGCGTCTCAGAGGTGGTGCAGCGCATCCTCAAGCTGATGGGCCAACAACACCTCCGGCCGATTGTTCAGAACCAGGCCTCGAACGAGATCCCCCACCAGTATCTGAATGCGGGCAAGGCCCGGGAGCGGTTGAAGTGGCAGCCCCGCTACAGTCTGGACGAAGGGCTTGCTCAAACGATCGCCTGGTATCAGGACTTCCTGCAAGGCGAAGAGCGACATGATTGACGGCGTCCAGATCCATCCCTTGAGGCAGATTCCCGACGAGCGGGGGAAGATCATGCACATGCTCAAGGCGACCGATCCCTATTTCGAACGGTTCGGAGAAATCTATTTTTCGGTCGTGTATCCGGGAGTGATAAAGGCGTGGCACCGGCATTCGCGCATGACGCTGAACTACGCGGTCGTGAGCGGCATGATCAAGCTGGTCCTCCATGACGACCGGCCAGAGTCGCCGAGCCGCTGGCAGGTTCAGGAGATCTTCATGGGCGAGGCCAATTACTGCCTGGTCCGTATTCCGCCCATGGTCTGGAACGGCTTCAAAGGCATCGGCACGGCGCCGGCCATCGTGGCCAACTGTGCGACAATCCCCCACGATCCCTCGGAAATTGAACGGCTGGACCCGGTGTCCAGCTCCATCCCCTACGACTGGGCCCTCAAGCATCGCTGATCAACCCGGCCACTCTTAGCGAATCACCCGTTCATGGACTGGACCGGCAGGCGGATTCTTGTCACGGGAGCCAGCGGCTTTCTCGGTTCCCGCCTGACCAGACGCCTGGTCGAGCAGGGGGCCCTGGTCGAGGCCTGGACCACCTCGTCGGCCCATCCCGTCCGTCTGACTGCGGTGTTCGACCGGCTGACCCTCTCGAGCGTGGATATCCGCGATGCCGTCCAGGTACGCGACGCCTGCCGCCGGGCTGAGGCGGAGGTGGTCTACCACTTGGCCGCCTATGGAGTCCACGCTGAACAGCAAGACTTCCTGCAGGCGGTAGAGACCAATGTCCGCGGGATGGCGAATCTCCTCGCCGGGCTGAAGGATACGCCCTGCCGACGCGTCGTGACGACTGGAACCTGGGCCGAGTATGGGGCCAAGGATTATCCGATCCATGAGCATGAGCCGCTCGAACCGGTGGGTGCCTACGGCGCCACCAAGGCTGCCGCCACGCGGCTCGCGCTGGCGTTTGCATCTCAGGAAAGGCTCCCGCTGGTGGTGTTGCGTCCGTTCTCCGTCTATGGGCCGGGTGAGGGAGGACGGAAGTTTGTCCCATCCATCATTCGATCTTGCCTGCGCGGAGAGAACCCGCGGCTCAGCTCGGGTAGGCAGGTTCGGGACTATCTCTACATCGACGATGTCATCGATGCGTATTTGAAGGCCGCCGATCTGACGGTGACGGCGCCTCTCGTCCTCAATGTGGCTTCCGGCATACCGCTTCGCCTGCGGGACTTTGCCTCCGCTATCGTGAAGCATTTCCCCGGCCTTCACGCAGACCTCGGGGCGCTGCCCGACCGCGAGCGTGAGATATGGAAGGTCCAGGCGGACATCACCCAGATCAAGGCCATCATGGGGTGGCAACCGGCCTGGCCCCTGGAGGACGGGATTCGACGCACGGTGGAATGGTACAGACATCATGACAACTGACGCAACCGACGCATTGGTCATTGGCGGATCCGGTCTGCTGGGGCAGGCCCTGTTGCAGGTCTTGCAGCGCGAAGGCTGGAGCGCCCAAGGAGCCGCGCAATCCTCCCTGCCGGGCATGCTCCCGCTGGAACGCGAGGACCCGGAGGCGGGAGCGCGGCTGATCCAGCGGCTGTCGCCGCGCGTGGTCTTCCTCGCCGATCGTCTTATGGACGGGGCGCCCGCAGCCGGCGCCCATCCGTCCGACGACGGGCCGAGCCTCCCTCGCCTACTCGAAGCGGGCCGCCGGAGCGGCGCAAGGGTCGTCTTGTATTCGTCGGACATGGTCTTTGACGGCTCCGGCGGACCCTACGCCGAGGAGGATGTGCCGGCTCCTACAAGCGTTGGCGGAAAGGCGTTGTATGAAGCCGAGCAGGCGCTCCGGTCCCTGCTTCCCGAGACGTCCCTGATCCTTCGCACATCGATGCCATTCGGATGGGGACGGGGATCCCGCAATCTGGCGATGCAGGTATGGGAATCACTCCAGGCCGGCGATTCCCTGCGCGTAGCGAGCGACCAATGGGGCAATCCCACCTATGTGGAATATCTGGCCGAGGCGTCGGTGCGCCTGGTCCAGATGGACATCGGCGGAATCGTTCACGTAGCGGGCAGGGACCGGATGGTGGCTGCGGATCTCGCCCGCTCTCTGGCCAAGTCCATGGCGCTGAACCCGGATCTCATCGTCCCCGCGCCGGCGCGGGAGGTGTCCGGAGCAGATGGCGGCCCTCTGAACAGCGGACTCAAGATGGTGCGGCTGGAGCAGTTGCTGAGAACGGAACCGATGACCCTCTCGGAGTTCCTGTCCCGCTTCCGCCGTCAGTGGAGGGCGGACACCCACGTGACCTATGCCGCGCAGACCCTCTCCGACGAGGCCAGCAAGCTCAAGAATGAAATCTTCGAAAAAGTCCGCCGTTACTATGCGGTCGCACACCAGCCGCGGACGTTCGTGCCATTCAAGAGCCGCGTGAATTATGCAGGCAGAGTGTTCGGCGCCGAAGAGATCGTCAACCTGGTGGATAGCGCGCTCGACTTCTGGCTGACCCTTGGTCCCTACGGCGAGCGGTTCGAACAGCACATGAAGCGATTCTTCGGAGCCAGGGATTTTCTCTCGGTCAATTCCGGTTCGACCGCGAATCTTCTGGCGGTCATGACCATGATGTCCTCACAACTGAAACGCCCGTTGCGTCCCGGCGACGAAGTCATCACGGCAGCGGTGGGATTCCCCACGACCCTAGCCCCCATCGTACACGGCGGGTTGATCCCAGTCTTCGTGGATGCGGAAGTGGGGACCTACAACATCAACCCGAGCCTGATCGAAGCGGCGGTCTCGAAGAATACCCGCGCGATCATGATCGCCCATACGCTTGGAAATCCCTGTGACATGGATGTCATCGTGGACGTGGCGAAGCGCCACGATCTGTACCTGATAGAGGATTGCTGCGACGCGCTCGGCGGAACCTTCCAGGGCCGGTTGGTGGGCACCTTCGGCGATCTGGCAACGTTGAGTTTCTATCCCGCCCATCAGATCACCATGGGGGAGGGCGGTGGAGTCGTCGTTAACCGCCCATGGCTGTCGCGCACTGCCCGCTCGATCCGCGACTGGGGGAGGGACTGTTGGTGCGCGCCGGGAGAGTCCAATACCTGTGGCAAGCGCTTCGGCTGGCAACTGGGCGAGCTGCCCCGGGGCTATGACCACAAGTACACCTATTCGAACCTAGGGTACAACTTCAAGCCTACCGACATGCAGGCTGCCATCGGTGTGGCCCAGGCGGATCGCCTGGATCAGTTCGTGTCCGAGAGACGGCGCAATTTTGAGCGTCTCTATGAAGGGTTGGCTCCCTATCAGGACGCGCTCGTGTTACCCACGCGCGACCCACGGGCCGATCCCTCATGGTTCGGATTTCCGATCACGGTCAAACAGGAAGGCTTGCGCGGACGCCTGGTCCAATGGCTTGAGAACAGCAACATTGAAACCAGGGAGGTGTTTGGAGGCAACTTGCTCCGGCAACCCGCTTTCCAGCACATCAATGCCCGTATCCACGGAAGCCTGCATGAGTCAGATCGGATTATGAGGGATACCTTCTTTATTGGCGTCTACCCGGGGTTGACCGAGGATATGGTGGACTTTATGCTCGACGTATTCCGCTCGTACTTCAAGCAGAGCCCGGCGGGAAGCGCACGGCCATGATCAACGGGAAGAAAGTGGTCGTTGTCATGCCGGCTTACAATGCGGCGAGAACCCTTCGGCAGACGTTCGCGGAAATCCCCAAGGACGTGGTGGACGACGTCATTCTGGTGGATGATGCGAGCCAGGACGAAACGGCCGCAGTCGCGCGAGCGCTCGGCATCAAGACGTTCGTGCATCGTGAGAACAGGGGATACGGAGGCAATCAGAAGACGTGCTATCGGCAGGCATTGGCTTTGGGCGCCGACGTCGTGGTGATGCTGCACCCGGACTATCAGTACACGCCCAAACTGATCCACGCGATGAGCGGCATGATCGCGTACGACGTGTACGAGGTGGTCCTGGGGTCGCGGGTGCTGGGCAAAGGGGCGCTCGCTGGCGGGATGCCTCTCTACAAATATACGGCCAACCGGTTCCTTACGCTGACGCAGAATCTCTGCCTGGGCCGAAAGCTGTCCGAATATCACACTGGGTACAGGGCGTTTTCCAGCAAGGTGCTCCGCACCCTGCCGCTGGGAGAGAATTCTGACGATTTCGTCTTCGACAATGAGATGCTCGTCCAGCTCGTGTACCACGGCTACGAGATCGCCGAGATCACCTGTCCTACCTATTACTTCCCCGATGCCTCATCCATCAATTTCCGCCGCAGCGTGATCTATGGAATCGGCGTATTGGCGACCACCGCCAAGTTCCTGCTGGCGCGTTGGGGAATCAGGCGCGCGCCGATCTTCGATCCGGACGGGAAGAAGCTATATGGCCAATCCGACCAGGATCCCACGGAGGGGGGCGTCCTTGTGGGTGACAGGCGGTGAGCACGGACATGGCATGTCCGCTGTGCCGGGGGCGTGAGACGGAGGTGTGCGTCGAGATCGGGGTCCATCAAGTCCGACGGTGTACAGGCTGCGGGCTCCTCTCGACGTGGCCCGATCTGACACGCGAGCAGATTGCCAGGCTGTACGGTGACTGTTACTACGCGGGATCTGGCGCCAGGCGGTTCCAGCTCGGCCCGGCTGAAATGCTGATGCGGCTGTTCCGGTACGGGCGCGCCAGCAGGGTGCGCCGGGTGCTCGGGCGCGCGCCGGCCCGCATTCTGGACGTCGGGTGCGGACGGGGATACATGTTGCGGTGGCTGCAGGACTGGGGATACGAGGCCCACGGGACCCAGCTCTCTTCCGCCGCCGTGCAGTTTGCCCGTGAGGATCTCGGATTGGCGAACATCTACCATGGGGACTTGAGCGAGGCTGGCTATCCCGGGGAATGGTTCGATTTCATCTCGCTCTATCACGTGTTCGAGCATCTTCCCGATCCGGTTGAGCAACTGCGTGAGCTCCATCGCGTCCTAAAGGCGGACGCGCTGCTGTATCTGGAGGTTCCGAACGGCGGCAGCCTGCCGGCCCGCTGGCTCAAAGCGGACTGGCTTGCCTGGGACGTTCCGCGACACCGGTTTCATTACGACGTGGACACGCTTTCCAGGATGGCGCGGGCCTGCGGGTTCGCTCCCGTTCGCGCGCATTTTTTTTCCCTCGAGTACAGTCCAGCCACCCTGTTGCTGAGCCTACTTGCCGCCGCGTTTCGCGATCAGCACATGCTATTCCGATGTCTCACGCAGGGTTTCGCCGGGGTCGGAACTGCCGCGCCCGCGCAGTCTGCCCGGGTGTTGGTCCAGGGAGCTGTTGCCTGTCTCCTGGCCGCACCTGTCTTCCTAGCGAGCGTGCTTCTGGGATGGGGGAAAGCTGGTGATACCGTTGGGATCTATTTCCGGAAGCTGCAGACTGCGCCGTCGCGTGATGCAAGCGTCGAGGCGACCCGCCGAATGGCCGGGCCAGCCGCCATGAAGGAATTCTGCGCATGACGCCTGCAAGCAGGCTGCTGCTTGGCGTGTTGCTGGTGGTCGCCGTCACGATCCGGGCGGGCTTCGCGCTGCAGGTGCCGGCCGAGGATCCGTTCTATCCTGACGGGGCCGACTATTCCCGCGTCGCGACGGGCCTTGCGAACGGCCAGGGATTCTATCCGCCCGAGATGAGGCCCCACGTCGTCTATCGGGCGCCTTTCTATCCCGTGTTTCTGGCCGGCATCTACCGGGTGGCGGGGAACGAAAACTTTGTCGTCGTACGGTTAGCGCAATGCCTGCTCGCCGGCATGACCGGATGGCTTTTGTTCTGGATCGGCCACCGGCTCGGTGGCGCACTGGCCGGTCTGGTGGCGCTGGGGATTTTCACAGTCCATCCTTTCTTCATCTATCAGTGCGCCACCGTCTCGCCGGAAACGCTGTTCATTTTTCTGGCGGTCCTTGGGTACTCGCTGTTGTTCAAGCTGTTTTTCGAAGGGCATCTGCGGGATGCCGCCTTGGCTGGGATCGCGTTCGGACTGGCTGCCGTGACCAAGGGCACGGTGCTGCCGGTACTACCGGCCGCGTGCCTGACGTTGGTCTTTGCGCTGCGCTGGGCCTTGCCGAAGCGACTCACGGCGGCAGTCGTGCTAAGCGCGGTGACGCTTCTGGTCATCTCGCCCCTTTCCATCTACACCTATGCCCGATGGCATGAGTTCTCCTTGATACTCGATGGATCCGGACTCAACTTCTACATTGCGAACTCGGATGACAGCGTGCGCCTGTTCCAGTCCCAGGATGCCAAGGAATTCCGTGCCGTACAGAAACAGCTCTGGATGGAGACCCTGCCGGGTTTCGAGCGCGAGATCGGAAATCTGGCGCCGGCTTCCCGGGACGCCTGGTATTTCCGGCGCGGCTGGGAGCGCTTCGAGGCCCATCCCGGATTGAGTCTCTGGATGATGTGGGAGCGGTTCAAAATCTTCTGGGGACCGTGGGTCCATCCCAAGGCCTACGGGATGAAGGAAGTGCTCGTGTCCGGTCTGGCGAGTGTGCCGCTGTTTATTTTCGGTCTGTGGGCGTTGTTTCGACGGCTCAGGCAGGGCCAGCCGGACGCCGTCTTTGGCGCCATGGTCATGGTGCTGATTACGTTGATCGCCGGTATGTTGTTCAATACTGAGATTCGCTGGCGCATTCCGCTCATCGACACCCTGCTCATTCTCAATACCGCCGTGGGCGTGGCGCCGTATCTCGTCCGTTGGCCGGTCATCCGGCACGCGGTTCCAGCTTCCTCGGACGCCTTGCCAGGGTGAATCATGGGTACGTCCTGCCCGCTCGTGTCCATCTGCGTGCCGACCTACAATCGGGCGGCCTTGCTGCCCGAGAGCCTGCGCGCCATAAGCGACCAGACCTACGCGTCGATCGAGATCATCGTGAGCGACAACGGCTCCACGGATGAGACCGAACGCGTTTGCCGCCAGTTTGCCGAGAAGGATCCGCGGATCCGCTATTTCCGGCAGGCTACGAACATCGGGCTGCATCCCAATTACAATTTCTGCTTTGATCAGGCCAAGGGGGACGTCATCTGTTTCTTTCACGACGACGATCTGTATGACAGCGAGATTGTCAGCCGAAGCGTGGCGTTCCTGCAGGAGCATCCGGATGTCGGGATGGTCTGCTCCGACTGGGGCCTGGTGGACGGAAACGGTCAGTCGATCGGGGCCAGGGAATTCGACGTCGAGCCCGTCACGCCGGGACTGCAGTTCATCGATCAGACCATTCGCGCGGGCAAGTCGGCCGTGGGATGCTCCGGAGCCGTAATCCGGCGCGCCTCGCTCGGGAGCATTCGCTTCGACGTGGAGGGCACGACTGGTTTCAGCGATTTTGTGATTTGGTTTCGCATCGCGGAGCGGGCTGCGATCGGTCATATCCATCAGCGGCTGTTTTCCTACCGTCTCCACTCGGGCGCGCTCAGTCGCCGGACCATCGCTTCCATCACGCAGGACTATCACACAACTCTGAACCGGTACTGCGACGAGCATCTCCTGCGCTGGCCTGGGCACGGCGCGATGGTCGCCAGATGGCGCACCAACATTGACCGGTATCTGTTCTGGGCATTGGCCTATGAAGTAGGCCTGCACGTCCGACCGGGGCGTCCCCGGGTTTCGGCGGATTCTGGCTACTGTACCGTGTTCGAGATCGCCAACTATCGCTTGACTGCCGAGGAGTTTCGCCAGGTGCTGGAGCAGATGCGCCGGTACCGGACCGGGTACGTCCAGTACGCGGCCTATGTTCTTATCGAGGCCATGCTTCGGCTGCGGATCACGTGGCTGCTCGGATGGGTGACCCGGTATCCCTCGACCTTCCGTGGCATCCTGGGACTGCGGTAAGCAATTGGACCATCGACAGCCCTTCTCTGATGGTGAAGAAACGAGCCATCGCGCACGTCGTTGCGGGTGTCGCCCTACTATCGGTGATCCTGGCGGGTGCCGGATGGTTGACTGCTCCGTCGATCACGCGCCAAGCCGTTAATTTTGAGGTCTCGACCCGAGACGTGCCGCGCTACGTGAAGATACTTGATTTCTTGGATCGGCACTATCAGTACGGCGAGATTGCAGCCGGGATCACCCGTGGGCTCACGTCCGACCGGGAACGCGTCCTGGCGGTGTTCGAATGGACGCAGCGGAACATCCGGCAGACGCCGGCCGGCTGGCCTATCGTAGATGACCACATCTTGCACATCATCATTCGTGGTCACGGGGCGGGGGAGCAGCCGGCTGACGTCTTCACGACGCTGACCACCTATGCCGGTGTGCCGGCCTACTGGCGCACCCTTCCGAACGGATGGGTGCTCTCGTTCGCCAGGATCGACGGAAAGTGGCGGGTCTTTGATCTGATAAGCGGCACGGTGTTTCGAAACGCGCGTGGAGATCTGGAGACACGCGAGGAGCTCGCGACGAATCCGGATATCTGGATCGGCGTAGAACCTGAAGACCGGCTGCGGCTCGTCGCCTCGTCAGGATATCTGTCGGATGCCTCGGTGCCCACGCCTCTCCGCGCCGAGTTGCAGATGCCCTGGCCCCGGCTGGCCTTTGAAGTACGGCAAGCCATCGGTTGGTAGACATAAGGGGGACGGATGGATCTCAATGGACAAGTCATTCTCGTAACCGGGGGAACCGGTTCGTTCGGCAGGAAGTTCGTGGAAGTGGTGCTTGGCCGCTATCAGCCCCGCAAATTGATCATCTTCAGCCGCGATGAGCTGAAGCAGTCCGAGATGCGGCAGCAGTTTCCCGATGCCGGCTCGTCCCCGATGCGCTATTTCGTCGGCGACGTCAGAGACAAAGAGCGGTTGTATCGCGCGATGAACGGAGTGGACATTGTCGTGCACGCTGCGGCGCTCAAGCAGGTGCCGTCCTGCGAATACAATCCGTTCGAGGCCGTGAAGACCAACGTCATCGGGGCGCAGAACGTCATCGATGCTGCCAGCGACTGCAATGTCAAGAAGGTGATGGCGATCAGTACCGACAAGGCGGTCAACCCGGTGAATATCTACGGTGCCACCAAGCTCTGCGCCGAAAAAATGTTTGTGGACGGCAATTCCTATTCGAGCGAGGGGCGATGCCGATTCGCCTGCAGCCGGTACGGGAACGTGGTCGGCAGTCGAGGTAGCGTGCTGCCGGTGTTCCGGGAGCAGGCGAAGAAGGGAATGGTCACCATCACCGACGAACGGATGACCCGATTCTGGCTGACCCTGCAGCAAGGCGTCGAGTTTGTCATCAATTGTATCGGCCTGATGCACGGCGGGGAGGTGTTCGTCCCCAAGATTCCCAGCGTCCGCATCACGGAACTGGCCCGCGTAATCGCGCCGAAAGCCAGGATGGAGTTTGTGGGCATTCGCCCGGGCGAAAAGATCCACGAATCCCTGATCGCTGAGGACGAAACCCGGTACACGGTTGAACTTGACGACATGTTCGTGATTGGCCCTCCCGATCCATCCTGGGGACGGACCTACTTCCCGGCAGGCCGGGCCCTCAAGGATGGCTTTCGCTATACAAGCGACAACAATCCTCATTGGCTGACGACGGAGGAGTTGCAGGTGTTGGTTGAGAAGGCCTGAATGAGTGGAGCCGTCCGGTGAATGCTCGCAGCGCGGTCATTGTCAGAGTCGCTGGCGGGCCCCGGACCGGTTTCGGCCACCTTCGCCGGAGCTGGACGCTGGCCAGCCGGCTGGTGCAGGACGCCGTCGCTGTGCACTTCGTGTGTGCGACACCGGACGGGGTCGGCATGCTGGCCGAGGCCGGCTTCCCGGTGATGGTCGAAGACCATCCGCGGAGCCTTGACCGTACGCTGGATCTCCTTCGCCGCACCCCGGCTCCCCGGCTCTGTCTTGTGGACGCCCCCGATCTTCCGGCGGCCGATCTTGCGGAGCTGGGGGCGTGCGCGCCATCGGTCTGTGTGGATGACACGGGGGAGCGGGAGATGCCCGTCGATCTGGCGGTCAACGGCTCGGCCGGTGCACAGATGCTCGTCTACCGCGGGCTCCCTCGAACTCAATATCTTCTGGGGCCAGACTTTATTCTGCTGCGAGGAGAGTTCGCTGGTGTGCCGAAGAGACCGCCGACGGCGCTGGAAATCCGGCGTGTGCTGGTCTTGACGGGGGGAGGAGGAACCGGACCCCTGTCGCGTCAGATCGCCGAAGTCGTGGCCGAAATGCTTCCCCACGCTACTGTGGATGTCGTGACGGGGCCTTTTGCTGACTCCCCGCCAGAAGAAGCAGTGTCCGGCCGCGTGACGTGGTATCGCTCGCCGCAAGATATTCGTTCCCTCATGCTGGCCGCGGACCTGGCCGTCAGCGCAGGGGGCCAGACGCTCTACGAACTCGCCGCCACCGCGACACCGACGCTTGGCGTGCGAGTGTGTGCCAACCAATCGCTCAATTTGAAGGGACTAGCTGACGCCGGCTGTCTCCGTGATCTCGGCGCGCCGGAGGAGCCGGACTTCCGGGCTCGGCTGGCGGGATCCCTGACCGAACTGGCTGGCAACGCGAAGATGCGTGACCGCATGGGACGCAGCGGCCGCAGCGTCGTGGACGGAAAGGGAGTTGAACGAGTGGCGGCCATGATGCGGACGCTTCTGAGCAAAGCAGGCACCGCGCACGAAGCGCGATCTTGCGCAACTTGAACGGTCATGGAATGAGCAAACCGCGACTCCTGGTCACGGGTGCGACAGGGCTGCTGGGCTCGGCGCTCGTGCGAGAGGGGCGAGCCGGCCATGACGTGCAGGGATGGGCCCGACAGCCGCATACGGTGGCGCTGCCCTGCCGAATCGAGGCGGTCGATCTGCTGGACGAGGCCGCAGTGAGCTGCGCCGTCGAAGCCGCGCCCCCGGATATCGTCATCCATTCGGCAGCGCTTACCTCCGTGGATCGGTGCGAATCAGATCCGTCGGCGGCAACCGCGGCCAACGTCGGGGCTACGCAACACTTGCTCAAGGCTCTCCGCGGCCATGCCTGCCGCTTTCTCTTCATCTCCACAGATGCTGTGTTCGATGGAATGAGAGGCGGGTATACGGAGGAGGATGCTCCAACCCCTCTCAATGTTTATGGACAGACGAAACTGGGAGCGGAGCAGGCAATTCTTGCCGATCGCCCCGAGGCATTGGTGATTCGCACGGCTTTCTACGGTTGGAACGTGCTGCCGAAAGAGAGTCTGGGAGAATGGGCCCTGGGCCGGCTACGGGCCGGCGAAACCGTTCCCGGTTTCACCGATCTGTTCTTCTCACCGCTCCTGGCGGATCACCTTGCCCGCCTGCTGCTGACGTTGGCCGGAACGAACAGCGCCGGCATTCTGCATCTTGCCAGCGCAGACGGTTGCTCCAAGTTCGACTTCGCCGTCCGGCTGGCGGCCGTCTTCGGATTTCCGCCAGGGCGGATCGTGCCGAGCCTCTCCGGTGCCGGCCGGTTGGCCGCGGCGAGGCCGCGGAACGTGACGCTGAACGCCGGTCGGGCGGCCGCAATTCTCGGTCGGCCCCTGCCGACCATCGAAGAGGGATTGCGTGAATTTTTGAGACTGGAGCTTATCGTGAAACAGGCCAGCCTAGCGGGGGCGAGCGGACACGGAGGCGGCCGATGAACATCCTCGGAGTCGCCTTTTTGGCGGATGCCTCGGCGGCGGTCATCCGGGACGGGGCGGTCGTCGCAGCGGTCAGCGAGGAGCGCCTGAACCGAGTCAAGCTGTGGCATGGCGTCCCGCGTGCCTCGATCCAAAAGGCGCTGGAGCTGGCCGGGTTGAATCTTGATCAGATTGATCTCATCGCGACACACGGGGCGGCGCCGCCCGAACCGGACCCGCAGCCGTTTCATGCCAAGGAACTCCAGATCAAGCAGTCGGACCTGCCGGCGGACCGGCGCAAGGCCCAGCTTGCTCAGCTCCACTCCCGGTTGGAGCATGAGCGGCAGGTATTGGGTAAGCGGACGCCCGCTTATCTGGATGAAATTCGGGCCCTGGGGCGTCCAGTCAAAGTCTTCGGCCACCATGAAGCACATGCCGCAAGTGCCTACTATGGGTCTGGATGGGACGACTGCTTCGTATTGACGATCGACGGGTGGGGAGAGGACGGGTCCGCCTCGTTTTGGCATGGGGATCAGGGCAAGTTGATTCCACTGGCCCGCTCCCACACGTTCGATTCCCTCGGATATTTTTATGGGTCGATCACCAAGGCTCTCGGCTTCGTTCCGCACCGGCACGAAGGCAAGATCCTGGGCCTCGCCGCATATTGCCAGGTTCCCCGCTCCTATCCGGTCCTGCGGTCGATGATCGATTACGATCCGGCGACGAAGCGGTTTCTGGGGCGGATGGAGCGCGGGCTCTATGTCCCTCGCTTCGAAAATCCGTTGCTGAAGGAGTTCGTGCAGGGCTTCCCGCGGGAGGACGTGGCCGCCGGCGCACAGCGCAGCTTGGAAGAGGTGGTCAGTGCCTTCGTGACTGACTTGGGAGGGCGGATGAAGCTTGCGGTGGCCGGGGGGGTCTTTGCCAACGTCAAGCTGAATCAGCGGCTGTGCGAGCTCTCGAACGTGGAGAAGGTGTTTGTTTTTCCCAACATGGGAGACGGGGGGCTGTCTCTCGGGGCCGCGTGGCTGGCCCACGTCCAGGAGACAGGCGGACGCCCGGAGCCCATTCGAAGTTTGATGCTGGGGCCGGCGCCGGACCAGGCCCAAATCGAGACGGTGCTGCGGCGGGAAGGACTGCGGTATTGCCGGATGCCCGACATTGAGGAGTGCGTTGCCGGTCTGCTCGCCGATGGCCAGGTCGTGGCGCGCGTATGCGGACCCATGGAATTCGGCCCGCGCGCGCTGGGCAACCGGAGCGTGCTGTATCAGGCCTCGGATCCCACCGTGAATGACTGGCTCAATCGGAGGCTGCAGCGGTCTGAATTCATGCCGTTCGCGCCGGCCACCCTCGCCGAGCAGGCGGAGACCTGCTACGAAGGTCTGGCAAGCGGCCGGGACCCGGCCCGGTACATGGCGATGACGTTCTCCTGCACATCTCGGATGAAGCAGGAGGCCCCTGCCGCGGTGCACGTGGACGGGACAGCCAGACCTCAAGTGGTCTCCCGAGAGGATTATCCCCAATTTCACCGGCTGTTGACCGCGTATCACCGGCTGACGGGCCGCGCCAGCATCGTCAATACCAGCTTCAATATGCATGAAGAGCCGATCGTCTGCAGCGCCGAGGACGCGGTACGGGCGTTTCGGGCGGGGCAGCTGCCCTATCTCGCGATCGAGGATATGCTGGTCGAGGCGGATTGCGACGTAATGGAAAAAGCGCGATGAGAGCGGAGATTCGGATTCGGGACAAGGTCATCGGCGAAGAGCATCCGCTGTTCGTCATCGCGGAGGCGGGGGTGACGTGCAACTACGACATGCGGCTGACCCGCCAGCTGATCGACACCGTGCGCGAGGCCGGCGCCGACGCCATCAAGTTCATCTTCTGGTTCCCGGACGAGATCATGAGCGACAAGACGATCTCATACAGCTACGAGACGGAGACCGGCCCGAAGACCGAAAACATGTACGAGATGTTGAACAAGCTGACCTTCACGCTCGACCAGTGGTTCGAGATCAAACGCTATGCCGACGAGCGTGGCGTGATCCTGTTCTCCACGGTCAATTCCCCCGGCGGGATTCAGTATGCGGAGAAGCTCGGGATCGAGGCCTACAAGCTCAGCTCCTGGGACTACAACTACCACCCCCTCTGGAAGAAGATCGCGGCGTTGGGGAAGCCGATGATCATCGACACCGGGCCGGTGAATGCACTCGAGGTAGCGCAGGTTGTCCAGATCATGAAGG
>SXGS01579837.1_pt1 | contig 16358 bp, 12 predicted proteins | sample 3174681 | NCBI WGS metagenome assembly SXGS01 (sample SAMN11356861, study PRJNA531348) | freshwater metagenome | isolation source: freshwater sample F1-80 | place: China: Fuxian Lake, Yuxi | collected 2017-12-25 | reverse complement strand
CGCGCGAGATCGAAGAGTTGCCAGCTCGGTGGATCGACCGGACCGTGCTGACGCACGACCGGTGGCACGGCCGGGGTGTGCACGAGCTTGAAGCGGCCGACGCGCACGGCGACCAGACGATTTTTCTTGGCCGACGCGATGAAGAGGGGTGCCGCCGGCAGCTTGCCCCCGGCGAGCAGCGGCGAGAGATCGCGCCCTTCAGACGTGACCGCGCTCGGCAGATCGAGCCCGTGCAGCAGCGTCGGCAGCACGTCGACCAGACTCGCGGGCTCGTCGATGCGCCGCCCGGCGGCGATCCGCCCGGGCAGGCGCAGGGCCAGCGGAACGCGAGCCCCCGGTTCGTGGACGAGCCAGCCGTGCTGGAAGAAGGCGGCGTGTTCGCCGAGCCCTTCGCCATGGTCGGCGGTGACGATCACGAGCGTATCCGCGTCGCGGCCTGCCGCCGCCAGGGCCTCGAGGACGCGGCCCACCTGCAAATCGGTGTGCCGCACCTCGGCACGGTAGCGCCGGCGGTAGGTCGAGGCCCGAGCGGGTCCGAGCAGCCTCTGATATTTGGGGATGACGTTGCGGCCGTAGTCGCGGTCGGAGATCGCGAGTTCGCGCTCGGCCAGGCCGTCGGCCCAGGGCACTTCTCGCCGCATCTCCGGCGGGGCCGAGAAGTAGGGGCCGTGTGGGTCCATGAAGTGCAGCCAAAGGAAGAAGGGTGTCTTGCCGTCTCCGTGCCTTTCCAGCCAGACCAGTGCGTGGTCGGCGATCTCGCGGTCGGCCGAACCGAGATAGCGCGCGAAGATCTTGACGGTGTTGATCCCGTCGGCAAAGCCGCCGTCGCGTCCGATCAGGCCGTTGCCGGAGAAGAGGGCCGACGTATAGCCGGCGCCGGCGAGCAGCTCGCCGAGCGGCACGGCGTCTGCGTCAAGCTGATCGTGGTTCTCGCGCACCGGATGCCGCCCGGGGTAGAGCCCCGTGAGCAACGAGGCGATCGACGGCCGCGTCGCGGTCGCGGCCGCTGTCGCGTTGGCGAGCACGGTCGACTCCCGACCGAGGGCATCGAGTTGGGGCGTGAAGCTCCGGGCCCAGCGGCCACTCCAGCCGACGTGGTCGGCACGCAAAGTGTCGATGGTGATGAGAAGGATGTTGGGCCGCGCGCCCGCCGGCTCTCGCATCCAGCCCCGCGTGGGTGAAACGGGCACGGCAGAGGCCGCGGTGGTGGCGGCAGGGGAGTGGTGATTGTCGCGGTCAACGATAGAAGCTGCGGTGTGGCGAGGGGAGGGCACGTCGCTGGGACCGGCCGGACTGGCCGAAGTGGGTGTGGGTGAGGCCGCCGCAGCGATGGCCAGCGCGACGGTGGCGAGTGCGGCCGCGAGCGGTCGTCGCCGTCGTCCCGCCGGGCGCCGTAGCCAGCGCGGGCTCGCGGTCGCGTGGGCTGCACGCCACGGCGGGCGCGGGTGGACCCTCTCTCTCCTGCTCTTGCTCAAGGGTTCGGTCGCCACGCGGGGCGGTGGGGCCTTGATACCCGGTGCCAGCGACGCCGGCGAGTAGGGACACCCACCCCGCCCGCCCCGCGTCTTGATGCGCCCCGGCGCAAGACGGCGTGCTTCTGCCGGCCTCGCCGACGCCATAGGGGACAGTCCCGATCAAGGGGACAGTCCTCATGGCCGATAGGGGAAGAGAGAGCCGAGCGGGTGAGCTGCGTCGTGCCCGCGATCCGGGGGGACCGATCGTTCGGTTCCGCGGTACGCGGCGGACGATTCGCGACGGCCGTGGGGCGGGGGTCAGAGTGGGATTGAGCGGAGCGGAGGCGGTAGTGAGGCCGGTTGGGGCGGGGCCCAAGGCTCACGCCGTCGGCAGCCGCATCGGCGATCTCCTGCTCAAGCAGGGCGTGATCACCGCTCACGATCTGCGCGTCGCGCGCGCGCGCCATCGCGAGGTTGGCGGCGCGCTGACCACCGTGCTGGTCAAGACCTGCGGCGTGCCCGAGGCCGAGATCCTGAGCGTCCTCCAGGAAGAGTACCACCTGCCGGTGGTCGATCCGGCCGCCCTTGATGTGGCGCCGGAGGTGATCGATGTCCTGCCCGCCGCGCTCGCCGCCAAGTATCATATCGTTCCGGTGAGCCTCAACCGCTCGACACTCACGTTGGCGATGGCCGATCCCTCGGACCTGGTGGCGATCAACGAGGTCAAGTTCCTCACCGGCCTCGACGTTCGCGCCGCGATCGGCGGCCCGCTTTCGATCGAGAAGGCGATCGAACGCTGGTACGAGCACGCCGTCAACTATGGCGACGTGCTCTCGGAGATCGACGACGAGGATATGGAGGTCGTGCGGCGCGAGGCCGAGATCGACCTCAAGCAACTCGAGAAGGCGACCGAGGAGGCTCCTGTCGTCAAGCTCGTTAATGCGCTGCTGACCGATGCGATCCGCAAGCGCGCCTCCGACATCCACATCGAGCCCTACGAAAAGATGCTGCGCGTGCGCTTCCGCGTGGACGGCGTGTTGCACGAGATCATGCAGCCGCCGGTGAAGCTCAAGAGTGCCATCACCTCGCGCATCAAGGTCATGGCCTCGCTCGATATCGCCGAGCGCCGTCTGCCGCAGGACGGTCGCATCACGGTCAAGATCGGGCAGGGTCGCGAGATGGACCTGCGTGTCTCGACCCTGCCGACGCTCTACGGCGAGAAAGTCGTGATGCGGCTCCTCGACAAGGGCGGCGTTCATATGGACCTGGCGAAGCTCGGCTTCGACGGGCGCTCGCTCGAGTGGTTCCAGCACGCGATCCATCAGCCCTGGGGGATGATCCTCGTCACCGGGCCCACGGGTTCAGGCAAGACCACGACGCTCTACTCGGCCCTCTCGCAGCTCAACAAGGCCGGCACCAACATCTCGACCGCCGAGGATCCGGTCGAGTATAATCTTCCCGGCATCAACCAGGTGCAGGTGCACGAGGACATCGGGCTCAGCTTCGCCGCGTCCCTGCGCGCGTTTCTGCGCCAGGATCCCGACTTCATCATGGTCGGCGAGGTGCGCGACTTCGAGACCGCCGAGATCGCCGTTAAGGCAGCATTGACCGGCCACCTGGTGCTTTCGACGGTGCACACCAACGACGCGCCCTCGACGGTGAACCGCCTGCTCAACATGGGCATCGAGCCCTTTCTGATCGCCTCGTCCGTCAATCTGATCCTGGCGCAGCGGCTCGCCCGCGTGATCTGTCCCAAATGCATCACGCCGGTCGAGATCCCGGCTCAGGCCCTGATCGATCTCGGGGTTCCCGGCGACGAGGCCCACGCTTTCGAGGGCCGCCGCGGCGCGGGTTGCTCGAGCTGCGGCGGCACGGGCTATCGCGGCCGGATCGCACTCTACGAGGTCATGCGGATGAGCGAGTCGGTGCGCGATCTCGTGCTCTCTGGGGCGTCGGCGACCGAGCTCAAGCGTCAGGCAGCCTGCGACGGCATGACCAGCCTGCGCCGCGCCGGAGTCGAGAAGATTCGCGCCGGGCTCACGACCGTCGAGGAAGTGCTGCGCGTCACCATGGCCGACTGAGACCGGCCCGGGCGACGGCGCACCGTCACGGTGACGTGCGAGGGCTGCGCCGCGACACCATGGCCGATAGACCGGCCCGGGCGATCCTGCCGTCGGGTGCGGGCTGGGCAGCACCGCGCAGGCTCAGACCGGGGCCCCCTCGGCGTAGAGTTCGCGCAGCCGCCGCTTGTAGATCTTGCCGTTCTCCTGGCGCGGCAGTTCGTCGAGGAAGGCGACGCTGCGCGGTGCCTTGAAGTGGGCGATGCGCTGGCGCGTCCAGTCGATGATCTCGGCGGCCAGTGCCGGGCTCGGCATGAAGCCGGCGCGCAGCTGAACAATGGCTTTGACTTCCTCGCCCATGTCCTCGTGCGGCACGCCGATCACGGCGATGTCCTCGATCGCCGGGTGCTCGACGAGGCAGTGCTCGACCTCCTGCGGGTAGATGTTGACACCGCCCGAGATGATCATGTGCGATTTGCGATCGGTCAAGTATAGGTAGGCCTCGGCATCGAGATGTCCGATGTCGCCCAGCGTGAAGAGCCGTCCACGCCAGGTGTCGGCCGTCTTGTCGGCATCCTTGTGGTAGCGGAAGCGCACCTCGGCATCCTCGGGCCCTTCGAAGTAGACGAGGCCGTCGCGTCCGGGTTCGACGATGGCGTGGCCGTCATCGTCGAGGATGTGGATCGTGCCGCCGGCCCAGTGACGTCCGACCGAGCCGCGGTGGGTGAGCCACTCCGCCGAGCGGATCAGCGAGCCGCCGCCCTCGGTGCCGGCGTAATATTCGACCAGCTTCGGTCCCCACCAGGCGAGCATTCGTTCCTTGACGGGGATCGGGCAGGGCGCGGCGGCGTGAATTGCCACCCGCAGGCTCGAGAGGTCAAACGACGTTCGCACGGACTCGGGCAGCGAGAGCAGGCGGTTGAAGTGGGTCGGCACCCACTGGCTGGTGGTGACGCGGTGGCGTTCGATCGAGCGCAGCGCCCCTTCGGGCGTGAATTTTTCCATTACCACGACGGCCGCGCCGATGCGGTGCTGGATGGCCGAGAAGGCCAGCGGCGCGGCGTGGTAGAGCGGACCCGGGCAGAGGTAGCGATCGTCCGCGCGCATCTCGAAGAACGCCTGGAAGGCGGCTGCGGTCGCGGCCATCACCCCCGTGCCGAGCGACGTCCCCGGGAGCGGCGGCCGTACGCCCTTGGGCCGGCCGGTCGTGCCCGAGGAGTAGAGCATGGTCGAGCCCTCGCTCTCGTCGGCGATCGGCCTGGCCGCCGTCGCCGCCAGCATCGTCGCGTAATCGTCGAAGCCCGAGATCGTGCCGCCGACAGCGATGCGCTGGCGAAGGCCTGCGGTCTCGCGGGCGAGAGGCGCCACGATCGGGGCCAATTCGGCGGCGGCGAACAGCGCCCGCGCATCGGAATTGGCGACGATGTAGGCCATCTCGTCGCCCGTCAGGTGCCAGTTGATCGGGGTGAAATAGAGCCCCGCCCGCATCGCTCCCCAGTAGATCTCGAAGAACTCCGGCGTGTTGCCGAGCACGACGGCCACGCCATCGCCCGGGCGCAGGCCAGCGGCGCGCAACGCTTGCGCCACTCGGTTGGAGGCGTCGTCGAGCTCGCCGTAGCTCACGTGCCGGTCGTCCGTGGCGAAAATCAGTGCGGTGCGCTCGCGATCCCGAGCGGCCCATTCTTTTGGATGCACCTGTCCTCCTGTCCCTTCCGCTGCCGAGCCCCACGCGCGCGGGCCGGGAAGGTTGTGGTTCGGCCCCGGCAGGAAGGCAAGGGCGGGCCATGGCTCGCCGCGGCACGGGCGCGGTCAGGTCCGCGCAGGCACGCATCTCGACTCGCGGCTTGCTGGCACGCCCCTGCAGCGCGGCCTAGATTGTCGGAGTGGCAGACCGGATGGACCTGGGCCGAGCGCCAGCACGGCAGCGGCGGCGCTGGCGCTGGGCCACCGTCGGCGGGCTCCTCGGTGTCGTCGTGCTGGCCGCACTCTGGGTCGGGTTCGGTCTCCTCGATCCTCCGAGTCTTGCTCCCTTTGCGGCGTGGCGCCTGCCCACGGCGACGGCACCGGCCCCTGCCGGTGCACAGGTCCGGGTGACCTTTCTCGGTGTCGCCACGATGCTGGTGGATGACGGCGAGACCGCGCTCTTGACTGACGGCTTCTTCACTCGCCCCGGCAAGCTCGCGACTCTGCTCGGGCGCATCGCGCCGGACCCGGTGGCGATCAGGCGCGCTCTCGACGCGGCGAAGGTCCATCGCCTGGCGGCGATCTTTGTCGTGCACTCCCACTACGACCACGCGCTCGATGCGCCGCTGGTGGCGATGCATACCGGTGCGCTGCTGGTCGGATCGCCCTCGACCGCCAACGTCGCGCGTGGGCTCGGTTTCCCCGAGGACCGCTTCCGGCTCGTCCCCCCGAACGAACCGATGCACTTCGGTCGCTTCACGGTGACGATGATCCCCTCGCGGCACTTCCCGCACGGGGTCGCGATGGGCGAGATCGAGGCGCCGCTCCGGCCACCGGCGCGGGCCAGCGCCTGGAAGGAGGGCGGCAGCTACTCGGTGCTGATCGAGCACCCCCTTGGCCGCCTTCTCGTGCAAGGCAGCGCGGGCTGGCGCGCCGGTGCGCTGGACGGGCGGCGGGCCGATGTGGTGGCACTCGGCATCGGTGCGCTCGGCACCAGGGACGCAACATACTTTGACGGCTACTATCACGGGGTGATCGGTGCCGTGCGGCCGCGCTGCGTGATTCCGATCCACTACGACGACTTCACGCTGCCTCTCGATACCGACCTCGAACCGATGCCGAGCTTGCTCGACGATGTTCCCGCCGCGCTGCGGGCGCTCGAGAGGCGCGTCCGCAGCGAGCCTGGCATCGGCATGGGTCTCCTGCCGCCGCTCGCTCCAGTGGTGCTCTTTGGCGACGGTGCGGTGACTTGTGGCCCGAGCTTGGGGAAGCACTGAGACGCCACGGCCGCGGCGAGTGCCTTGGCGTATCTTGGCTTGGCGTGCCTTGCACTTGGCACGTCGATCCGTTGGCAGCGGAAACCAGCGAGTCCTCGCAGGGGCTCAGGCCTGCCAGGCGGTCTCGTTTGCACGCAGCAACGACCACCACACGCGCGGCGAGCGCAGGAGTGCGCGGTAGCTGGCTTGTCCGGTGACGACGTCGGTCATGCGCTCGCAGAGTTCCCGGCCGCGGTGGGCGAAGAGCAGGCGAGCCAGGCGTGGTTTCGTATAGAGGACGGCGGCGAGGTGTCGGCCCACCGCGAGTTCGGCCAGCATGTCGGCGCGAAGGGCGGCTGTATAGTGCGCTGCGGCATCGCCCCGGGCCAGCACGGCAAGGGCGGCAAGTCGGCCCGAGCGCAACGCCGGCGAGATCCCTTCCAGTGTCACCGGGTCGGCGAGCCCGGCCGCATCGCCCGCGAGAAGCACGCGACCCTGTGCCAGTGTCGGCCGCGGCCGCGCCGGGATCACGTAGCCCGCGACGGTGCAGTCGTAGCTGACAGAGTCCAGAGATGCCGGGGGAGACTGGTCGGCAGGGTCGCGCGAGCGCGCTCTTCGGAGCAGCGCGGTGGGCGTGGCGTCGAGGCCCAGAGCGGTGAGCACGCCGGGCAGGCGTTGACGCGGGCTCGGCGTCCGTGCGGCGGCGCTGGCGTGGTTCAGCACGCCCGCCGAAACGTGCGCGTCCTTGGCGAAGCTCCACGCGTAGCCGCCGGGCGGCACGTGGAAGTCGAACACGGCGCGCTCGCTGGCTGCGGCAAAGCGTCCAGCGGGCAAGCGGATCTCGGCTTCGAGGGCCGCTGTCGCACGCGGCGCGGGCCCGAACCCCGCCAGGCGGGCCACGTCCGAGAGCGCACCGTCGGCGGCGATGAGCCAGCGCGCGTCGAGCGGGCCAGCAGAGGTTTCGACACGGACCCGATCGGCCTTGAGCGTGAGGCTCTGCACGCGCGTGCCGGGGTGCACCTCTGCCCCCGCCGCGTGCGCGGCCTCGAGTAGTGCAGCGTCGAATTCGGCGCGCATCACCAGCGCGATGATGGGAAGGTCGCGCCGGATGTGATGGCGCCTGCCGTTGTGGTCCACCATCTCGACGTCGCGGGCAAAGCGCCGCACCGGCAGATGGAGATCGGGCGGCAACTCGCCCCACGCCCGCGTGACCACGCCTCCGCCACAGACCTTGTCGCGGGGTGGCTCGGCCCGCTCGAGCAGCACGACGCGCTCGCCCGCGCGGGCCAGGTGCAGCGCCGCACAGCTCCCCGCGGGCCCACCACCGACGACAACGACCGGATCGCGCGCTGGCCCCACGTCGACGCGATACCTCCCGTGGTGGCGCGCCTCCACTCCCAGCCACGGGGGCGGGGGACGCTCTGGCTCCGAGGGTCGGCCCCGCCGCGGGTCGAGTGCTGCGCGCAACCGTGGTAGTTCCGCCGCCGTGAGTCTCCCCCTGCTTGCAGCCCTGGTCCTCGTCACGCTGGCGGCGGGCTATCACTTCTACGGCGGCTTCATCGCGCGCCAGTACCGGCTCGAGCGCGATGTCGAGACGCCCGCGCGGCGCCACGACGACGGCCTCGACTTCGTGCCGACCGAGCCGTTCTACTTGCTGCCGCAGCACTTCTCGGCGATCGCCGCAGCCGGACCGATCGCCGGACCGATTCTCGCTTGCCAGCAATTCGGCTGGCTCCCGTCGATCCTCTGGATCGGCCTCGGCGTCATCTTCATCGGTGCGGTGCACGACTTCTCGACGCTGGTGGCGTCGGTGCGCCACGATGCCCGTTCGATCGCCGAGGTGGTCAAGGAGAATCTCGGAGAGCAGGCCTACCGGGCGATCATGGTCTTCATCTGGCTAGCCCTGATCTATGTGATTGTTGCCTTCACCGACGTGACCGCCTCCACCTTCGTCTCGGGAGACGCCGAGATGCAGGGTCTGAGGTTGCGCTTCAATCCGGGTGGGGCTGTGGCCATGTCCTCGGTATTATACTTGACGATTGCGGTGGTGATGGGCCTGGTCGCGCGATTCGTAGCCCCGCCGCTCTGGCTGCAGACGCTCATCTTCGTGCCGGCGACGCTGATCGCCGTCTGGGCGGGTACCTGGCTCTCGACCTGGATCGTCCTCGATGCACGCACCTGGGCCGTGCTCATTCTCGGCTACTGCTTCGTCGCCTCGCTCACCCCGGTGTGGGCCTTGCTGCAACCGCGCGGCTACCTCGGTGGCTTCGTGCTCTATCTGGCGCTCGCCTTCGGTGTGGTGGGCATGTTCTTCGGCGGCTTCGAGGTGCGGCAGGAGGCGTTTCGCGGCTTCGTGGTGCCGGGCGAGACCGGCCAGCTCTTCCCGTTTCTCTTCGTCACGATCGCCTGCGGGGCCTGCTCGGGGTTCCACGGCCTGATCTGCTCGGGCACGACCTCCAAGCAGATCGCCCGCGAAACCGACTGCCGGCCGATCGGCTACGGCGCGATGCTGCTGGAGGCTTTCGTGGCGCTGATCGCGCTCGGCACGATCATGATCGCCTCGGGCCCGGAGGTTGCGGGCAAGGCACCAGGGGCGATCTACGGCGAGGGGCTCGGTCGCTTCGTCAGCGTCGTGCTCGGCGAGGAGCATCTGCTGCTCGCGACCACCTTCGGCGCCATGGCTTTCTCGACCTTCGTCTTTGACACGCTCGACGTCAGCACGCGGCTCGGGCGTTACGTCATATCTGAATTGCTAGGCTGGCAAGGCCGGGCCGGCGCAGTCGCCGCGAGCGCGGTGATGTGCCTTCTGCCGCTCCTGTTGCTGCTGGTCTCGGGTCCGGGAAGCTATCGTGTCTTCTGGACGCTCTTCGGTTCCTCCAACCAACTCCTCGCCGGTATCTCGTTGCTGGTCATTACGGTCTGGCTCCGCCGCATGGGCCGTTCCTCGTGGTACACGTTTCTACCGGCGATTTTCATCCTGACGATCACGGCTTGGTCGCTGGTGCTGCAAGTCGTCACCGGCCTCGGCGGCACCGCCGGCACGATCGGCATGGTGAACGCCGCGGTCGCATTGGCGCTGATCGGCCTGGCGGCTCTTCTGCTCAGATCCGCGGGCCGCGAACTCCGAATCGTGGCGGCCACGCGCTGAAATCAAGGCTCTACCGGGTGCCGGAACTGTGCCAGGCCCGGCGCGGGTAAGCTCCCCGGGAAGGCACCGGTGGTGAGATGGAATCGAGAGCGGCGCTGATCGCAGCGGCGCGGGAGTTCAACCGCGGGCGCTACTTCGAGGCGCACGAGGTGCTCGAGGCAGCACTCGACGATCTGCCCGACGAGCAGTGGGCCTTGTTTATTGGGTTGATTCAGGTCGCGGTCGGCTACCACAAGGTGACCCAGCAGCTCTGGGACGGAGCGGCTCGCATGTTGGGGCTCGGCCTCGAGAAGCTCGACGAACTCGGGCCGGATTCCGGGGGTGTGGACCTCGTGAATCTGCGCGAGCGTGCTCGCCGCGACCGCGATGCTCTCGCGGCCCGGAGCTTCGCCCCGGAGGTTTTCGTGCGGCATCCGCCGCGGCTGCGACCACGGCCCATTGGGACGAAGTTCAAGTACGGGCCGGGGTGAATTGGGACACCCCGCCCGTCCGGTGTTCAGTGCTGCCCGGCGGGCGAGGTCGTCGTGGGGGGAGCCGCGCGCCCAGACCTTGCGGGCGGGTCTCGGGACTCCTGCGCCATGCCGAGTGCGGCGCGGATGGCGCGTGCGGCTTCGCGGGCGCGCAGGGTGTGCCCCGCGGCGTTCAAGTGGATGACGTCAAGGTAGTTATCGGCACGCGGGCTGCGATCGAAGTCGAGCCGGCGAGTGGCCGGGACCTCCTCGCGTATGCGATCATTGATGAGCTTGATCGCCGCGGGTTCGGGGGACCACCTGCCTGGCGTGGCGTGGGGCCGGAGCATGGGCGCGGTGGCGAGGAAGGCGAGGACCCCCCGTTCCTCGGCCGCCACGGCGAGTTCGAGCAGGGTCGCGATGATTTCTTCCGACGGTTGCGGGTCGCTGGGATGCAAATCGTTGGTCACGAAGGCAATCAGCACGACGTCGGGCGGCCCCGCGGCGAGGGCGGCCGCGAGCTGATCGGGACCGCTCAGGATCAGGCGCGAGCCCCGGAGTTGGTGGGGGGGCCTGGCGACCGCGCGCGCACCGGCCGAGGCACGGTTGTCGACCTCGACCACGAGCGCACCGAGATGATCGGCAAGTTGCTCGCACCAACCGTGCCCGCGCTCGAAGCTCGGGTCCTTCCGGTGCTGCCAGTCGGAGGCGGTATTCGAATCGCCGAGACACGCCACGCGCAACGTGCCTCCGCGGGCCGCCACCCGCTGCCGCAGCGCTTCTGCGGATGTCGTGCGCTCATCGCTGCCGTCGCCGTCCGGATGCATTCCCGCGGAATCAGCCCCCGACCCGTCGGGTCGCGCGCGCGCGGCCGTGCAGCCGCAGAGCAGCGCCAGCAGGACCGGGACGATGGTCGCGTGTGGAGACTTCATGGGCATCTCATGGTGGCGGTGTGGGTTTGCGAGAACGCGGTGGCCTGGGGCTCACCCCAACCGTCGGCGCAGCGCTCGACGGTCGGTCTGGACCATCGCCGCCCGGAAGTCGGACGTCCAGGCCCCCGTGCGCGCCGGCGGAGCGCTCGAGGGCCGGGGGAGATTTGTGCGCAGGCGTCACGCCGACATCGGCCACCCGCATTTCGCGGTGGCGCCGTGCTCGAGGCCGGAGGAGACCTGTCCGCAACGGAATGGGGCCCGCGCGCAGCCCTCGCCTTGTGGACGCGCTTGGGCAAAGGCCCGCCGGGCACGAGCCCGGTTGACCGCAGGTGTCTGTCGGTCCAATCTGGCCGAACCGGCGCCCCGAAAGCTGCCAGCCACCCCCACCCCGGAGACTCGAACATCATCCCACACGAACGCTCAGGATGTGTCGACAGCGACGTCAGTCGAGACGTTGCGCGGTCGGGGCCACGCTCTCACCTGCTCCTGCGCCGGCCGGCCCATGGTCGGTCGGCTCTGCGCGCGGCCGGCGGCCGTGCCGCACTCGCCTGCGTGTGGGCGGCCGTATTCGTGGGCACCGCAGCAACCCTCACCGGTACGGCCCGCGGCATGGACGTGACGGCGTGTGGCCAGACCGTGCCTGCGGGTCAGCACGGTGTGCTGGTGGCGGATCTCACCTGTCCGAGCGGTACTGGGGTCGTGGTGGGCCGGCGGGCCACCCTCGATCTCGCCGGACATGCGATCGCGGCCCGGGGTGCGTCAGCCATTGAATGCCTCGGCCGCAACTGCACCATCACCAGCAGTGGCGGCCCCGGCGAGATCTCGGGAACGTCACTCATCGACTGCATCGTGACCGAACCCCGCACGCGCTTGCGGCTCGACAACCTGCACGTGCACGACTGTCGGACCTGCATCGAGACCAACCCGGAGTATCACTCCGGACAGGGCGCGATCGTGAACGCGAGTCATGTGGTGGTTGACCATTGCGCCGATGTCGGGATCAACGTCCGCGTGTTGCACGCCGACCACGTCTCGGTCACCCAAGCCCGAGGATGGATCGCGCTCTGGTCCGAGATGTTCCTCGAGGGCAACAATATCACCGCAAGCGACAATGATCAGATTGGCATCTTTGCCACGCACCTGCGGGCAAGGAACCTGTGGGCCAACAACAACGGTCGCTACGGCGTCAGTAGCTTCGGCTTGGTGAGCATTCGCGGCGGCGAGATCCTGAACAACGGGTCGTGGGACCTGGTGGCCAGGAGGGCCGGACTGGTGGGCGTCAACTGCGGCCGCAGCATCCAGAGCGCGCAGGCGCTGACCGAGACGCTCGGTGTTTGCGCGGACGACTGAGAGAGCATAAATTATACTTGGGCACTGGTTCAAGGGCGGTCGGGGGCGATGGACATCTCGCCGCCGCCGATCCTCTTCGGCGGTTCCTTCACGGACTCTGGAGCCCACCCGCACCTCGTAACGCCCTGCGTGACGTCGATGTGATGCGCCGCGACCTTGCCCCGGCCGAGTCGCCTCGCTGCGATAGGTGAGGGGGTCTGCGCCAGCCCGACGCCCTCCGCCGGCTCAGTCTCCCTCGCTGCGATAGCGTTCGTCGAGCGCGTATTTCTCGTCGAGGCCGACGAGCCGGGCGAAGCCGTCGAAGTCCATCATCCGGTCCTCGAAGCCGCGCGACGTGCCGTGCGTCAGCAGATGGCCGTAAGCGTCTTCGAGCGCCTTGGCGGCGGCGAAGAGCCCCGTCAGCACAAAGCCGATCGCGAAGTAGCCGAGGGCGTGGGCCTCTTCGAGCGATTGGATCGGCGTGCGCCCGCCCTCGATGTTGTTGAGCGATTTGATGCCCGGAATCTCGCTGGTGATCCGGCGCATCTGTTCGATGGACTCCGGCGCTTCGACGAAGATCACGTCGGCCCCGGCTTCGCCGTAGGCGCGCCCGCGCCGGATCGCCTCGTCGATGCCGAGCGGGCCGAGCGCGTCGGTGCGCGCGGTGATGATGAAGGGGTGCGGGCTCGCAGCCCGGGCCGCCACGGCAGCGCGGATCTTCTGGACGTGCTCTTCGAGCGGAACCACCGACTTGCCGCGCATATGCCCGCAACGCTTGGGCCAGGTCTGGTCCTCGAGCAGGATGCCGCGCGCGCCCATCCGTACCAGCTCGCCCACCATCCAGTGCACGTTGAGAGCGCCGCCATAGCCGGTGTCGCCGTCGACGATGACCGGGATCTTGACGGCACGACAGATGCGGCGCGCCGTCTCGAGCACCTCGGACTGCGTCAAGATCCCGAAATCCGGCTCGCCCAGCAGGCTGGCGCTGACCGCGTATCCGCTCACGACGATGGAACGGAAGCCGGCGCGCTCGGCGATGCGGGCGCTGAGCGCATCCCACACGCCGGCCGAGACGACCACCTGGTGATTCTCGATCAAGGGGTGCAAGGGCGGGGGCATTGCTGCCGCCTATCACGGATCGGCGCGAGCAGGCGAAGGCGCCGGGGCTGCAGCCGCCGAGCGGTTGTGCCCGCGCGGGTCGGGTCGGGCCGGGCCGGGCCGGCATTCCCGAGGGACTCGACCCCGCTTGCGCGCTGCCGGCCCCAGGGGCACGCCGACCTCGTTGGCTCGGCTGTGCACGGGCGGATTGGAGTGCGTCGGCAGGTTGCCTCAGGAGATTCTGCTGCCTAACCGGTAGCAACCCTCGGGGAGGCTGGACGACATGAATCTACGGTTTGGGTCTCATTCGAATCGACGCATCGCCGCCGGTCTCGTGCTCTCGCTCGTTGCCGCCTGCTCGGACTCGGACGAAAGAGGCAGTGCCCGCGATCGTCTCGCGCCGCCGGAGGCTTCGACCGTCGCCGACCTTCTTGCGCTCGACCGCCCGATCGTCATCGCCCATGCCGGGGGGGACTTCGAGGGGCCGCACTCGACGCTCTACGCCTACACCGAGGCTGCGCTCGACGGTGTCGACGTGCTGGAACTCGATGTCATGCTCACGGCCGATCGCGTGCTCGTCGTGCAGCATGACGACACCGTCGACCGCACGACCGAGGCCACCGGTCGCGTGCGCGAGCTGACCTTCGCCGAGCTGCGGGCTCTCGACAACGCCTACTGGTTCTCCGGCAATACCTGGAGTAACCATAGCTTGTCGCCCGAGTCCTACACACTTCGGGGAATTCGCAGCGGAGCCGTTCCTCCACCCGCAGGCTACGCCCCCGAGGACTTCGCCGTACCGAGCTTCCGCCAGGTGGCCCTGGCCTTCCCGGACCGCGTACTCGACGTGGAACTCAAGATACCGGGCGATTCCTCGGGTGCGCCAGACCTGGCGTGGGCGATCGAGGGCGCCAGGGTGTTGGCGGACGAGATCACGGCGCTCGGCCGCAAGGATTCGGTCGTCGTCGTGTCGTTTGATGTCGACGTGCTGGCCGCCTTCCGTCAGTTTGCGCCCGGGGTGGCGACGAGTCCCGGTCTGGAGACCCTGGTCAGTTGGTACCTGGGCCAGCCCGTCGAATTCGCCCCGACGGACGTGGCGTTCCAGGTGCCGCCGGTCTACGCCGGGGTCGAGGTCCTGACTCCCGACGTCATCGCTCGCGCCCATGCCGATGGCTTCAAGGTGTGGGTGTGGATGGACGACAGCAGTCAGGAGAACGCGACCTTCTTCGCCGATCTGCTCGATCGCGGAATCGACGGGCTTCTCGTCGCGCGCCCGTCGGTGGCGCTCGATGTCATCGCCCGGCGCGATTGACTACTCGAACCGGCGACATTTGCGGCCGTGGCGTGAATGGGCCCGGCCCGCTCATCTGCCGGGAGCGTCGTTGGGGCAGACCTCGTCGAGGCGGCCCGAGGCCACGTCGTAGACGAAGCCGCAGATTGCGTCCTTGTGCAACAGGAAGGGCGAGCGCTCGAGCCGGCGGATGGATTGACGAACGGCGGCGACCGGGTCGCGGAAAGCCTCGAAGGCAAAGCGCGGGGCCAGCCCGGTCGCGGCTTCGAGCTCGGCGCGCATCGTATCCTCGCTGATCTTGGATAGACCACAGTCGGTGTGGTGGACCAGCACGATGGCGGTGGTGCCCATCGCGCGCTGCGAGAGGATCAGCGAGCGGATGACGTCGTCGGTCACCACTCCGCCCGCGTTGCGAATGATATGCGCGTCACCCGGTTCGAGGCCGAGCAGACCGAAGATCGGCATGCGCGAGTCCATGCAGGCGACCACTGCGGTGGCGCGGGCGGGGCGGAGCGGCAGGAGGCCACGAAACTCCGCGCGCCGCCAGAGTTCGTTGTGCGCCCGGATGCCCTCGGAGGTGAGGGGTGAAGGGGCGGCTTTTGGGTCGAACGATGTGGCCATGGGGTCGGCCGAGAGTGGCGTCCGGAGGAGAGGGGCGCAACCGCGCCGACAACGTGTCCTCGGTGCGGGCGCGGGGTGGTGCGCCGGGCGGGAGGTTCCGGTGCCGGGGGCGCGCACCCCAACTCGGTACCGACGCGCGGTAGTGCGTCGGCGTTCCGGGGCTGGGGCCGGACAGGACGGTTGGCGGCCGATCGCCGAAACTTGCAGGACGAGGCTCCTTTTTTGACGGTGGCCTGGTGCGGGCAGCGGCGGCCGTACAGAGCCGTTGTCCGGCCGACCGTCAGCCGACCGCAGCGGCTGGACGTGGACGTGCGCGCGGCGGCGGCCGTACAAAGCCGTCATCCGGCCGACGGCGGCGCGACGGCATCGTCGGGTCGTAGCTGGCCGGGAGGCCTCGCCTCGCCGGTCGGTTTCACCCCCGATACGCGGCGTTTCTCCTTGCGAAACTTGAGGTTTCAGGTGGTCAGGGCGGGTCGCCCGCGCGGCTCTGGGCTCGCGCCCGGGCCCACATGGCTCGCTGGCATCGGGCTTGCGTCGTCTCGGACCGGGGACCGTGTGTTCGCTCGGAGCGTGCGGGGCGGTGAGGCGGAGGTCGGTCGGATGCAAATACACGAACTCTTCGAGCAACTCCTCGCCAAGGAGGGCTCGGACCTTCATCTCACCTCGGGCGCGCCCCCGATGGTGCGGATCCATGGCGACGTCGAGGCGCTGCCGCACGAGCGGCTCGACCCGACCGCGACCCGCCAGCTCTGTTACAGCCTGCTCACCGAGCAGCAGAAGAAGAAGTTCGAGGAAGAGAACGAGCTCGACTTCTCCTTTGGCATCACCGGCATGGCCCGCTTCCGCGGCAACCTCTTCTTGCAGAAGGGAGCCGTCGGCGGCGTCTTCCGCGTCATCCCGCACGCGATCCCGCCCATGGAGAAGCTCGGCCTGCCACCCGCGGCGCAGAAGCTGGTCGATCTGCCGCGCGGGCTCGTGCTGGTGACCGGCCCGACCGGCAGCGGCACGTCGACCACGAGGGCGGCGATGATCGACCAGAT
>SXGS01391008.1_pt1 | contig 16361 bp, 10 predicted proteins | sample 3174681 | NCBI WGS metagenome assembly SXGS01 (sample SAMN11356861, study PRJNA531348) | freshwater metagenome | isolation source: freshwater sample F1-80 | place: China: Fuxian Lake, Yuxi | collected 2017-12-25 | reverse complement strand
GCTCGATCCCGAGCAGAACAACACCTTCTCCGATCACTACGTCGAGGTGCCCGTCGATCTGTCCAACGTGCTCTTCGTGGCCACGGCCAACATGCTCGACACCATCAGCGCGCCGCTGCGCGACCGCATGGAGATCATCGAGATCCCCGGCTACACCGGGTACGACAAGCTCCACATCAGCCGCGAGTACCTCGTTCCCAAGCAGCTCGAGTCCCACGGGATAACCTCCTCGCACCTCGAGCTCGACGACGAGGCCATCAAGGCCGTCATCAACTCCTACACCCGCGAGGCCGGCGTCCGCGCCCTGGAGCGCCGCATCGCCGACATCTGCCGCGGCGTCGCCGTCGCCGTCGCCGAGGAGAATGAGGAGCCCGTCCACCGCAAGCCCTCGCCCGACGACCTGAGCGACTACCTCGGCACGGAGCGCTTCCCGTACGAGGTGGCCGAGCGCACCGCCGATCCGGGCGGCGCCACGGGCCTGGCCTGGACGGCGGCCGGCGGCGACATCCTCTTCATCGAGTCCACCCGGATGCCCGGCAAGGGCGAGATGGTCCTGACAGGCCAGCTCGGCGACGTGATGAAGGAGTCGGCCCGCGCCGCGATGAGCTACATCCGCAGCCACTCCGACGAGTTCGACCTCGGCCAGGACTTCGTGCGGCAGTACGACCTCCACATCCACTTCCCCGCCGGCGCCATCCCCAAGGACGGCCCCTCGGCGGGCATCACGATCTTCACCAGCCTGCTGAGCCTGCTGACCCAGATCCGCGTCCGGGATGACGTCGCCATGACGGGCGAGATCACGCTGCGCGGCAACATCCTGCCCGTCGGCGGCATCAAGGAGAAGGTGCTGGCCGCCCACAGGGCCGGCATCCGCCGCGTCGTCCTGCCGGCGCGCTGCAAGAAGGACCTCATCGACATCTCCGAGGACATCAAGAGCGAGATGGAGTTCAACTTCGTCAGCCGCATCGACGAGCTGATCCCCCTCGTCCTGGAGAGCGATCCCAGGACCGAGGAGGCCCGCAAGGCCGGCGCCGAGCGCATCGCCCGCTTCTACGGCCTCTCCGGTCCCCCCGCCACCGACGGCGGCCTGGATCCCGAGGTCCGCTGAGCCCTCTTTTCAGGTCGGCCGGGAAATGTCAGCCCGGCCGACCCTGTTGGACTCAGTGAAGCGCCATCATTCATGGCATGACACCTCCTTTCGGTCACTTACCCCCAAGCCTCGGCGAGGGGGTAAGTGGCTTCTTGCGACCCTCTTGACGCCCGCGCGCCTTCTCCAGGCGCGCCCCGTGGGCCCAGCCCGCGACGCCGCCGAGGTAGACGAGATGTCCGCTGACGATCCCGCCGAGTATCGCCCCAAGGCCCGCAGACCCCGGTGCACGCGGTGCCGCGAGCCCATCCAGCGCGAGGGCAACCCGCACTTCCCCTTCTGCAGCGAGCAGTGCAAGTTGCTCGACCTGTCGAGCTGGTTCAACGAAGAGTACCGGCTGCCTGCGCCGGTGACCGAGCGCGATCTCCCCGACATCGAGGAGGCGCTGCAGCGCGCCTCGTCGGAGAAGGACGACTGATCCGGAACCACGCTCAGACCACTTACATCTTGGGCATCCTGGTGGCCCAAAATGTAAGTGGCTTGAGCGTGGTTCAGTACGATCCGGCTTGGGGTCAACGAGGTCGTCGAGGTCGGGTTGCGGCGCGCCTTCGCGCGGCGAGATGGTTGCTCTCGCTCGTGCGCCTGCTCGTGGGTCGGGGGCGGCCTGAGGGTGCGATAAGGGGGCTTGAGGCGGTGGGTCAGGGGCGGCGGTCGATCTCGCGGACGATGTCGGTGGCGAGCTTGCGCAGCTCGTAGGGCATCTCCTGATCGGAGGCGACGTAGACGAACCAGTCGCGCTCCTTGATGCCGACGGCGTTGGCGACGTACTTGAGGTATTTGCCGCGCTGGCTCTCCTTGAAGATGATGTAGGTCTTCTCGCCGTCAACCTCCTCCCAGATGACGTGGGGGCACTCGGAGGTGTCCTCGCGATCGACGAGGAAGAGATCCTTGAAGCGCTGAACGTCGGCCTCGCGGGCGACGTAGAGGAGGTAGACGAGGGGCGCGCAGCGGTCGACGCCCTTGGCCTTTTCGAAGATCGCCATGGCCTCGTCGTAGGGCTCGGCGTGCTTGAGCTTGCCGAGGGCCCAGAAGGCGTGCGCGCGCACCAGGGGGCTGTCGGCGTTCATGAAGGGGGTGATGGCGGGCGCGAGCTCGGGATCGTTCAGGAGGACGGCGCCGCGGATCGCGCCGAGGCTCAGGATCTCGTTGCCCGAGGCCGCCTTGAGGGCGCGGGCGAGGTGGGGGGTGGCGCGGCGGTCGGCCAGGGCGCCGAGGGTCAGGGCGGCGTCGGCGCGGGAGTCGGGGCTGCCTTGATCGAGCAGCTCGACGAGGCGGGGCAGGGCCTGGATGAGGCAGGCGCGCTCGACCTCCAGGACGAGGCGTCGGGGTTCGTGGCTGTCGGAGCGTGGGCAGGTTCGGCGGACGGTGAACATGGCCATGCGGCGGGTCTGCTCGTCAGGGTTGTCGAGCTCCTTGAGGATGGCGGAGGAGACCTTCTTCTCGTGCCAGCGGTCGGTGTAGAGGCTGCGGGCGAGCTCCTTGAGGGCTTGTTGTTTTTCGGCCTCGTCGTCGGATCGCAGGCGCGTCAGGTGAAAGCCCATCTCATTGTATTCGCTCAGGAAGTTGTCGCTGGCGAGGTTGAGGGCGAAGTAGCTGGCGATGGTGATGACGGCGACGGCGGCGAGGAAGTGGGCGTTGAAGTCGCGGTGGAGGGTGGGGTCGATGGCTTCGGGGTCGTCGGCTTGGATCTGGAGGTTCTGGCCGAGCAGGACGCGCTCGCGCCAGCGTCCGGGGAAGAAGAGGTCGCCGAAGAGCATGCCGCCGATGTAGCTGGCGATGAGCATCAGGAGCATGACGAGGGTGATGAGGGCGAGGTTGAGGAACACGGAGGTGGAGGTGTCGTTGATGGCGTGGGCGACGTAGAGGCCGCCGCCGAAGAAGAGCGCGTAGGCCGTCAGCGCGGAGGCGATCAGGCGGCCGCGGGTCCGGGCGAGCGGCTGGAGGAGGGCGAACTCCGAGACATTGGCGATGAGCTTGAACCTGGGGGGGGCGTTCTTTTTCATGGCTCCTGGCGGGTGGCGTGCCCTTATGGCGGCTGAGATACGATGGGCGAGGCTGCGTCGGGACGCAACCCTTTGAGGCCGCTGAGGATGTTGACGGTCACGGGGCGGGGTGTTGACGGAGGGGGTGATTTTCTGGGGGTTGGCGCGCTTTGGGCGATGATGGGGTGGGGGTCTTTGGTCAAGGCCTCCGGTGGAGGCGGGAGGTCGTCGGGTTGAGGTGCGCGCCAGGAGGGCAGGCCGATGTCAGCAGCGGGGAAGGGTGAGGGGCGGGCGCCTTTGCGGGGCGCGAAGGGGTCGGGCAAGGGCGTCGGGTCGTCGGGGCGTCGGGACGACGCGCTGTTGAGGGAGATCGTGTCGAGGGCGGAGGGCGAGGGGCGCGGTGGCGAGAAGCCGAAGTTGGCGCGGAAGGGCTCGACGGGTCGAAAGAAGGCCCCTGGCAAGGCGTCGAAGCGCGGCGTCGGCGCGTCGGGGTCGGGGGGGCCTTCGCGGCTTTGGAGGTCGGGGAACCTGGGGTTGGCGGCTCTGGCGCTTGGGATCGTGGGCTATGGGATCGTGGGGTTGCTGGACGTGGGCTCGTCGGCGCTGGACCGGCGCCTGCTTGCGGGGGACGTCCTCGTGTTGGAGGGGATCTCGGCCCGCTTCTCGGCGCCGTCGGCGGGGAGGCTTGTGGAGGTGCGCCAGCGGGGCGGCGAGGTGCCGAGGGCGCTGGGGCGGGTGGTTGCCGTCGATGGGGACGCGGTGGAGTGGGCGGGGGGGAGGTTGGAGGTCAACGGTGCCGAGGCCTCGCTGCCTGGGGATCTCGGGCGTCTGGGGCGGGGTACGAAGCCGCGCGGCCGGGGCAGGCGGCTGGCGCGGACGCCGGCCTCGCTGGGGTTGCCGGGGGGGAGGCTGGAGGTGCCTCGGGACCACCTTTACGTGACGGTGGACGAGGGCGGGCGCATCGAGGGTCGGGTGATCCCGATCGGGGATGTGACGGGCGTGGCGCTGGTGGCGGTCGGGGGTGGCCGTGGCTGGGCGGCGCGGCTGCCGAGGTGGGTCTTCTGATCCTCCCCCCGGAAGAGGATGCGTGATACACTGCGTTGCAGGTGGGCCGGTGGTGTCTGGCCAAGGGCCACCGCGCAGCGGTTTAGAGGGGCAGGAATGGCTGAAGAGGCCCATCGAGGTGTTGGTTGAGATGTTCAATAATGCAATGTGGGCGGTCTTGTGCGTGACGGTTCTGATCGTGTCGTCATCGGGGTCGGCGCTGGCCGAGGAGGGTGGTGGAGGCGGGGAGAGCAAGAAGGACAAGGCCGTTGAGGGCGCCAAGGTCGACATCAACAAGCTCCTGGAGGAGGCCGACGACCACGCGCGGCGGGGCAACTTCAAGCAGGCCATCCCGATCTACAAGGAGGTCCTCCAGCTTCGCCCCTCGGAGTACCCGGCGGTCTATTACAACCTCGCGGAGATAAACCGGTCTCGCAAGGGGTACGGCGAGGCGGCGATGTTGTACAAGCGATACCTGGAGGTGTCGCCGGAGGCGGGGGACAAGGAGGAGGTGCTCAAGCACATCGCCGAGTGTCTCCAGAACATGCCCAAGACGGGCAAGGTCAACATCACGGTGACGGGGGCCGAGGATCCGCTCATCGTCGTGGACGGCATTCCGGTGTCGTCTTCGAAGTCGGTGGAGCTGGTCCTGCGCCCAGGGAAGTACACGCTGTCGGTGTCTGCGGAGGACTACATCCCTTCGAAGTCCAGCTTCGAGGTGCTGTCCGGGGACGACAAGGGCCTGGATGTCGCCCTCAAGGCGATGACCTTCTTCGGGATGCTGGAGATCAAGGCCAACGTCGAGGGCGCCGAGGTGCTGCTCGACGGCAAGCCCGCGGGCAAGACGCCGCTCGAGCCCGTCAAGCTGACGGCGGGCAAGTACTTCGTCGAGTTCAAGAAAGATGGCTACCACCGCTGGATCCGGAACATCGTGCTGGGTCGGGACGAGGTCTACCTGCTGAACGTGACGCTTCAGAAGATGACGGCCAATCCCTGAGAGACAGGAGCGACATGACGACAGAGCTGACGCCCTCCGCACCCCTCGCGCACCCGCAGGCGGCCAGGGCGCACAACCTCAAGCCTGGGCTGGTCGACGCGACGCTCGACGAGAAGATGGCGCACTTGCGTGGACGGCTGCGCGAGCTGGGCCAGGTGATCGTCGGGTTCTCGGGGGGGGTGGACTCGGCCTTCCTGGTCTCGGTCGCCTACGAGGTTCTTGGGGACGGGTGCGTGGCCTTGACGGCGGTGAGCGCCTCGCTGCCCGCGCGCGAGCGGCAGGAGGCCGAGGCGCTGGCGGCGCGGATCGGGGTGCGGCACGTCCTGCGGGAGTCGGACGAGATCCACAACCCGGCCTACAGGGCAAACCCTCAGAATCGCTGCTATTTTTGCAAGATGGCGCTCTTTGACATTGCCGAGGCGCTCCAGCAAGAGGCGGGGCAGGGAGCGCGGACGGTCATCGGGACCAACGTGACGGATCTGAAGGGGCACCTGCCGGGCCTGGCGGCGGCCAAGGAGCGCGGCGTGCTCTGCCCGCTGGTCGAGGCCGGCTTTACGAAGGAGGACGTGCGGGAGGCCAGCCGTCAGATCGGCCTGGAGGTCTGGGACAAGCCGGCCTTCGCCTGTCTGTCGAGCCGCTTCCCCTACGGGACCGCGATCACGGAGGAGCGCTTGAGCAAGGTCGAGACGTGTGAGGATGTGTTGAGCGACCTGGGCTTTAGAGTCTTCCGGGTGCGCTACCACGACGAGATGGTGCGGATTGAGCTTGGCCAGGACGAGCTGTCCAGAGTTCTTGATCCGAAGACGCGCGAGGCGATCCTGTCGCGCTGCAAGGCGGTGGGCTTCAAGTACGTCGCGGTCGATCTCGAGGGATATCGACGCGGCAGCATGAACGAATAGGGCGGCCTTCAAGCGATGAACCGAAGCCTCTTGATGCTGGTCGCCAGCGCCCTCGTGGCGCTGTCGGGCTGCTCGCTCGTCCTCGACCTGCCTGCGGACTGTCGGGTGGAGGATTGCGGCGGCTACCAATGCAATGCCGAAGGTACGGGCTGCCTGCTGGCCTGTGAGGGCGGCCAGGACTGCGGGGAGGGCTTCGTCTGCGACGGCGGCCGCTGTCTGGAGACCGGCTGCTCCCCGCAGGGCGAGCTGATCGAGTTCCTGCCCGCGGCCTCGACCAGCGACCTCTCGATGGCCTACAACGGCGAGGCCATCGGGGCGGTCCATCTGGACGCGACGGGGCTGGTCTTCACCCGCGTGGACAAGCTCGGGAGGCCGCAGGGCAGCCCGCTCGGGCTCGCCTTGCCGGGCGAGGACCCCAAGAACCCCGCGCTGATCTGGAACGGGGATGTCTGGGCGGTGGTGTGGGAGGCGAGCGCGCGGGTCAACGGCGAGTCCCAGGAGCAGCTGCGCTTTGCGGTCATCGACGTCGGCGGCGAGTTCGACGTCGAGCCCAAGACTCTGTGGTTCACCACCGAGGACCGCATGACCGGGCGGATCGAGAAGTCGGTCGACGGCCCGTCGATAGACTGGGACGAGCAGCGCGGGCGCTTCGCGGTGGTGTGGACGACCGTCGTCGACACCAGCGACGTCTACCTCATGATCGTCAACAAGGACGGCACCTCCCTGGAGGGTGAGCGCGACATCCCCCACTCGGCCGGCGTCCAGATCACCTTCACCCAGGAGGACGCCGTCGAGCCCATCATCCTGACGCGGTCGGCCGACGTCTACGACGTCGCCTACAGGGAGGGCGCGGCCTCGGTCAACCTCGTCCTGCGGACGGTCAGCCTCGACGGCCAGCGTCAGGGCACGGACGTCAACATCTCGACCACCCAGGATCGGGTGCTCAGCCACGGCCACGCCCGGATCACGACCGGGACGATCCTGGCCTTCACCGAGCAGTCCGGCGACGAGGGGCTGCTCTTCCGAGCCCAGATCAAGCGGGACAGGGCGATCGCGGGCGGATCGAAGCTGCCCATCGAGCAGGGCTTCGACACGGTGCGCGACGCCACCGTGGCCGGCGGCCCCGACGCGCAGTACGCCGCCGTCTTCGTCGCCGAGCGCGACGGGCGATCCGAGGTCTTCATGGCCCGATTCAAGGACAACGGCGCGCGCATCGCGGCCCCCTTCAGCCTCACCGACCTTCTGTCGAGGGCGCCCTCCGAGCCCGTCGTGGCGTCGACCGACGAGGGCTTCGTCGTCCTCCACCAGGAGAACGAGGGGGCAGGGGCGGGCACCGTCCTGGGCCGCCACTGGATCTGCACCCCGCCCGAATAATGAGGCCATCATGGCGGCTGACCCCTCGCCTCTGGATGCTCGCCGCCTGGCCGGATCGCCCCTCATCGCGGCGATCCTGGGCGCCGCGGCGCTGCTCCCCCTCGGCCTGGCGCTCGGGGCACCCCAGGCGGCCGCGCTGGCCTGCCTCGGCGCCCTCTTCGGGGTGGTGATGTCGAGGGCGGGGCACTTCCACCACGTCGGGCTGGCGCTGGCCGTGCCCATCGCGCTGCTGCCCGATTTCTTGTTTGGAGACCCCTCGGTGAGCCGGGCTGCCCTGTGCCTGCTGCTCTCCGGGGTGGTCGCGGGAGTGGGCGCCTTCGCGGGGCCGAGGTTTGAGCGCCTCCCCTGGGGAAGGGTGCTGACGGGGGCGATGCTGGCCGCGTTTGTGGCCTTCGGGGCGTTGAGCGTGTTGAAGTACGCGCACTTCGGGGACATCCTGGCGCGCGACTCGGCCTATTACGATCAGATTTTCCGCAGCGCTCTGGCCGGCGAGGGCTGGAAGGGGTCCATCCTGCAGTCGCTCTTGCATGATCCGCCGCTGGAGTCGCACTGGGCGATCCACTTTACGCCCGTGGCGTGGCTCATGCTGCCCTTCTACGCGCTGTGGCCCTCGCTCGACACGCTGCTGGTGATGAGGAACGCCTTCATCGTGCTGGCCTGCTGGCCGATGTACCTCATCGCGCAGCGCCACCTGGGCGGCGGGCCGGCCTTCGCGCTCTCGCTGGGGCTGCTGGTGAGCCCGACGATGCTCTACCAGCCCTTGAACAGCTTCTACTTCTACGGCGCTGGCGTCGCGCCGATGCTCTGGGCCTGGTACTTTCACGAGTCGCGGCGCCCCGTGGCCTTCCTGCTGGCCTGCGGGGCGATGTTGATGGTGCGCGAGGACATGGGGATCGCGGTCTCGGCGCTGGGCGCCTGCGCGATGCTCGATCGCTGGCTGGATCGGCGCGAGAGCGGCGAGCCGCTCGGGTGGCCGCCCTGGCCCTACGTCGCGGCGCTGATGGCCGGCGGCGCGTGGTGGATCGGGGTCGTCAAGCTGGTCATGCCTCGATATGGTTCGGCGTCGGGGGCCGCGACCCAATCCTGGTACGCGGGCTGGGGGTCGACGGCGCCCGAGATGCTCAAGCGCCTGTTGACCGATCCGGTCTACGCGGCGTCGATCGTGTTGACCCGCTACAAGCTCGGCTACCTCTGGGCGGTGGCGCGCTCGACCGGCTTCATCGGCGTCGCCGGGATCCCCGCGGTGGTCGCCGCGCCCTACCTGGCCATCAACCTGCTGGTGACGCGCCCCTACGCGGCGACCGCCGAGATCACCTATCATTACAGCCTCCTGATCGTCGCGGCGCTCTACGCGAGCCTGCCGCGCGTCCTGGCCCGCTGGGCCAGGGTCGGGGACGCATCGGGGCTCGCCCGGCGTCGGCTGACGGCGGCGTGGCTCGTCCTGGCGATGAGCCTGTCGTCGCTCACGGTGGTCTTTTCCTCGGAACAGCTTCAAGTTTTAAGGGGCAAGGACGAGGTGGCGGTCATTGAGCGCGTCCTCGCCCAGATCCCGGAGGACGGCAGATCCGTGGCGGCGCCCTCGCGGATGTTGCCTGCGTTGACCGGCCACAAGGTGCTGGTGGCCAGCGACAAGCCGATGGGCTACACCACGACGCGGATGGACTGGGTGATCCTGGCGGAGGGAGAGGGGACCTTCTACCTGGGGGACTGGAGCGAGGGCGTCTGGCAGGCGCACTTCGACGACTTCAGAAATTCAGAAGAGTATACGCGGGTTTACGCCGAGGGGGGCTACGTCGTCTATCGGCGGCGATGAGGATCAGGGCGCCGAGGAGGGGAGAGTCGGTCCACCCTCGCGGATCGCCCCACGCTCCTCGCACCGCCCCCCACAAGGGGGGACGGGCTCGTCGGGTGGGGCTTGGATGCGCGGGCGGGCTGCGCCCGATGGGCGCAGGCCGGCGGGCGGTCGACAGCGGATCGCGGGGCCGGATCACAGGGTCGAAGTGGGCCTGTGGATTGGGGGTTTTGCTGCCCCATGTGTCGACCTGGGCCGCGCGGGGGCCTGCGACCGACAGGGCGCAGCCCACCCTGGATTTCTAGCCCCACCCGACGAGCCCGTCCCCCCTTGTGGGGGGCGGTGCGAGGAGCGTGGGGCGCTCGGCAGCCCTCTTGAAGCCTGTTCAGGAAAGAGGGTTGACAGCGAAGAGGCCATGCACACTTCTGCTGCTCTGAGCCTTTCCGTTTTCGCCCCTTCCATCCACCCCATCGAAGAACCCCAAGATGCTCCTTCATGACATCCGGCGCATGCTCGCCTTGATCAAGCCCGAGCGATGGAAGTACGCCGTCGGGTTGTCGTCGCTCTTCATGGTGAACTTCACGGACATCGTCTCGCCGGTCTTCATGGCGGTGGCGGTGGACTTGACGGAGGCTGCGTTGACGGGTGAGCCGGCGCGCACGCCCCAGATCTTCGAGTTCTTCGGGGTCAAGGCGGACGACTTCGGCTTGATGGGGTCGCTGGTCATCTACCTGTCGCTCCAGCTGGCGGCCAACCTCTTTCGCTACCCGATGTTGATGTATACGGCGGTGCCGAGCCACGAGATCGGCCAGCGGGTGCGCAATGCCATCATCGATCACCTGCTCAAGCTGTCGCGGCCCTTCTACGATCGGACGAAGAGCGGGGATCTGATGTCGCTCCAGACCAACGACGTCAACGCCGTGCGGATGGCCATCGGGCCGGGCGTGCTGGTGGGGAGCGACACGGTGATGCTGGTCAGCCTCGTGCTGCTGGTGCTGGCGAGCCTGTCCTGGGAGCTGACCCTGATCGCGATGATCCCGCTGCCGGTCATCATCCTGGTCACCAACAAGCTCTCGCACGCCGAGTACGACTACTTCGAGGACGTCCAGGCGCACCTGGGCGTCTTGACCGAGCGGACCCGGGAGAGCTTCGCGGGCATCAGGATCATCCAGGGCTACGCGCGGGAGTCCTTTGACCGGTCGAGGTTCAAGGCGATGTCGACGCATCACCTGTCCAAGAACCTGCGCCTGGCGCGGGTGCGCAGCGTCTTTGATCCGACTCTGGAGATGATGCTGGGGGTGTCGACGGCGCTGGTGTTGATCTACGGCGGCCTGGAGGTGGTACGCGGGACGATGACGCTGGGGACCTTCGTGGCCTTCCTCTTCCTGGTGCGCTATCTGGCGGGGCCGATGATCGGCTTCGGGTGGGCGGTCTCGCTCTTTCAGCGGGGGAGGGCGTCGTTGAGCCGGATCGACGCGCTGCTGGCCGAGCCGATCGAGATCAAGGACGCGCAGGGCGCGACGACGGCCTCGGGGGTCGGCGCGCTGTCGGTTCGAAGGTTGACCTTCGCGCATGCGGCGTCGGTGGGGGAGGACGGCGAGTCGAGCGAGCCGCTGGTGGTCCTCCGGGACGTCACCTTCGAGGTGCCGGGGGGCGGGACGCTGGGGATCATCGGTCCGGTGGGCAGCGGGAAGTCGACGCTGGTCAACCTCCTTGTCAGGCTCTACGATCCGCCGCCTGGGGCCGTCTTCGTCGACGGGGTGGACGTGCGGGAGCTGACGCTGGAGAGCCTGCGGCGCAAGATCGTGCTCGCGCCGCAGGACACCTTCCTCTTCAGCGACACGGTCGAGCGCAACCTGGGGCTGGCGCTGGACGAGGCGGGCGACGCGGCGCGCTTCGCGCAGCTCGTGCACCTGGACTCCGAGCTGGAGGCGCTGCCGGACAAGTACGACACGCTGCTGGGAGAGCGCGGGGTGAACCTGTCGGGGGGTCAGCGCCAGCGGCTGGCCATTGCCAGGGCGATGGCCGCCGATCCGGGCGTGCTGATCCTCGACGACTGCCTCAGCGCGGTGGACGCGAGGACCGAGGAGGGGATCCTGGACAACCTCGGCGAGGCTTTTGCGGGCAGGACGGGGGTCATCATCTCGCACCGCGTCATCGCGGTGCGGCGCTGTGATCGCATCCTGGTGCTGGAGGGGGGGCGAGTGACGCAGTCGGGCACCCACGCGGAGCTGATGGCGCAGGAGGGCTATTACGCGAAGGTGGCCTTCGAGCAGATGAGCCAGGAGGGCTAGGGGATGGCTGATGGCGCAGCGGCGGGTGGAGAGGCGCCCGCCTCGCGGATAGAGCGGCAGGCGCTCAAGAGCGTGTCCAACGATCCGATCCTGTCTCGGATGCTGGCTGAGGAGCGGGTCGAGACGCGGCTGATGGACACGGCGCTGCTGGGTCGCCTCGTCGGCTACCTCAGCCCGCACAAGGGGCTGGCGACGGCTTCCATCGCGCTGGCGATCGGCGAGGCGCTGATGATGACGGTGCCGGCCTATGTGATCGGGCTGGCGATAGACAGGATGGGCGAGACGAGGGTGCGCCAGACGGGCGAGGTGGCCGCCTTCTTTGACGGGCTGGCCGACGGGGCGCTGGCGCGCTTCGGGCCGCTGGCCGATGGGGGCGAGTCGGGCGCCGCGGTGGTCTTCTTCGGGGTGCTGGTGCTGGCGGTCTCCGTCCTGATGTGGCTCTTCGCGACGGTGACGACCTACGCGGTCCAGGTGCTCGGTCAGCGCGTGGTGCACGATCTCAGAGTCGAGGTCTTCGGGCACGTCACGGGCATGGACCAGGAGTTCTTCCACAAGAACCCGGTCGGGCGGCTGGTCAACAGGACGACCTTCGACGTCGAGTCCGTCTCGGAGCTCTTCTCGGACGCCTTCGCGCAAGGGATGCGCGACATCCTGTTCTTGATCGTCCTGATCGTGGTGATGTTCGGCCTCGATCCGGTGCTGGCGGCCATCATGATGCTGAGCTTCCCGTGGCTCGTGGCCGTCTCGCTGCTCTACCGGCGATACGCTCGCCCGGCGCTGAGGACCAACAGCGCCGTCCGCTCCCGCATGAACGCGTGGCTTGCCGAGAACCTCGCCGGCATGAGGGAGAACCACCTCTACCGGCGCGAGCCGCGCCGTCGGGCCGAGTTCAAGGCGCTCACGGTGGCCTACCAGGGCTCGATCACGCACGTCATCCGGGCCTGGGGCGTGTTGAGGCCGGGGATGATGATCGTCAGCGGGATCTCGACCACGGCGGTGCTGTTGATCGGCCATTCGCGCGTCGTCGAGGGGGCGATCACGGTGGGGGTGTTGCTGACCTTCGTGCAGTACACGATCCAGATGTGGCGCCCGGTGCGAAACCTGACCGAGAAGTTCAACCTCGTCCAGACGGCCTTGACGGCAGGGGAGCGGATCTTCGACGTGCTCGGCGCCCGCGCCAAGGTCAAGGACGCCGAGGGGGCAGACACCTCGTTGACCGTGAAGCGCGGCGACATCGAGTTCAAAGGCGTAAAGTTCAAGTATCCCTCGAAGGATGAGGTTGTCCTCGACGGGGTGAGCTTCTCGATCAAGTCGGGCGGCTTTCTGGCGCTGGTGGGGGACACCGGGGCGGGCAAGAGCACGATCGCGCACCTCATCTCGCGCTTCTACGACGTGACCGAGGGGGAGGTGCTCGTCGACGGGGTGGACACGCGGCGCTACCTTCTGGAGAGGCTCCGCTCGGGGATCGCGATCGTGCCGCAGGACGTGGTCGTCTTCGCCGGGACGGTGCGTGACAACATCACGCTGGGGATCGAGGTGACCGAGGCTCGCCTGAGGTCTTGCGTGGAGGCGGTCTGCGCGGACACCTTCATCGACAGGCTCGGCGGCCTCGATCACGTGTTGGAGGAGGGCGGCCGGACCCTGAGCACGGGCGAGCGGCAGCTGTTGAGCTTCGCGCGGGCGCTGGTCTTCAACCCGCCGGTGTTGATCCTGGACGAGGCGACGGCCAACGTCGACACCCAGACCGAGGTGCTCATCCAGAAGGCGCTCGCGGCGCTGACGAAGGGGCGCACGAGCGTCGTGATCGCCCATCGGCTCTCGACCGTCCGAGACGCCGATCAGATCCTCGTGCTGCGGCACGGCCAGATCATCGAGCGCGGCGATCACGAGGCCCTGATGGGACAGGGCGGCGAGTACGCCCGCCTGGTCCGCCTCCACATGCGCGACCAGTGAGTTGACCGCAACCCTTCGAATCCACTAGACTATAGAGTAGCGGGCTGGCTGGCATCGCGGCGCGAACTCTTCAAGCAGGCCAAAAGTGACAATGACCCTGCGGTCCACACCTCAAGATGACACCATGAACACCCAACTCCGATCTTCAGGCGCAAGCGAGGCGGGACTCCCTGCGCTGGCCTTGCTTCGGGGCGCGCTCTTCGTCGCGCTCCTGGCCGGGCTGGCCGCCTGCAGCGACGAGACGCCCGGCGGCGGCGGCGGCGCGAAAGACAACAACGGCAACCCTGAGAGCGACGCGGGCGACGAGGGGGACGGCGGCAATGGCCCCGCGCCGGTCTGCGTCGACGAGGACGGCGACAACTTCGGGCAAGGGTGCGCGCGCGGCGCGGACTGCAACGACGCGCGCGCGGATATCTTCCCGGGCGCCGAGGATGTCTGCGACGGGCTGGACAACAACTGCGACGGGGACGCCGATCCCGGCTGCCCCTGCGCCGACGGCGCCGAGCGGAGCTGCTACACCGGCGACGACGGGACGATCGGCAACAGGCCGTGCACGTCCGGCATCCAGACCTGCGTGGGCGGGTCCTGGGGCGATTGCCTCGGCCAGATCGTCCCGGCCGATGAGAGCTGCGACGGGGTGGACAACGACTGCGACGGGGACGCCGACGAGGGCCTGACCAACGCCTGCGGCGTCTGCGGGGAGCTGACCGCCGAGGTCTGCGGCGACGGCCTGGACAACGACTGCGACGGCACCATCGACGAGTCCTCCGAGGGCTGCAACTGCGACAATCGCACCGGCCAGCCCTGCTACGGCGGGCCTCCCCAGACGCTCGGCGTCGGGATCTGCCGCGGCGGCTTCAACAGCTGCCAGGGCGCCGACTGGGGCGCCTGCATGGGCCAGGTGCTGCCCGAGGTCGAGACCTGCGACGGGATCGACAACGACTGCGACGGCCTCATCGACGAGGGCCTGCGCAACGCCTGCGGCGCCTGCGATCAGGCCGATCCCGCCGAGCTGTGCGACGGCTTCGACAACGACTGCGACGACCTGATCGACGAGGGCCTGGCCAACTCCTGCGGCACCTGCGCGGCCGAGATCCCCGACGAGGCCTGCGGCGACGGCCTGGACAACGACTGCGACGGCCTCGTCGACGAGGGCTGCGGTTGCTCGGGCGACGCCGTCTGCTACCCCGGCCCTGACCACACCCGCGGCATCGGCGCCTGCACCAACGGCACCCGCGAGTGCGACGGCGAGTTCTGGACCGTCTGCGAGGGCGCCGTGACCCCCACCGCCGAGATCTGCGACGGCGCGGACAACGACTGCGACGGTCGCGTCGACGAGGGCCCGGGCGGCTGCTCCATCTGCGGACCCCAGACCGAGGTGTGCGACGGGGTGGACAACGACTGCGACGGCTTCACCGACGAGTTCGTGACCAACTCCTGCGGCCTGTGCGATCAGGTCGATCCCCAGGAGATCTGCGGCGACGGGATCGACAACGACTGCGACGGTCTGGAGGACGAGGGGCTGCGCAACGCCTGCGGCACCTGCGGCGAGTCCTGCTACGAGGAGGAGTGGAGCGGGACCAACGATCGCTTCCCTGAGGGCGAGGCGCTCGGCGTCGAGGGCAATGGGGAGGACGGCGGCCTGAGGCTGGGCCGGAGCACCTTCACGCTGCCCTTCATCTGGATCGCCAACAGCGACGAGGACACCGTCTCCAAGCTCAACACCGTCACCGGCGTCGAGGAGGGCCGCTACCGCGTCGGCGACAACCCCTCGCGCACCGCCGTCGATCTGGACGGCAACGTCTGGGTCGCCAACCGCAGCAGCAACAACGTCCACCGCGTCCGGCTCTTTGACTGCAACGGCCAGGACTGCGTCGACCCGCCCATCAACGTCGGCGGCCTGCCCCGCGGCATCGCCATCGACGCCAGCAACAACGTCTGGGTCGCCTCCTTCAACGACCGCAATGTCATGCGGATCAACGGCCAGACCCACGTCGTCGATCAGGTCATCAACACCCCCGGCAACATCTACGGGATCGCCATCGACTCCGAGGGCAACCTCTGGACCGCAGAGCGCGGCGGCGGCGTCGTCTCCCGGATCAACACCGAGACCGGGCAGCTCATCGAGACCCTCACGCCCCCCTTCGGCCGCTCCCTCTACGGCATCGCCGTCGACGGCGAGGGCAATGTCTGGCTGGGCAACTACGACCAGCACAACGTGCTCAAGTACAACCCGCGCAACCGACAGTGGCAGGAATTCCGAAACAACAGCGGCTCTTACACGCGCGGCCTGGCCGTCGACGGCGACGGCTTCGTCTGGATCGCCAACTCAGGCAGCGACAACGTGACCAAGATGCGGGCCTCGGACGGCGCCGTCGTCGGGACCTACCCGGTCGGCGGGCACCCCATCGGCGTGGCCGTCGACAACGACGGCAACATCTGGGCCGTCAACCGCAACGACAACAACGCCCACAAGCTCAACTCCTCCGGCCAGCGCCTCGGGATCTACCCCGTCGGCGCAGGCCCCTACACCTACTCCGACATGACCGGCTTCCAGCTGCGCAACTTCACCGTGCGACAGGGCCGCTGGATCGTCACCTTCGACTGCGGCTACAACCTGTGCCAGTTCGACGGCGCCGAGTGGACCGGCGACACCCCCCCCAACACCTCCATCGAGGTCAAGGCCCGCACCAGCACCGACCAGGCCAACTGGTCCGCCTACTCCCCCACCCAGACCACCTCGCCGGCCACCTTCAACCTCCCCCGAGGTCGCTATGCCCAGGTCGAGGTCCAGCTGACCACGACCGACAACGAGGTCACCCCCGTCTTCAACGGCATCACCGTCCGCTGGCAGCGCCCCTGAGCCCGCCGCCCCAGGC
>SXGS01519856.1_pt1 | contig 16363 bp, 14 predicted proteins | sample 3174681 | NCBI WGS metagenome assembly SXGS01 (sample SAMN11356861, study PRJNA531348) | freshwater metagenome | isolation source: freshwater sample F1-80 | place: China: Fuxian Lake, Yuxi | collected 2017-12-25 | reverse complement strand
CCATGGGGTTCATACCGGCGGCAACCGCCTTCAGACCTTCAGTCAGGATGGACTGAGCTAGCACGGTCGCGGTTGTGGTACCGTCGCCTGCGATGTCGGACGTCTGGGATGCGACTTCCTTTACCATCTGCGCACCCATATTCTCGAACCTGTCGGCCAGTTCGACTTCCTTGGCGACAGACACACCGTCTTTGGTGACAGTCGGGGCCCCAAAGCTCTTGTCCAGAACCACGTTGCGACCCTTAGGACCCAGCGTGACCTTGACGGCCTGGGCAAGAATATTCACGCCGCGAATCATGCGGCTACGAGCGTCATCACCAAATCTTACTTCTTTTGCTGCCATGTTTGATTACCTTTCGATGTTCGGATTAAAACGGGATTAGCCTTCCAGAATGGCGATGATGTCATCTTCGCGCATGACCAGGATGTCCTGACCATCGACCTTGACCTCGGTGCCGGCATACTTGCCAAAAAGAACCTTATCTCCAGCCTTCACGCCCAAAGGACGTACTTGACCGTTGTCTTGAATCTTGCCGTTACCTGCCGCCACAACTTCACCACGAATTGGCTTCTCTGCGGCCGAATCAGGGATCACGATCCCACCCGGCGAAGTGCGTTCCTCTTCCAGACGCTTGACGATTACGCGATCATTCAATGGGCGAATTTTCATCGATTACTCCTTAAATTTGCGGATCTTCTAGGGTTGATAATTTGAGTTCAATTGAGTGAACCTGGAGGCCACTCCTCCATGATGAACCTCATTGCGGGCTTGTTAGCACTCACACGGGGAGAGTGCCAATCATATCGATACACCTCTTCCTGTCAAGGTCTAAGGGATCACAATGCCACTGTCCTCCCGAAAACATACTGACAACGGGATTCAAAACCTCAACGCGTCGCAGCACCACCGCCCAAACAAGCATTTCCGGATTCTCTATGCGGCTCGCCAAAAACAGCATCGGCCTCAAGCACTCAGTTCCGGGAGTTGGGGACAGAATCGACGACTTTCAAGCGAGAACTGGCTCTTGGTAATCGGGAGGTGGGTCAAGGATCCGAAATGGAAGGGTGATCTTGAGCCGCTCATGATAAGAAGGCGGCATCATTCAGGCACGTGCTGACAATGGGCAGAATCAATCTTTTACTGGTCGTTTTTCCAGCTTACGTTGCAGGGTGCGTCGGTGCATCCCCAGAGCACGCGCCGCAGCAGAGATGTTACCGCCATGCTCTACGATAATCTTTTGCAGATGCTCCCATTCCAATCGACGAACTGACAGCGGCTTTTCCTTGATTTCTACCGATTCATCTCCCTGGTCTTTGTGGAGCGCCGCAACAATCTCATCGGTATCCGCCGGTTTTGCCAGGTAGTGAACGGCACCCAACTTGATCGCCTCCACGGCCGTGGCAATGCTCGCAAATCCCGTCAACATGACGATACGGGTATTCGCATCTAGCTCGTGCAAGCGCTTGACTAGAACCAACCCAGACTCTTGCCCTATTCTCAGGTCGATCACGGCATATTCCGGCTCGATCGCTTCAGCGGCCTTGATACCGGACTCCACATCCATGGCAGCGTGAACCTCAAACCCACGCTTGGTCAGCGCCTGCTCCAGCACACCACAAAAGGTGGGATCGTCATCAACCAGGAGTAATGTTGGCTTTTGCAGCGCTTCCTGCTCAAGTTCCTGAGTCATGACTGGCTCCAATGACTAATGACAGGCAAAACAATTTGCGTACGTGTGCCAACCCCCCCCTGACGGGGCGTCATTTCAATACTGCCATCTAGCCGATTAATGGTCGCAAACGCCAGAAAAAGCCCCACTCCCAATCCTTGATCCTTGGTCGAGACGACAGGAGCCTTACCGATCTGTTCGGAAATGCCCGGCGCAATGCCTGGCCCGCTATCTAGAATACGCAAGGTCACGGATTGCTGATCCCAACGCGCATGTAATTCGATCCCTTGGGGCGACACTTCAGCTGCATTGTTAAGAATATTGATTAGCGCATGTGTGAGGGTCAGTTCAGCCAAAATGCCGGGCGGCGGCAAGGCCCCCGCCTTACGATAGTGCAATTTCTTGCCTGGTAATTGCTGACGCCAACTTTCGACCACGGCATCAAGATAGGCGGTTAACGGCATCAAATGACCACTCTCGGCACGAATTTCGCCCGCAGATGCAGACATCACCGAGAGCGCCCGTTTACAACGAGCCACCTGTTCACGCAGGATTTTCATTTTTTGCCCAAGCTCGTCATCGGGCTCGGACTCACAGTCGTTTTCAATTTCCCGGATCAATATCGCCATCGTACCCAGCGGGGTACCCATTTCATGCGCTGCACCCGCAGCAAGCGTCCCCAAGGCAACCACACGCTCATTTCGCAGACTTAACTCACGCGCCTCAGCCAGACTGCGATCCCTGGCCCTGAGCGTCTTGGCCATTTCAACTACAAAATACGCCACTAGCACAGCACTAAATACAAATCCGAACCACATCCCAAACACATGCAGGTCAAGATCATGTTTGGGCAACATGGCATGCATAGCATGAGCATTTTCGCCTTGAACCGGAATCGGCTGTATATCCGGCAATGGCTCATAGTAAGACATCAACAGCGTGTAACAGCCCGAGGTGAATATCACCATGTACCAGGTATATTCCTGCGCCAGCACCGTCGCAGCAATGATGAGCGGCAGCAAGAAGAACCAAGCAATAGGATTGGTCGCCCCACCCGTGAAGTAAAGAATCGCCGTGATGGCCAGAACATCACAGGAAAGCTGGATGAACAACTCATTTTCCGAAATCGGCTCCATGGAACTCAAACGCAACCATGTCCACCAATTAAATAGACCGAGAAGCGTCAGAATGCCCCAAAGCGGAACCTCTCGCAGGGGAATATCCAACCCATAGAGACTAATGAAGATAATCACCCCCTCCCCAATAATCATCAGATTGCGCAACACAAACAACCAGCGCAGATTCTGGCGCGCATCCCGAGCAGGATGGATAGGGGTAGGTATGCTGGTTAGTGGTTCTGGATTCATAGCGTCAGCATAGCGGAACATTCCCCTTGGAACACGCAATGCGGCAATTTGCCGCGTTTCGCAAGACAAAGTTCATCGATAGAATCTCCTCCACTGTTTAGATCAAACCTGACAGTTGCCGACCACGTAATCCTTGGGCGGCTCTCCTCCTTCGAAGCAGGGGACAGCCAGTGTCCTCCGCTTTTTTTAAGATAGGTGCCCTGTCCTCAAATCTTTCCAGCCACCTTCACTGACACTTGACGTTAAGTCCGCCCGAACCACAGTACCCCCGTGGATTCTTGGCCAAGTACTGTTGATGGTAAGCCTCGGCAAAGTAAAACAGGGGAGCTGCGGCAATTTCAGTCGTAATACGGGCAGCAAAACCTGCGTTTCGCAGGGTATCCTGATAAGACTGTAGGCTATCGAGCGCCTGCTGGTATTGCCACTTTTCAGTGACATAAATAACCGAGCGGTATTGTGTGCCGACATCATTACCCTGACGCATCCCCTGTGTAGGGTCATGCGACGCCCAGAACACTTTCAGCAGATTCCCAAGTTCACAATTATTGGGGTCGTAGACCAACAGAACCACTTCAGCATGGCCTGTCTTTCCTGAGCAGACCTCCTCATATGTTGGATTAGGCGTATACCCGCCAGCGTAACCCACTGCCGTAAGGTAAACCCCGGGCATCTGCCAGAATTTTCTTTCAGCACCCCAGAAGCACCCCATGCCAAACAGGATTTTTGCATAACCATCCGGGTAAGGTGGTCTCATAGAATGACCATTCACAAAATGGTACGGTGATACCAAAATCGGCTCCTGCCTGCCAGGCGGGGCCGCGTCAGACTCAGGCATCACCGATGTCAATCTTCCAGGCATTGCATCTCCAGGCCACGGGTTGTGTATTTCAGAGTCACTATAATTCACCCACCAATAAGGAGTCATTGACTAGATGAGTCAATTTGATCGTTTTGATCGGTTCTATTGCGAGAATATTGGAAGATGCCTGGATTTCAGGCACATTATCCTGACGTGATCCATCTCAGCCAGGCCAAGCGCACTCACAGCGGTGCCGGAACGAACTCGCATCCGATCACGCCATATCGGGGTTATGCCTGTTGTGACATCAATACCTTTGCCATGGACAGCAGCGGTACCCATAAAGAGGACAGACGGACGTATCAAGGCTTCGACGGGTACACGCCAATGCGGCCTATCTCGGTAATGAAGACTGGAATATCTGCCTGAAACCCCAGCCGGGTGTCCAACATTCAGCGCGTGAGACGGGATACTTTAAGGAAGAACCCCCCTATCTCGATGGCATTACCGTGGATTTCCTCCGCGAGGGCATCAGCGCAGCGTTCAAATTCGACAATCCCAACATCAAGGCGGCAGCAAGCAACCGACTGTTCAAGAACCAGACAGAAATGCCGGCGGGCAAAGTCTGAGCCAGGTGGGGCACTGATTGAGGACATACTAAAAAGGCGCGGCCACCGCAGTGATCGCGCCTTTTTTCAGGAAGCGCTTTCGCCTAAAGCCAGTAGACGAAGATAAACAATCCTAGCCAGACAACATCCACAAAGTGCCAATACCAGGCAGCGGCTTCAAAGGCGAAGTGATTTTCGCTACTGAAATGGCCTCGAATACTTCTTAGCAAAACGACTGTCAGGATGATGGCGCCAATAGTTACGTGCAGGCCATGAAACCCCGTTAACATGAAAAACGTAGAACCATAAATTCCGGTACCCAACGTTAGACCCATTTCGCTGTAGGCCTCGTGATACTCAACACCTTGCAGCACTACAAACAAGAAACCCAATGCCACGGTAGCCGCAAGGCCGACAATCAATTGCGTTCGGTTATCTTTAAGTAGCCCCCAATGCGCCCAAGTGACCGTCGCACCACTGGTGAGCAGGATCAGCGTGTTGATCGCGGGGATTCCCCACGCCGCCATCGGCTCGAATTCACCACCCTCTTTCCCCCCAAGATGCGCAGGACCATTGGTCGGCCAGACATTCTTAAAAGAATCCCAAAGATATTGATGCGTTTCGACACCCAAAGCGGAACCTTCTCCACCCATCCACGGCAGCGCATAAACGCGACTGTAGAACAACGCCCCAAAGAAGGCGGCGAAGAAAAACACCTCGGACGTAATGAACCAGATCATCCCCATGCGAAATGAGACATCAACCTGATGGTTGTAAAGTCCAGCAACACTCTCGCGGATCACTGAGCCAAACCACACGAAAAGCATATAGGCAATGACACCGCCGCCCACCCACATCATGGTTGGCCCGAGATCAGAACCATTCAGATAATTAGAGAATCCCGCCAAGAGTGTGAACAGACCAATCGAGCCGAGAATCGGCTGGGTTGCCTTGTGCGGAAGGTAGTAAGAACCATGTAAAGCCATCTGTATTCCCCTTGCTCGGTAGCCTAAAGTCTTAAGCTGACGCTATTGCTGTTTTTCGGTGATGTCAAAAAATGTATATGACAAGGTAAGGTCTGCCACAGTGTCCGGCAAGGCCGGATCTATGACGAATCTCACTGGCATTTCGCGCTCCTTGTGCGGCTCAAATATCTGTTCGCTGAAGCAAAAACATTCGGTCTTTTTTAAAAACCGGGTTGCCCAGCCAGGCGCGATACTGGGGATGGCCCTACCCACCATAACCGTGTCTGATTGGTTCATCCCATAAAACTTTACAGTCTGATATTCCCCCGGATGGACTTTCAGCTTGGTCGTCTCGGCCCGGAAGGCCAAAGGCATACTGCCATTGACTGTAGTCACAAACTCCACAGTCACCCAACGCGACTGGTCAACTTTGAACGCTGATTCTGCCTGGGCTTCAGTTTTGACCTTACCGTTCAACCCCGTAAGCTCGCAGAACACATCATACAAAGGCACCAATACGAAACCAAAACCAAACATGGCGACAACCACTAGCACCACAGGCCACAACACCTTGGAATTGGAGCGCCTTTTGGCATCGTTGCTCATGGTAAGGCCGTGCCCGACATGACGTGCAAGATCGCAAAGACATATAGGCCTATTGCGACTGCCCCCATCAAAAAGGCCAACAGAACATTTTTCCTGCGAAGATTCATCTCTGGATTGGCCTGAACCCTGCCGCCAAAAACAGCAGGGGCTAATCAATAATTACTCAGTGAATGTGGGGCGAGTGTTCCCAGGTATGGTAGGGAGCGGGGGAAGGTAGCTGCCACTCCAAACCATGCTCGCTGGCCCCTTCCCAAACCTCATCCGTAGCCTTTTCACCCTCACCGCGCATACTCTTGACTACGATGTAGCAAAGAATCAACTGCGAGAAACCGAAGACGAAAGCACCCACGCTCGACCATACATTGAACTCAGCGAACTGCAGCGCATAGTCGGGAATACGGCGCGGCATGCCAGCCAGTCCCAGAAAATGCTGCGGAAAGAAGCACACATTCACCGAAATCGTGGTCAGCCAGAAATGCAGTTTTGCCAGGCGCTCGTCGTACATAACGCCCGTCCACTTCGGGAGCCAGTAGTAAACCGCAGCGATAATCGCAAATACGGCGCCCGAGACCAATACATAGTGGAAGTGAGCCACGATGAAATACGTGTCGTGGTACTGCAGGTCAGCCGGTGAAATCGCCATCATCAGGCCGGTGAACCCCCCCATGGTGAACAGTACAACAAAAGCAATAGCCCATAGCATGGGGGCTTCAAACGTCATGGCTCCCTGCCACATGGTGGACAGCCAGTTGAATACCTTAACCCCCGTCGGAACGGCAATCAGCATCGTGGCATAGGTGAAATAGAGTTCCCCCTCTACCGGCATACCAACGGTGTACTGATGGTGCGCCCAAACGACGAAAGAAAGAAATCCGATTGATGCCGTAGCATAAACCATTGAGCTGTAACCAAATAGCGGCTTGCGGGCAAAGGTCGGAATAATCTGCGAAACGATACCGAATGACGGCAGAATCAACACATAAACTTCGGGGTGGCCGAAAAACCAGAACAGGTGTTGCCACAGGATCGACGATCCGCCATTTTGAGTATCAAAGAAGTGTGTGCCGATCGATCGGTCGAGCAGCAACATGATCTGCGCGCCGGTGAGCACGGGAATCGCAATAATCACCAGCACACTGACCACGAGCATCATCCAGCCCATCAGCGGCATGCGCATGAGGGTCATCCCGGGGCAGCGCATGACGAGAATGGTCGCGAGGATGTTGATCGCAGTCGTGATGCTGCCGAATCCGCTCACCATGATGCCGAGAATCCAATAGTCCGTCGCATTCCCCGGAGAGAATGTGCGGTTTGTCAGGGGCGCGTAGGCGAACCATCCAACGTCGGGAGCCGCGGCCGTGCCGTACAGCCCTTGCGACCCGATGTACGAGTAGTACAGCAGCCCCGCGCCAAAGACAAAGAGCCAGAGTCCAAACGCGTTGAGCCGCGGGAAGGCCATGTCGCGCGCGCCGATCATTAGCGGAATCAAGTAGTTGGCCATACCCAACAAGATGGGCATCCCAACAAGAAACACCATCGTCGTGCCATGCATCGTGAAGAGTTGGTTGAACGTTGCAGGGTCAACGACTTTTGCAGCCGCCTGCGCGAGCTGAGCGCGCATGATCGACGCCTCGATCCCTGCGATGACAAAGAAGAACAAGCCGAAGCAGACGTACATGATTCCAAGCCGCTTATGGTCAACGGTGACAGCCCACCCATGAAGGCGTGCGCCGAGGGTGCCGCTCACGTGCGCCAGAACAGACGAGGGAGATTCGGGTGATGGTGTCGCACTCATTGCAAGGTCACCAGATAGGCCACAACATCGTCGAGCTGATCCGCATCGAGTTTCAGACTCGGCATGTTGCATCCTTGCTTGAGAGCCTGCGGATCGTCGATCCATGCACGCAGCGTCTGTGCGTTCAGTGGCGCCGCACCAGCGCCGATCGTTTCGCGGCTCATGAGGTGAGTCAAACTGGGACCGAATGATCCACTGCTTACGCCGTCGATGGCGTGGCAATTCATGCAGGCGAGATCCAGAAAGAGTGCGCGTCCAGCGGCCGTGCTCGCATGCGCGAGCGCAGGAAGCGCCTGTGCAGCGCGCCACGCGTTGAACTCGTCGTCACTCACCACACGCACTCGCAAGAGCATGTTGGCGTGCTGGGTGCCGCAATACTCGGCGCACTGACCAAGAAACACGCCAGTGGTGTTCGACTGAAACCATGTGTGATTCACATGATTGGGAATCACATCGGTCTTCCCAGCCAGACGAGGAACCCACCACGAATGAATCACGTCGGCCGAGCGCAGATTCAACCAGATCGGCCGACCGACCGGGACGACCAACTCGTTCGCCGTGACAAGCATCGACTCATCCCCCTCCCCCCGCGCCATGCGGTACTCCCACCACCATTGGTGCCCAATCACATCGACTTCGAGCGCACCCGCCGGGGGTGCTTGCAGTTCGACATCACGAATCGTGCGGACGGTTGCCAGCGCAAGCACGAAGACGATGATGCATGGGATCACCGTCCATGCAAGTTCGACGGGGTTGCTGCCGAACACCTGAACGGGTTCACCGAGGACTTCAGCGCGCTTTCGAAAGCGAACAATCGACCAGACGAGAACTCCCTCGACGACGACGAAAATCGCCGCGGCGATTCCAATGACGAGCCACGCGAGGTTGCGAATCTCGAACGCCGGCGGACTCACTGGGTGAAAGATGTTCAAGTCGCCCGCATTCACGCTCGAACCGGCGCCGTGCAGGGTCGGCGCGCAGACGATCGCGTTCACTTCGTTGGCTGCTCCATCACGCCACATCGCGCCGAGCGCACACGATGCAAGACAAATCAAGAGCAACACTCTCCTCATGAGCGCGGGCAAGAATAGCAACGCCAATTCGCACTGAGGAAGTCGCGACTGTTACACTCGCTCCATTCCTGCCGGCGTGGCGGAATTGGCAGACGCGATGGACTCAAAATCCATTGGGGCTCACACCTCGTGCAGGTTCGATTCCTGTCGCCGGTACTTTGACTCGAGGCCCTTACTCGGCGAACGACCCTCGTGAGTAATTCGGGGACTCCTTCGTGATCTGAATGTCATGCGGATGGTTCTCAACAACCGTTGCGGCACTGACGCGGACAAAACGTGCTTCGCTGCGAAGTGCCTCAATCGTCGCGCATCCGCAATATCCCATCGCACTTCGCAAACCTCCCACCATTTGGTAAACGAAGTCTGCGAGCTGCCCTCGGTACGGGACGCGCCCCTCGACTCCTTCGGGCACGAACTTGCGCGAACCCGATTGCGCGTATCGGTCAGCGCTCCCGGCCTGCATCGCGCCTTCGCTTCCCATGCCGCGATAGACCTTGAATCGACGGTTACTGTGCAGCACAAGTTCGCCTGGACTTTCGTCAAGCCCTGCGAACAGCCCGCCAAGCATCACGCTATGCGCGCCGGCCGCGATCGCTTTGGCAATATCACCCGAGAGTCGAACTCCACCATCGGCAATCACGGGGATGCCCGCCTTCTGCGCGACCGAAACGGCGTTGAGGATCGCGGTGATCTGCGGCATTCCGACCCCAGTGACGACACGCGTCGTGCAGATCGACCCGGGGCCTATTCCGACCTTGACGGCGTCCGCTCCCGCATCAATCAGCGCCTGCGCGCCGTCAGCGGTCCCCACATTGCCCGCGATGACTTCGATCGAGTACCGCCTTTTCATTTCACGCACCGTTTCGATCACATTCTCGCTATGTCCGTGCGCCGTATCGACCACGATGACGTCAACTTCTGCAGCAATCAGCGCCTCGACCCGCTCGAATTGGCGAACCCCCACAGACGCTCCCACGCGAAGTCGACCGCGCGAGTCACGGCATGCCCGTGGATGGCGGCGCGTGTTGTCAATATCACGAAGTGTGACCAGCCCAGTCAATCGACCAGCCTCGTCAACGAGCGGCAACTTCTCGACGCGCGCCCGAACCATGATCGCTTCAGCCTCTTCGAGTGGCGTGTTGATCTTGCCGCTCACCAGTGCGTGGCTCGTCATTGCATCACCAACGGTGGTTGCACCAGGAATCTTGGCGATGAACTTCATGTCGCGCCGCGTCAGGATGCCAACGAGCCGTCCCCGCCTCGTGCCATCATCGGTGACAGGAAACCCGCTCACTCCCTGTTCGCTCATCAATGCGAGCGCACGCGCGACCGACTCAGTTGGACTGAGGGTGATTGGGTCGACGATCACGCCGTTCTCGCTGCGTTTCACTCGGGCGACTTCGCTCGCCTGTCGCTGCGGAGTCATGTTCTTGTGAATGATCCCGATGCCCCCCTCTTGTGCGAGCGCACGGGCGAGGGTTGATTCGGTCACCGTATCCATCGGAGCGGACACGAGCGGAAGTCCGATCGAGATCGCGCGGGTGAGCCGGGTTGAGATGTCAGCAGATTCAGGGGTGATCGAGCTCGCCCGCGGGATCAGCAGCACATCATCAAAGGTGATCCCGTCCTGTGAAATCTTGTGTTCCATTGGGAGATGATCGGACGATTTTCGATTCCCGTCAAGCGATCGCACCCACAGTGCCCGTCCCCTTGCTACCCTTGGGAATTCCGGGTTCGTCACGAGAGGACACTCCTTGAGCCACGCTAGAAACGAACTTCTTACACCCGTCTCGACCGACAATCGAGGAACCCAGCCAGGCGAGGGTCGCAAGGCGTGGAATTCGTGGTTGACGGCGATTATCAAGATCGAGGGCAGCGATCTCATTGTGAAATCGGGACTTCCCCCACGCATCCGACACCGCGGAGCCCTGCGCGATCTTGCCACCCCGCCCGTCACCGAAGAGTTGATGTTTCAGGTCGCCAAGGACATCCTGGATCCGAATCAGCTCGACCACTTTCGGCGAAACGGCTCGATGGACTTCGCGTTCGATTTTGATCAGGGGCGCCGATTTCGCGTCAATCTCTTCATGGCTCGCGGGCGACCAGCCGTCGCCGCTCGACTCATCACGAGCAAGATCAAGACCTTCGAAGAACTCGGCCTGCGACCATCGCTCGGCGACATCGCCATGGCCGCACAGGGACTCATTCTGTTCTCTGGAGTCACTGGTTCTGGCAAGAGCACATCGATCGCAGCAATGATGCAATATGTCAATGAGCGCAAGAAAGTGCATATTGTCACGATCGAGGATCCAATTGAGTACATCTTTACGGATGTCAAGGCCACGATCAATCAGCGCGAGATCGGGATCGACTGCACCAACTTCAACGATGCCCTTCGAGCACTGGTGCGAGAGAATCCCGACATCTGCCTTGTCGGTGAAATGCGCGACTACGAAACCTTTGAAGCTGCAGTCCGTGCCGCTGAAACTGGGCACTTGGTTTTCGGAACGATCCACGCCTCAAGCGCATGGCAGACCTTCGGCCGTATCTACGACCTCTTTCCTGAGAATGAGCGCGATCAGATTCGAAAGCTGCTCGCGTACAACTTGCGCGCAATCATCTATCAGAAACTCCTTCCAACCCTGAAGCCTGAGGTTGCGCGCATTCCAGCGCTCGAAATCTTGCTGAACACCCCATCGGTTCAGAAGTACATCCTCGAGGCACGCGAAGGCGACTTGCTTGAGGTCATCAAGAGCGGGCGCGATGAAGGCATGCTTGACTTCACATCAGCGCTTGTCGAACTGGTTGAGTCTGAAATGGTGCATCAGCGCGTGGCAATCGAAGCAACTCCCCGCCCAGAAGAACTCAAGATGCGCCTGAAGGGCATCACCTAATTGCTAACCCGCAATGTTGAACTTGGATGCGCTCGTGCTGCCTGACCACCAATCAACCTCGTTGATGTTTGCGCAATCACCCGTCGCAGTGCATCTGCTTTCGGTCTACAAGCCATTTTTGATCATCCTCTTCACGCTTCCCTACGCGTGGCTGATTTCGACGGTGATCGATAAGGACGTTCGGTACTTCCACCTCAACGTGACTGCATGGACTGCCGCGTGCATCGGTGGACTCGTGCTGGGATTGCTGTTCGCACTGGCAATCCCCTATTTTTGGGTTGGGTTTCCACTGATGATCGTGGTGTACGCGGCCCTTCCGTACGGCTACTGGAGATACCGAAATCCAAAGGTGCCCGAGAAGTTCCGCTTTGATCTCTTTGCAGGGAAGTGGGCCGCCATGGCCGACGCCCGCAAAACGAAGAAGGCCTTCGGAGAGGTGACCGTGTCGTACGCCGATGGCAAGGGCAATCGGCAGACTCCCCCGACCAAAGAGAGTCCGCTCTTCGAAGTGCACATGGCGACTGAGCAATTGCTCGTGCCTGCGCTGCCAGCGCGCGCGAGTCGCGTCGAGCTCGCGCCAGGCAGCAACGGATATTCTTCTGTGCAGTTCATTGACTCGCTGCGATATCGGCGAGCCGCGATGACCACCGAGCTGGCGACGAAGGTCATCGACTATCTCAAATCGGCGGCTGGACTCGAACTCAAAGATCGCCGCAAGCGTCAATCGGCACCGTTGAGGATGGAGGTTGCCGGAAGCAAGATCAACCTGAGTGTGACAACGTGGGGGTCGAGCGCTGGCCAAGTCTTGCGGATCGACTTCGAGCGAGAGCAACAGTTGACTGTGGCAATCGACAAGGGTGGCCTACTGCCGTCGCAAACCCAACTGCTTGTTGATGCTCTCAAGGATGCCCGCACCGGCGTCGTCCTCGTTTCAAGCCCTCCCGGGCAGGGTCTCACCACGCTCGGATACTCGCTGATCTCGCGGCACGATCCCTACAACTCGAACATCAAGACCATCGAGAGGTTCGTGGAGCGCCGGCTCGAAGGAGTTGATCACAACATCTGGGATGGTTCCGACCCCAACATTGACTTCGCGACTGCACTGCAGACGATCGTCCGGCGTGGGCCAGACATCGTGCTGGCGTCTGATTTGCTCGAACCAGGAGTTGGGAAAGTCCTAGTGAATCCCAACAACGCTGGGACGCTCTTCTATGTGCTCAGTCCTCACGATTCGGTTGATGGAGTTGTGTCTGCGTACCTCAAGGCGGTTGGAGATTCCAAGCTCGCGAGTTCGAAACTGATGGCTGTCGTCTCGCAGCGAATCGTGCGAACCCTCTGCACCGAGTGCCGCCAGCCCTATCAGGCCTCGCCTGAGCAATCAAAGAAACTCGGAGCACCCGCTGGCAAGACCTTGCAACTCTTTCGTTCCGGGGGCAAGGTTCAAGACAAGAATCAGGTCGTCGACTGCCCCGCGTGCGGTGGTACGGGGTTCCGCGGAGTCACTGGGGTTCTAGAAGTCGTCCGCGCGGATGATCGAGGGCGAGACCTCCTTGGTGGCGGCGACGTTGGGGGTGCCGTGCAGTACATGAGGCGCACGTTCCGAACGCCATCCTCGCAGGAAGCCGCACTGATGAAGGCGCGCTCAGGCGAAACAAGTCTTGAAGAGATTGCGCGCGTCTTTGCCCCGCCAAAGCCAGCCGCAGCAGCGAAGCCTGCTCAGGTCGCAGGAACCTCGCAACCCAAAGCACCTCCGACGTCGCCTGCACCGAGGAGACCACAATGATTCTGAATCTCGCAGTTGTTGGACTGGTCCTCTTTGTTGCCTACTGGTGGGCGAATCAAGGGCTCTTCAGCGCGATCCTTCACTGCCTGTGCGTGATCGCCGCCGGTGCGCTTGCCTTCGCTTTCTGGGAACCAATTGTCGTTGGATACCTGCTCAAAGGTGGCGATTTCGACAATTACGCATGGGGGATGACTCTTGGCGGACTCTTCATCGGCTTTCTGTTTGCGCTTCGATTGGCGTGCGACCACTTCGCACCCAGCAACGTGCGGTTTCCTCCCGCCGCGAACTTCATTGGTGGCGGAGCCTTCGGACTCCTCGCTGGGGTGCTCACAGCAGGAATGACTTGTATCTCGTGCGGACTCATCCAAGGACCTGTCGAGCTGATGGGCTATGTCGGGTGGGCGCGCGATGACAACTCGCAGAGTGTTCCGACCCAACTCAACTCGATGATGATTCCCGCGGCGCAGTGGACGGAAAAGTTCTACGCGACACTCTCGCGAAACTCACTCTCACCGATTCGATCAACGCCGCTCGCGGACTATTACCCGCGACTTGCGGATACCGCCCTCAGCTTGCACCGCGACAGTTTCTCCGACGGCGAAGCGCGCGTGGCACTCGCTCCAGAGTCGGTGACAGGGCTAGCGATGGATTTCGACCCCGCGTACAAGGCTGGCGACAACGCAACCCCTGGCGCGTACGCGGTGACCTTCACGGTCGACTCTGGCGCGTTCGACGCGGGTGAACAGTTCATTCTCTCGAGTGCGCAGGCGCGTCTCAGTTCGGATGAGAAGAAGCCCAAGATTGTCTTCGCGACGCAGTTCTCTCAACCACTGAAGGATGGCAGTCGCAAGCTCTACCCCTTCGATGACCCGAGCAACTTCGCTACGAGCGTTCCTGGCGAGCAAGATGTCAAACTGACCTTCGTCTTCCCTGCCGAGGGATTTCCAAGCGACAAGCCCCCGCGATTTTTCTTCATCAAAGGACTTCGCTTTCAACTTCCGCCAACCACGACGGTGAACGATCTCGCCATGCAGTTAAGTGGCGAGGAGGAAGAAGTCGTCGAGCAGGATGACTCGAGCGCCGACGGTGGTTTCGTCGACGATGTTTCGAAGTGGATCGCCGTCAAGAACTCGATCCTGCCAGTCCAAATGAACACCAACATGGCGTCGCCGATGACTCACGTGGTCGGCAAGGATGGCAATTTTCTCAGCGGGGGCAAAGGGGTCTATCGCAAGGGTGCAGCGATGTCGATCTCACGGTCGCAGCGAATCAGTGGATTCAGCCACGCCGACGGAACCGAGGTCATCCTCCTTGATGTCTCACGTCGCGATGATGGCCTCGACCTCTACGGTGATCGATCCGAGACCATCAAAGCGCTTGGACGCGACGTCGCGCTCGAACTTCTCGACTCGAAAGGCAAGGGATACAAGCCAACGGGATATGTGTGGGAGCGCCAGAGCGATGTCGAACTCAATTACGAGCCGGGGAAACCGATCGCCAAGCTTTCGCAGCTACCAAGTCAACCCTCGTCAGGAGAACACAAGCTCAAACTAGTGTTCGTCGTGCCAGTTGGAACGAACATCACAGGGGTTCGACTCGGAAAGACGATCATCGGCCGCTGTGATGTCACCGCCAACAATGGCGGAGTGGACTGAGCGATCGCATCTACGCATCCTCAAGCAGACGCGACCGCTGATTCGAGCGCAACGAAGTCAATCTGGTCACTTGGCGTCTCAGTGATCCATCGATAAGTCACTATTCCAGAGCTGTTTACGACGAACACAGACCGTTTGGCGAGGCCCTTCATTCCCTTGAGGTCTTCATGGAGGACTCCAAACATACGCGATACGTCCTTATTGAAATCTGAGAGGATTGGAAAGGGCAGGTTCTCGAGTACTCGAAACTTTTCTGTCGCAAACGGGCTATCGACGGTGATCCCAAAGACCGAAACGCCAGCGGGTTGCAACTGGGTCCACCGATCCCGAATGGTGCAGACCTCCGCTGTGCACACCGGGCTGAACGCAAGCGGCATGAAGAGCAGAACGAACTTTCTAGTTCCAATAACCGACGCCATGTCGATTTCAGTCCCTGGTTTGCTCGAGAGCCGGAAAGATGGGCAGTGATCTCCTACCTGAATTTGCATTTCGGCAGATTAGGCGGAAATCGCTCACTCGACAACCTCGTGCACCCTTCGATGTGGTGGATTATTTTCGAAATTCAAGCGGCATTATTTGGAAACTGTGAATACTGACTTATCTTCCATGCGCACGGTAGCAGTGTTTGCCACCGTGCAGTATTGGGTTGTTGTCTCGTTCGCTGATGCAAGACGCTGAAGCGACCGAAAAAACACCTCAATGATCCAACGCGTTCGGACTTGCACTAGACGGAAACTACTGGAGAAATGATGCGTAACGACAGACTCTTCTTCGCAGCGGGTGCCTTGCTCGCTTCCTGTACCACCTTGGGCGCTTTCGCTCAGGGCGGTCTCACTTGTGAAACGGCCGTGGTCGCTGTTGACGGCGATAACGCGTACGACAACTCGCTCGGAACGCTCGACATGGATTACACCGGTCTGTGCGACATGGGTCCATTCGGCGATGAGTTCAATTACCACACAGTGTGGTTCACGTGGACCGCGGCGACCACTGACACCTATACGGTCTCGACGTGCAACATGGCGAACGGTGTCGACACGCGCTTGTCAGCACAGACTGATTGCACTGCGGCGTCGGTCGTTGCATGCAATGACGATGGTGCTGGCTGTGCAAACTTCTCAAGCGTCATGACAATGTCTGCGACCGCT
>SXGS01512960.1_pt1 | contig 16364 bp, 14 predicted proteins | sample 3174681 | NCBI WGS metagenome assembly SXGS01 (sample SAMN11356861, study PRJNA531348) | freshwater metagenome | isolation source: freshwater sample F1-80 | place: China: Fuxian Lake, Yuxi | collected 2017-12-25 | reverse complement strand
GCCCGCACGCGGGCGGCGTCGGATCACGATCGCAGGCGCGAGACTGCCGAGCATGGCTCTCATCTCCTACGCCGCGCAGCTCACGCGACTGGCCGACGCCGATCCCGACCGTCCGGCGGTCACCGACGAGTTCCGATCGATCTCGCGTCGCGAACTCGATCGCCTCGCGAATCGAACGGCGCGTGCCTTCGCCGAACTGGGCGTCACCGAGGGCGACCACGTCACGATCACGCTGCCCAACTCGATCGAGTTCGTCGCCGCAACGATGGCCTGCTGGAAGATCGGCGCCGTACCGCAGCCGGTGTCGTTCATGGCGCCGGCCCGCGAAGTCCGTGCGATCGTCGAACTCGCCGAGAGTCGCATCGTCGTCGGCGCCGAGCCCGGCAGCCATGGCGAGCGTCCGTGTCTTCCGCGGGGCTGGGAGCCCGGGCCGGAGTGTTCCGACGGTTCGCTCCCCGATGCGATCAGCCGACCGTGGAAGGCCATGACGTCCGGCGGGTCGACCGGGCGGCCGAAACTGATCCGAGCAGGCGACGCGGGCGAGCTCGACCCCGACGCCAACCCGTCGTTGTTGGTGCGGCGGAACGGGGCAATGATGATGCCGGGACCGCTCTATCACAACGGTCCGTTCGTCTGGTCGACGACGGCGCTGCTCGCCGGGAGCCACCTCGTGTTGGGCGGGCGTTTCGACGCGGCGACGACCCTCGCGCTCATCGAACGGCACCGTTGCGATGTCATGTACATCGTGCCGACGATGATGCATCGCATCTGGCGGTTGCCCGAGGAGACGCGGTCCTCCTACGACGTGTCATCGCTCCTCGTGGTCTGGCACCTCGCGGCGCCCTGTCCGCCGTGGTTGAAACACGCGTGGATCGAATGGCTCGGCGCGGAGAAGATCTTCGAGTTGTACGCGGGTACCGAGGCGCAGACCGCCACGATCATCACGGGCAGCGAGTGGCTGGCGCATCGCGGGTCGGTCGGACGCGCGGCGCCCGGGACCCTGAAGATCGTGGGACCCGACGGCGACGAGGTTGCGACCGGCGAGGTCGGCGAGATCTATCTGCGCAACGCCGATGGCAAGCGGACCTACGAGTACGTCGGCGCCGAGGCCAAGACGTTGCCGGACGGCTGGGAAAGCCTTGGTGACATGGGTCGACTCGATACCGACGGCTATCTCTACTTGTCGGACCGCAGTGCCGACATGTTGCTCGTCGGCGGATCGAATGTGTATCCGGCGGAGGTCGAAGCGGCACTCGAAGAGCATCCGAGCGTGCAGAGTGCCGTTGTCATCGGTCTCGACGACGACGATCTCGGGAAGCGTCCGCACGCGTTGATCCACGTCGATCGTCGGGTCGATGATGACGAATTGCGCGTGTTCTTGGCGGAGCGGTTGGTGCGATACAAGATTCCCCGCAGCTTCGAGCGGGTCGACCAACCGCTGCGCGACGACGCCGGCAAAGTCCGCCGCAGCGCACTCGCCGCCGAACGTCAGGTGCGTCGATAGGACCCGTCTTTCGGACCCTATCGACGCACCTCGAACAGGGGCACCGGGTGGGCGAAACCTTTGAGGAGGCGGCGGCCGGCGGAGTCGGTCGGGTGGGTTCCGGCGACGCGGGTCGCGACCTCGTCGGTGACGAGGATCTCCCACGGCACCGCGATGTCGGCGACGCGTGACGCGAGGTTCACGACCGGCCCGTAGTAGTCGCCCCCGTGGGCCAACATGTTGCCGTAGGCGATCCCCGCACGCGGCGTCACCGCGGTGCTCTCGCCAAGCGCCGCGAACATCTCGACCGCGATCGCGCACGCGTCTATCGCATCGATGGTCGTGAACATCACCTCGTCGCCGATCAACTTCACGAGCCGCCCACCGTGGTCGTTGACGATGTCGTACGCCTGGCTCTCGAAGCCCACGACGAGGTCGAGGAGCTCACGCGCGCTCGACGCAGCCGTCAGCGGTGTGAAACCTACGAGGTCGACGAAACCAACCGCCATCGGGACGAGGTCCAACTCGGTCGCGTGCCGACGCGCCACTCGCGATCGTTCGATGGCCTCGCGCGTGTGTAGACGGAACAAGGCGCCAATGGCGCGACTGACTGCATCGAGCGACGCCGTTGCCAGCTCGCCCTGTCTGGCCAACTCGAGTTCGCTCGGTTGGTCCGTCTTGATCGGCGTTTCGATGTCGAGCAGGAACAACGAGTTCGCGGCCTCGGCGATGCGCGACAACGACGACCCCATGACCCGCACGAAGTGGAGGACCGCGGCGTCGCTGAACAGCGCCCGCGCGTTCACGAACTCGCGAATCAAGTCGAGCGAGTCACTGGACAGCACGGTGGCGTCGGGTCGAAACCCTGACGCACGAAGCACGCTGCGGAACACCTCGAGTTCGACACCCGACTCCGCGACGGCCTCGTCGATCGTGAGCACCCGACCGCTCGAAATGATCCGGTCGCTGACCAACGTCTGCATCAGTCCCGACGCATGTGCCGTCGCCAATTCCTCGAGCGAAAAGCCCCGTTCGCCCAGCCAGTCGAGGAGCGCGAGGCGATCCTCGACCGACGTTGCGATCCGCTCCAGCAGGCCCGCGGCCTCGTAGTCGTCGCGGCTCGGCGTCATCGTTCAGGACCCCGAGAAGTTCGGCGTCCTGCCCTCCATGAACGCGGCCGCCGCCTCACCGAAGTCGCGACTGCGCAGGCAATCGAGCTGCGCCCGCGCCGCGGCCTCCATCCCTTCCTCGGTCGAACGGCCCCAGCCTTCGCGGATCGCGCGCTTCGCGCCTCGGATCGCCAACGGCGGGCGCGAACACGCGAGCTGCAAATACTCGTCGATTGCCGAGTCGAGGTCGTCGCGTGCGACAACCTGATTCGCGATGCCGAGCCGCAACAGGTCGTCGGCGCGCCACTTGTCGCCGCGCAGCATGTGTTCGAGCGCAGCCGTCGGTCCGATGAGACGAGGGAGCCACACCGTGCCGCCGAGGTCGGGCATCAGGCCCCAGTTCAGCTCGAGCAATCCCATCTGCACGTCGTCGGCGCACACTCGCACGTCACACGCCAGCGCCAACTGCATCCCCGCGCCGAACGCGTGTCCTTGGACACGAGCGATGGTCAGAAACGGCGCCTGCTCCAGCCACTCGAATCCGGCCTGCAGCGCCCGCACGCCGGCGACGGGGTCGGCGCCGACGATCGACCCACCGTCGCGGTTGTCGTCGCCGCCCGCGTTCGCCGTGAAGTTCGTGATGTCGATTCCGGCCGAGAAGCTCCGACCGGTCCCGGCAACGACCACGGCGCGGATGGTGGTGTCGTCGCACAACCGTGCGCCCTCCTCCGCGAGGTGCAACCACATCGCTGGGGTCTGGGCGTTGAGCTTGTCGGGGCGGTTCAACGTGACCCGCACGACGGGGCCATCACGTTCGATCGAGATCTCGTCCATACCGCATGTTCGCATACCCTCGCCGCGTGTCACCCGTCGAAGTCCGGAACCTCGACGATCCGGCCGATCACGCCGCGGTCGCCACGCTGCTCGGATCGATCTGGCACGACGACGGCACGATCCCAATCGAACCGCACCTGTTCACGGCCGTGGCGCACGGGGGCGGGTACGTCGTTGGCGCGTACGACGTCGACGGCACCCTCCTTGGTGGTTCGCTCGGGCTGCTCGCTCGGACGGAGCACGAGTGGATGCTGCATTCGCACGTCACCGGAGTGCGCCGAGGCTTCGAGCACCGCGGCATCGGCGCCGTGATGAAACGGCATCAACGAACGTGGGCGCGATCACGTGAGCTCGCCGCAGTGACCTGGACGTTCGACCCGCTCGTTCGCCGCAACGCGTGGTTCAACCTCGCGAAACTCGGCGCAAACATCGTGGGATATCGCGAGCAGTTCTACGGCACCGCGGGCGACGATCTCAATGCGTGCGACGAGACCGATCGCGTGCTCGTTCGCTGGGACGTCGTGGTCGACTCGGTCAACTCGACCCGGCACGGCGCGATGGTCGTCGACGCCACGGGTGTGCGCTCGCACCGACCGATCGACGCTGACGTGCTGAACGTTGCGACGCCGCTCGATGTCATCGGTCTACGACGCAGCGACCCTGTAGCCGCGCTGGAATGGCGGCGAGCAACCCGCGCCGCGTTCCTCGACGCGTACGCGGCCGGATTCGTTGTGCGCGGCATCGATCGAGACGGCAACTACACCTTGGAGCGTTCATGAGCAACGAGCCCGCTGGCGTGATCGAGCTCATCGAGCTGGTGCGCGTCGAGATTCCGCTCGTTCGCCCGTTCCGCACGAGTTTCGGGACCGACACCGTGCGTGACGCGCTGTTGGTCCACGTCGTGACGAGCGCGGCCGAAGGCTGGGGAGAGTGCGTTGCCGATCGCGCACCGCTGTATTCGAGCGAGTGGGTCGACGGAGCGGCCGAAGTCATCGAACGCTTTCTCATCCCCAGAGTCGTCGACGAACCGCTTGCCGACGTCGAAGCCGTTGGCTCGCGCCTGGCCGACGTCGAAGGTCATCCGATGGCCAAGGGTGCGCTCGAAATGGCGCTCCTCGACGCCCAGTTGCGGGCCCAGTCGATGTCATTGGCGGCGTATTTCGGCGCCGAACGCACCCGTGTCGACTGTGGCGTGTCGATTGGGATCCAGGACGACACCGGCGCGTTGCTCGAACTCGTGGCCGAGTACCTCGATGCCGGGTATCGACGCATCAAGCTGAAGATCGAACCCGACCATGATGTCGCGCCCGTGCGAGCGGTGCGGGAACACTTCGGTGCCGACGTCGCGCTCCAAGTCGATGCGAACGCCGCGTACACGCGTGCCGATGGCCCAACGCTCGCGGCGCTCGACCCGTTCGGACTGCTCCTCATCGAACAACCCCTCGCGCCGGATGACATCGTGGGGCACGCCCGCCTTGCGCGCGAAATCCGTACGCCGATCTGTCTCGACGAGTCGATCACCTCGGCCCGCGGCGCCGCCGACGCGATCGAACTGGGTGCATGTTCGATCGTCAACATCAAGGCCGGTCGCGTGGGCGGTTACCTCGAGGCTCGCCGAGTGCACGACGTCTGTGTCGCGCGTGGCGTACCCGTCTGGTGCGGTGGAATGCTCGAGACCGGACTCGGCCGCGCCGCGAACGTCGCGCTGGCTGCGCTCCCAGGCTTCACGCTGCCCGGCGACACGTCGGCGTCGCGCCGTTACTTCGAGCGCGATCTCACCGAGCCGTTCGTGCTGGACGACGGCACGCTCACCGTCCCACTCGGTCCTGGCATCGGCGTCACTCCGCTCCCAGACGCACTCGCCGACTTCACGACCGCTCGCCGAGTCGTCCACCGCAGATCGGCACGCTGAGCCTCGGAGGCTCGTCCGAGCGCCGAACGCGACGAGACTGGTATCCGCTTGCGCGACTACCGTTTCGCTCGTGACCCGGACTCGAATCGCACCGATCGTCGCGCTGTGCCTTGGGCTCGCCGCATGCGGCGGTGAGAACCAGAACACACCGCCGGACGAAAGCTTGATCGACGCGATCGACAACGAGTTCCCCGATCCCAACGCAACGTTGCCGCCAACCACCGTGCCGGTCGCAACCTCCACCACGACGCCGGCCGAACCGTGGACGGGCGACGCACAAGCCGCGATCGCCACAATCGAAGACCATCTCGCCGGTGTGCACTCGGGGGCGACCTACACGCCCAGCATCGTCGAGGTCCTGATCGACCCGGCGACAGGAACAGCAACGATTGCAACGACGTTGCCGCCGGCCGAGGTCGACACTCCGACCTACGCGTTGGCTGCGTGTACCGATGCCGCGATGGTGGCGTTCATCTCCCCTGCGTCGGTGCGACGTCTCGAGGTCGCGGCCAGTGACGGGAGCGTCGTCGTCGGCATCAGCCAGGGCGGCGAGTGCGCCTGAGCGCTCAGCGCTACTGCCGGACGTACACCTGCGCCGACAGCACGACCGCCAATGCCACGAGCGCGGTCAGGTACACCATCGGTATCTGATCGGCACGATGCGGCCCGCGATTGAGCCTTCCGGTCCTCAGACGAACGACGTTGCTCGGGTGAGCCCGTAGCGGGGGTGCTCGCCCGTGATCATCGGCTGACAGTTGCCGTAACCGGTGCCGCCGCCGATCGGGTCGTCGACCACGACAAAGGTGTCTCGGAGTTGGTGCAGCTCCTCGAAGATCCCGTCGGCCGTGCAGTCGACGATGCGTTCGCCGTCTTCGTGCAGTGACCCGAGCCACTGGCCGTGGTGGTGCCCACGAAATCCGAAGTACAGCCCGGCTCCCAAGTGGAATCCGGTGTCGGTCGGCACGTGGAACGTCAGCGGCCGGTCGGTTCCGTCGGTCATCGTGCAGTGCGCGACGCCGCCGAGCAGGCGACGCGTGCGCGGGTCGTAGTCGAAATCGAGTTCGATGTCGACGAACGGTTCGAAGCGACCGTCGGGATGTTCGACGCCGCCGATGATCGTCTTGCGCACGATGTTGCCGCCGAAATACGCGTACTGTGGATGCAAGAACAGCCCGTAACGCGACCCGTCGGGCCGCACGCAGCTGATCGGACTCCAGATCATCGAGAAGTCGACGTGGTCGAGGTACGGGTTCGGCTGTAAGTCGGTCGGTTCGGCGCCGACCCCGTAGCGAACACCCCAACTGTGATCGCGAGTACTCACCCACGACACGTCGCTGCCGCCGAACTCGGTGCGTTCGCCGTCGATCTCGACCCAACCCGACGAGGCAATGCCGGTTTGGTGGTAGCGAATCAACTCGGCACTCACGTGCGAACCCAACGGGTTGCGCATGTGCGTCCGGTCCTCCATGTGACACGGCACGATGCTCTCGAACGTCCACTCGAACGCGATCGGTTGGGTGGCGTTTGGAGCGAGTCCGAACCGGACCGCTCGCAGCGGTTCGATCACCTCGTAGCTGATCGGGCCAATCACGGTGCGATCGGTCTCGGGCCACAACTCGCGGCTTGCTCGTACCGTGATCTGTTCCTTGCCGCGCGACACGCCCGCGTAGGCATCCATCACGTTGCGGTTCGGATACTTACCGAGACCGAATCCGAGCTGGAGGCTCCCATCGATCGCGACAGCCATCGCGCACACCTTCTCGGTGAAGTCGCGGTCGGTGGTACCGACCGTTGCGAAGGTCTCGGCAACCTGGTGGTGGAAGAGCTCGTCGGCGGGGACGAGCGGCCCGACGGGGTTATTGCCTGCCATGGTCCGATCCTGCCACGCATGGCGTTGTACCCACACAATCCTTGTGGGGTGAGCCGGTCCCGTCGGGATGCGCCGGACCGAGAATTCGGCATTCACCCAGGCCGACCTCGAGCCGAAAACTTGGGAATGAGTCATGGGCTGACCAAGACCACCTGGGGGAACGCGACACCGCGACCCGCCGATCCCGATCCGGCGATCCGGCGCAGCCCCGCATGGTCTCGCGTGCTCCCGGGAGTCATGTTTGCCGCGATCGGCGCTGTGCTGTTCGCCATCGGTATCGCCGACACTCCGGGAGTGATCGCGGTGGCCTTCGTCTGCATCGTCGGCGGCCTCACTGTCGCCGCGATGCACCTCGCGCTCGACGTCTGCAGCGGATGCTCGCAGCAGATCGACCTCAACGTCGGCAGCGTGGTCGTCGCCGCCGAACACACCGAGGCACTGCGCAAAGCCGTCGACGACGGCAACACCCAGACGATTGCGTTCGCGCTCACCGGCGTTCCGCAGAAGAACACCGGACCGCACGCGACCGTCGACCTCACGTGGTGCCGGTGCGGTTGGTGCGGCACGATCGGGGCGTCGGTGCACGCGGGCCCGGATGGAACCGCCAAGGTCATCAGCGAACCGAAGCCCATCGCGAGCCCGCACCTGCACACCCTGGTCGAACGCGCCAAGCTCTGACATCGGCGCGAAGCCAAGACTGGCGGCGCTAACCCCGGAGCATTTCGAAGTGGGGGTTCCAGGGGGTGCTGCGCGCCGCGAGGATCGGTTCGATGTGCGGGAGTCCCTGCTCGCCGAACTCCAACGCCATGCGCGTCGCGGCTCGAACGTTCAGGTACACCGCTTCGTCATCGAGCGCGGCGGGGTCGATCCAAACCGAGGCGATCAACATGAGTTCGTTGCTCTCGTGCGCGGGGATCACGCCGTCGGCCACTGCGTCGGCCACTCCCCCGGCGACCCCGGCCTGCGCCGGACCCCAGACGAGTCGATCTTGCGCGGGACTGTCGATCGCGAGTTGGTTGACCAGCAGCGTCGGTGGCTGCACCGGGAGCCCAGGCTGCACGATCGCAGGAATCGCCACGAACCCGTCGCGGGGGGTGGCAAGCGCCGTGGCCCATGCGGCCGCAATCGGTCCGTCGCGGCGACCGAGCACGGTGTTCACCCGAACGACGTCGTCCCCGTCGCCCGCACGCCCCTCGCCGACCTGAATCAACCCGCTCACCATGACGCGCGCAACCTAACAAGGTCGGACCCGAACATGCACGAGCGGCCCGTCGCGCCCTACGGTGCGCCGATGGAGCGCTACCAGTCCACATTGTCGTCATGGGACGACTTCCCCGTGCACCAGGTCGCCGAGACGATTCGCCACGCCGGCCCGAGCGACCGCAACTTCTACGACCGCTACTACTTCAACTTGCACGGCAGCAGCGACGAGTTGTTCATGGTGATGGGGCTCGGCGTCTACCCGAACCTCGGTGTGATGGACGCGTTCTGTTGCGTCCGTCGCGGCGACTTCCAGCGCGTCGTGCGAAGCTCGAAGGTGCTCGACGATCGGATGAACACGACCATCGGCCCGATCCGAGTCGAAGTCATTGAGCCGTTGCACAAGGTGCGGTTCATCTGCGACCCGTCGGCACCCGGGGGTGCAGCAACCGACGGCAGCGAACTCCAAATCGCGGCCGACCTCGTCTGGGAGGGGACGATTCCCGCGTATGAGGAACCGCGCCAGTTCGTCCGCAAGTACGGGCGCGTCATGTTCGACACGATGCGCTTTGCACAAACCGGCAGCTGGTCGGGCTCGATCGAAGTCGCCGGCGAAACGATCACCGCGACGCCTGACCGCTTCGGCGGCACCCGCGACCGCAGCTGGGGCGTACGACCGCACGGCGAACCCGAACACCCTGGCATCCGCCAAGGCGAAGGTCAGATGACGGGCATGTGGAACTACGACCCGATGCAGTTCGACGACCACTCCATTCTGTACATGCTCAACGAAGAGGCCGACGGCGAACGCGTCCTCGAAGAGGCGGTCCGCATCTGGAGCGACCCGAGCCGCGGGGTCGAGCACCTCGGTCGGCCCGAGTACGACCACACGTTGAAGCCGGGAACGCGGATGGTCACGCACTCGACGATCACGTTCCCCGACGCGCCCGAAGGCAATCTCGAGGTCGACGTCGAGCCGTTGCTCCCCGCATACATCGCGATCGGCACCGGTTACGGGATCGAGGACGACTGGCGCCACGGCATGTACCAAGGCCCGCTCGCGGTGCAAGGTCGCGAGTTCAAGATGGCCGACATCGAACCGTTCGGGCACTTCACGATCGTCGACCAGGTGGCGCGTTTCACCCAATCGGTCGACGGTGCGACGAATGGCATCGTCGGGTATGGGCTGCACGAACACGCGTTCATCGGACCGTTCCCGAAGTTCGGGATGGACGGCCCCCACGACGGCGCACGGTGAGCTGACAGGGCGTGCTCGACTACGCCCGCAACCCGGACGGCGCGCAAGTTGCGTTTCGCGTCGTCGGCGACGCGCCGACGACCGCGAGCCGCACCGTCGTGTACGTCCCCGGGTTGCTGTACCCGATCGAAGTCATCGACGACGACCCTCCGTACGCGCGCTTCGTGCAAGGTCTCGCGGCGATCGGTCGAGTCGTGATCGTCGAGCGGCGCGGCATCGGAGCGTCCGACCCAATCGACTGGGACGGCGACGTCTTCGCCGCCTGGGCGGACGACGTCATGTGCGTCCTCGACGCGGTTGGTGTCGAGCGGGCAGCCGTCGTCGGTTACGCGAGCGGCGGACGGGTCGCGCTCACTGCGGCTGCGCGCCATCCAGACCGAGTCGACGGTGTCGTGGCAATGCACGCTGGCGTCGCGCTGGGCGACATCGGCCGCGCCGAACGCGACATGCTGCGCGTGGCGCTGGCGGCCGCGGTCGACCGGGATGCGCAGGTCGCGAGCGCGATGCGTTCGGCAACCGACCCCAGCCGCGCCGATGATCGCAGCTATCAGGAATGGTTCGAACGGGGTGGCCGCCTCGGAGCGGGGCCGCATGCCGCCGCAAGCTTCTGGCGCGCGGTGTTGGGCGAGACCGAAGACATCGAGTCGTTGCTCGGCGCAATCCGCGCACCGACGCTCGTACTCCATCGCTCCCAGCAGATGTTGCTCCCGCTCGATGCATCCCGCGCCCTCGCAGCCGCGATTCCGACCGGCGAGTTCCGTGAGGTTCCGGGGCCGGATCTGAGCCCGAACTGTGGTGACGTCGACGGGCTGATCGCAGTGATTGCCGAGTACCTCACGGGGCGGGCGGTCGCACTCGCCACCGATCGCCCGTTGCGAGCATTGGTCTTCACCGATCTCGTGGGCTCGACCGAGACGCTGTCGGAGGTCGGTGATGTCCGTTGGCGTCAGATTCTCGACCTGCACGACGGCCTCGTGCGCAAGGCCCTCGAACGCAACGGTGGGCACCTCCTCAAGTCCACCGGTGACGGCGTGCTCGCCGTGTTCGAGAACGCCTCACGCGCCCTGCGAGGTGCGGCCGAGCTCCGTGCGGCAATCGGTTCGATCGGTCTCGACGTGCGCATCGGCGTGCACGTCGCCGAAGTCGAGATCCGCGGCGACGACATCGCGGGGCTCGGCGTGCACGTCGCCGCGCGCATCATGCACCAGGCCGGCGCGGGCGACATTCTTGCGTCCGACGCGGTGGTCCAAGTTGCCATGGGCGGGGACGCGACATTCGAGTCGGTCGGCCTGCACGAACTGCGCGGCATCGAGCGTCCGATCGAGCTCGCGCGGCTGGTCACGGAGTCGTGATCCACGCGTCACACGAGCTGCGCCACGAGCTCGGCCGGGAGTGACTGCTCGGACCACTCCACCGCTGACGCGATTTCGTGCGGTTGGCGCGCGCCGACGAGCACTCGGGTCACTGCGGGATGGGCGAGCGCGAACTGGATCGCCGCGTGTGGAAGCTCGACGTTGTAGGACGCGCACGTCGCGGCCAGCGCGCGCGCCCGGGCGACGAGGTCTTCCGGAGCGACTTCGTAGTCGTAGGTGGCGCCCGACTCCGGTCGCGCCAGCAGGCCACTGTTGAACACGCCACCCAGGTAGACCTCGACGCCGTTCGCGGCGCAGGCCGGGAACAACTCGTCGGCGGCAGTCCGATCCAGCAACGAATAGCGGCCCGCCACGAGGACGCAATCGAGGTCGACCCGGTCGACGAACCGCGTCAACATCGCACATTGGTTCATGCCCGCGCCGACCCGCCCGACGACGTGTTGCTCGCGCAAGTCGATGAGCGTGGGGAACGCAGCGGCGAGAGCCTCGGCTTCGTGTTCGTCGGGATCGTGAACGTGCACGATGTCGATGCGATCCACACCGAGTCGTTCGAGACTCGACTCGAACGCCCGCAGCACGCCGTCGCGCGAGAAGTCGAAGGCCGGGTCGACGGGCGGCAGATCGTGGAAGATCGTCGGTGCGTGGTCGTCCACTGGGACGAGCACCCGACCGACTTTCGTACACAGCTCGTATTCGTCCCGCGGCCGACCGCGCAGCGCCGCGCCGAGCCGGCGCTCGGATTCACCATGCCCGTAGAGCGGCGCCGTGTCGAAGCACCGGACGCCACGCTCCCAGGCCGCGTCGACCGTTGCGATCGCGTCGACGTCGGAGACCGACTCGAACAGGTTGCCGAGCGGCGCGCATCCGAGGCCGAGCCGACTCACCAAGCGTTCGATCGCAGCCACGGGTTCGGACGTTACGCGGCGAGTGCCTCGGTTGCAGTCCGCAGGTGTCGACCGCGGCCAGCAGCAGCAGCGGATCGAGGTCGAGATCGAGGTCGAGATCGAGGTCGAGTCGAGGAGCGAACGGTCGGTCACATGCTGTTCGGTCGACCCGCCAGGGTCGCATCGATCCGAGCCGGGGCGCGACACTGACTGGATCGGCGGCGAGAGGAACGCGAACGTGACCTTGCGAGTTGCACTGGTGGGTGGGCCGATGTACGACCACCTCTATCGACTGTTCGACGATCGTGACATCGAGATCGTGGTGCATGCCGATCACCCGACGCTCAACCGCGAGGTCGCGGCACGCCTGGCTGCGGGCGACCGCATCGACGTCTTGGCAACCCACTCGAAGTACGCACCGTCGCAGGCGCAGTGGTTACGCCCGCTCGACGACCTTGTCGACGTCGGTGCCCTCGCGCCGCTCGCGGTCGACCTCTGCAGATTCGACTCGACGTTGCTCTGCGCGCCGCGCCTCATCGACGTCCGCATTCTTTGGCTGCGCGCCGACCGCCACCCGCACGCACCCGATACCTGGACCGACGTCGTCGAACTGGGCGTACGGTTCGGGTTTCCCGGCCGCGAATCGGGCCTGTTCGGCACGTTTTACGAGCTCGTCGTCGGTGCTGGAGGCCGAATCTTCGACGACGACGGCAGTCCGTGCTTCGAATCCGACGAGGCCGTCGCCGCAATCGAGCAACTCGTTCGACTCGCCGACGGCGCACCCGGCGACCTCCCCGACTGGCACTACGACCAGGTCGACACCGCACTCCTCGACGGGCGGATCGACGCGGCCGGAGTGTGGCCAGGCGGTTGGGGGCCGATCCGCGCCAGCGACATCGCCGACGTCCTCGAACCGCACCCCTACCCGGCCGGTGCGCACCGCCGAGTGAGCTACGCCGGATGTCATGCTTGGGCCATTCCGACCACATGCGGCGATGTCTATGCGGCCGCCGAACTGGTCGCGGCGCTGAACGCACGCTCGGCGCACGCACTCGACGCCACCGGCGGAACCGTGTGTGCGCACGTGGAGGCGTTCGCGGCCATCGAACCCTCCAGTGACACCGACCGACAGCGCTTGGAGATCACGAAACAGACCATCGCCGAATCGATGATCACCTACCCGGCGCACCCGCGCTTTCCGCAACTCGAAGACGCAGGTTGGGTGTCGATCAACGAGGCATTACGACGACGGTGCACCGCCACTGATGCCGTGACACGCATCCAACGCGCCGCGTTGAGCGTGTTGACGTCGAGCGGCTAGGCACTCGACGAGCGACGACTACACGACGTCGATGTGCGCGTCGCGCCCGTTGCGTGGCTGCACGGGCCGGTTGTTTTCCTCGACAAAGTGCGACTGCAACTCGTCGAGTTGCGCCGCGCTCATCGTGATCGGTTCGGCCATCACCCGCCACGCGACCCCTTCGGTGCACGGCGGCGTGGTCAGCGAACCGCGGTAGTGGAAGAAGTCCGGCGTCTTGGGCAGCAGCATCGACGGATCGAAGTTCCCGGCATCGGCCTCGACCGTCGGCGCGCCGATCGCATCGAGGATCGGATCGAAACCTTCGAGCGCGGCACCTTCGTCGATCATGATGCCGACAACCGCGAGCTTGCCGTCGGCGTCGACATGCACGAGATGCACTTCAGCCGCGTGGTGCTTACCGTCGATCGTGTGCTCGCTCGGCGCGTGAAAGTGGAACTGCTCGAGGTCGTACTCGTGTCGCTGTTGGCTGACCGAACCCGCGCCCTTGGCGTTCACCTGAATCGTGTGGCCGTTGTCAACAACGGTCACCGGCACTGCGTCGTAATCGAGTTCGGTCGTGCTGTCGACCTTGTCCCATTCGCTCGAGAGGTCGATCGGGCTCTGCTCGGTTCCTTCGGCGCACTCGATGTACTCGTCGGCGAGCCTCGCCCAGTCGTCGGCCTCGGCGTAGGTCCAATGCGGCGGCCCGTCCGCCTGCGACTCCGGGTCATCGCCATGCGACCCCGCGTCGTCATCGTGCGACTCGGTGTCGTCATCGTGCGACTCGGTGTCGTCATCGTGGCGCTGCGTCTCGTCGGTCGCATGATCGTCGGTCGGCGCGTCGTGGTCGCCACCATCGGTGCTCGCGCCTCCACCTGCCGCGCCGAGTTCGGCGAGATCGGCTCGCAGTTCGGCCAGATCTGCGCGCAGCGCCTCGACCTGCACCTCGGCGTTGCCCGATTGATCGCCAGAGTCGAACACGGTGCCGCCCGCAAACAAGACCAACGCGCCAACGAGCGCGCCGGCCAGAAAGCGGCGGGTGTCGGGGTTGGCCAGCGAGCCCTGGACGCTGTTGACGACCGGGCCCACCTTCGCGATTACCTGCGTGAGTGGCGACGGCGCGGCCGTATCCTCGGGCGCATCCGACTCGTCGGCCGCGACCGATGCATCGGGCGCGACCGGTTCACCGATGGGTTCGGGTTCGGGCGCAGTCTGGTCGAGTTCCTCCTCAGCCATACAGGAAGCGTCGGCACGGCAGGCGCCCGCCTGAACAGGGGATCTACAATCTGACGCCCCGTCAGATTTGCGCAAATCTCGCCCCGAAAGGTCGTTTCGATGCTCGATGTCTTGTTGCGAGGTGGCACCGTGATCGACGGGACCGGACGTCCCGGCCGCATAGCCGATATTGCTATCCGCGACGGTCGCATCGCCGCCGTTGGCGAGATCGATGAACCGGCGCAGACCGTGGTCGACGCCACCGGTCTACTCATCACTCCGGGCTTCGTCGACCCGCACACGCACTACGACTCGCAACTGTTTTGGGATCCGGGCGCTTCGCCGTCGAACGTGCACGGTGTGACGTCGGTGATCGGGGGCAACTGCGGTTTCACGCTCGCACCGGTCAAGGCGGTCGACGCCGCGTACTTCCAACAGATGATGGCGAAGGTCGAGGGCATGCCTCTTCCCGCGCTCGAAAACGGCGTGCCGTGGAATTGGGAGACGTTCGGCGAGTACCTCGATCGCCTCGACGGCAAGGTCGGCGTCAACGTCGGGTTCTTGGTCGGCCACTGCGCGATCCGCCGATACGTCATGGGCCCCGACTCCGTCGGCAGCGAGGCAACACCCGAGCAGATCGACGCGATGGTCGCGCTGTTGCGGGAGTCGATCGAGGCCGGTGGCCTCGGTTTCTCGACCACGTTGAGCAAGACGCACAACGACGGCGACGGCCAACCTGTCCCCTCGCGCTGGGCAACACACGACGAGGTCTTGGCGCTGTGCGGCGCGGTCCGCGACCACGAAGGCACCACGCTCGAAGCGATCGTCGACGGGTGCCTCGACATGTTCAGCGACGACGAGATCGATCTCCTCGCGCGCATGTCTGCCGCGGGCCAGCGTCCGCTGAACTGGAACGTGCTCACGGTCGACTCGTCCGCGCCCGACCGCATCCCGCGTCAACTCGCGGCGTCGTCACGTGCACGCGAGATCGGCGGCCGGGTCGTGGCGTTGACGATGCCGGTACAGGTGCCGATGAACATGAGTTTCGGGACGTACTGCGCGCTGTTCATGATCCCGGGATGGTCCGACGTGATGAGCCTGCCGCGCGACGAACGCCAAGCGCGGCTCGGCGACCCTGGGGTGCGTGCCGAACTCGACGCTCGCGCCAAATCACCCGAGGCGGGCGTGTTCCGTCGGCTCGGCGACTGGCACAACTACGTCCTGGGCGACGTCTACGCGCCCGAGAACGACGGCCTCAAGGGGCGCCGTGTCGGCGACATTGCGAAGGAACGTGGCCGGGACGCGTTCGACACGCTCCTCGACATCGTCATCGCCGACGACCTCCGCACGATCCTGTGGCCGATCCCATCCGACGGCAACACGGAGAGTTGGACGCTGCGCGCCGAGCTGTGGGCCGACGATCGTTCGATGATCGGCGGGTCCGACGCGGGTGCACACCTCGACCGCATGTGCGGTGCGCCGTACACGACTCGGTTTATCGGTGACTGCATCAACGGGCGAAAGCTCGTGCCGGTCGAGCGCGCCGTGCAGATGTTGACCGACGAACCCGCTCGACTCTTCGGGCTACGCGAACGCGGACGAATCGAAGTCGGCTGGCACGCCGATGTGTGCGTGCTCGATCCCGACACCGTCGGCGCCGATCACGCAACCCTCGTCGAGGATCTCCCCGGAGGCTCGGCCCGGCTTACGGCCGACGCGCAAGGCGTGCGCCACGTGTTCGTCAACGGCGTCGAGACCGTCCGCGACAACCGGGCGACCGGCGCGCTCGCCGGCACCCTCCTGCGCAGCGGCCGCGACACCGAGACCGTCCTGCCCTGAAACCAGATGCGTCGATACGGCCCGGATGTCGGACCCATCGACGCACCGCGGATCGTCGCACGTAGCGTTCGGTGATGCACGTCATCG